>JAESFH010000235.1_pt1 | contig 28212 bp, 22 predicted proteins | sample 9269381 | NCBI WGS metagenome assembly JAESFH01 (sample SAMN14504062, study PRJNA617094) | algae metagenome | isolation source: Aphanothece sp. CMT-3BRIN-NPC111 and co-occurring heterotrophs from well... | place: USA: Clark Mountains Wilderness, California | collected 2010-04-18
TATGAAAACAAGGCTGAAGATCGAGGATATTTCCGCTCGGAGTTCCGGTACGGTAAATTCCAACGGATGATTCCTTTACCTGTTCATGTCCAAAACGATCGGGTACAAGCTGAGTTCAAGAATGGCATCTTAACGCTGACGCTGCCTAAAGTGGAAAATGCACAACGCCGAGTAGTCAGAATTAACTTGGGTGAAAGCCAAGGCGCAATTGCTGGTTCAGAATCTTCCAGTACTCTAGAAACGAAGAGCGAGCAGGTCAATACTGACAGTTCTGAACAGACCCAAGCAGCTGAACCGGCGATGACTTCTTAAGCCAACTACCCACACTTCCCCGAAGGTAAGTGTGGGCTTCCCAACTTAACGCTCACGACCAAAGAAAGGTGGATGTAAGAAATCCGCCTTTCTTTGGTTTTACATCCCCTCCTTGAGCACAAACATTGGTTCCCACTGCCAAAATCCGCAATTCGGCATTTCTAATTTTGATGGCAGCGTTTACATCATGCGGCTGTTTATAGTGTTGTAAATGTGAGTAAAAAACGCTTAAATTTCTTCTCTTACTTGGGAGGGTAACATATATTTATCTATTAAATAACCGAGCAAAAGACCTAATAAACCAAAGATAATCCCCGTTACCATAATATTTAACTCAACGCTACCAAAAGCTGTGCCTTTAGGGTTGATAAGATTTAAAATTAGTATAGATAGGGCAGATAGGCTGCCCATAAGTAAAGAAAACCTAACACTCAATTTAGAGTCAGTATAAGGTTGAGTTTGAGTACACAGGTAAGTAACGAAGGGAACAAACACTGCAGCTACATAAGCTGCATAAAATGACACAATTAAATTAACAATTTCGCCGCCCTTCAAAGCAACAGCTAGGCTTAAGAGGGAATTGGCAACAGCGACAAGCAGCCGATTATACTTAGATGCAGGCAGAAAGTTAAAGTCTAAAACAGTCTTACTCTGCACCCGCAATATACTGCTGCCAACACCCAGCGCAGGTACTAATAAAGACATAATCAGGACAATACCTAAAGGCTTGTCAGTCCCACCGCCGATCCATGACAGGATAAAGGGGAGCGTCTCTTTCCCATCAATGTCAGGGGGCAAAATTCCGGCATTTTGGGCAGCTACTACAACTGACGAAGGCAAAAAGGCGAGCAACAGCAGCAAAATGGCCGCCAGCGCACAGCCCTGATACAGACTTCGCACATCCTTTGCTTGAACAACAAATTGCTGATACTTCATATCCATGAGAACTAGCAGAATTGTGGATAGGGAGATGCCTGCTAAATTCGGTGGACTTATTTGTTGTAGTGAAGGAATAAATTCTAAGGGCGATCGCAAATAGTCAGGTAATCCGTGCAACACCCACAAACCGTACAGCAGAGCCAACAAATTTATAACTAATAGCCCTCGAAATAAAAAGCCAGCTTTCTCTACTGGCAGCAAGGAAACAATTGTAAACAAAATAGCCAAAGCAACCATACTGGGAAGTATGGGTATCCCCAAGACTTTGAGAATAAAGGCTCCAGAAATCATCTGCACAGCTTCAACGCCAATCAGCGATGACCAAGACATCAACCCCACGCCGATTTTTACTTCCCTGCCGTAGCGATCGCCCAGTAATGTCCAGATTTGCTCTACTTGTGTCCAGTAAAACTTTGCCAGTCCCAAAAGAGCGATCGTACCTAAGCCAAGGCAGACGGCGTACAAGCTGCCAGCAACGCCCAAACTCAACGATTTCTCAGCCGTTCCCAGAATAAATCCCAAGCCGTAATGCGCGGACACCAGCAAGGCGGCCAGCGAAAAAGCGTCTAGTCGGCGATTTTCAGATTTATTCACACCCCGTCTTGCCTTAGCTTAATGCCTATCTATTCCACTCTCTGCTTTACACAGCAGCAAGATAAGCTGCTAGCGCCTCCGAACCGCCAATTAATTTGCCATCAACAAAAACTTGGGGAACTGTGGTTGCTCCTGCAACCGCCCGTAAAGAGCGGGTGGTAACATCATCGCCTAGGATAATTTCTTCGTAATCTAAATTATGCTCCTTCAGCATTCCTTTAGCACCAGCACAGAAAGGACATCCTACTTTTGTAAACAGGGAAATAGATTTAGGCTTTGTTGCCTCGGGATTGATGTATTTGAGCATTGTATCGGCATCAGAGACCTTAAATGGGTCACCTGGCTCTTCTGGCTCAATAAACATCTTTTCGATTGTGCCATCCTTCACCAGCATGGAATAGCGCCATGACCGCTTACCAAAACCCAAGTCGGTTTTATCAACCAACATTCCCATGCCTTCGGTGAATTCACCATTGCCATCAGGGAGCATGGTTAGATTTGTTGCCTCTTGAGATTTAGCCCATTCATTCATCACAAAGGCATCATTTACAGAAATACAGATAATGTCATCAACGCCATTTTCTTTAAACACCTTGGCTAACTCGTTGTAACCAGGTACGTGCGTAGATGAACAGGTTGGGGTAAAAGCACCCGGTAAGGAGAAAACAACCACTGTCTTACCGCCAAATAAGTCATCTGTAGTTGCATCTACCCACTCATTGTTCTGACGAGTACGGAAGGTAATATTGGGAACTCTCTGTCCTTCTCGATTGGGCAACATGAATTTGGCTCCTCAGCTAGTGACTAGACTAAGCGTACTCATTATGAGTATGGTTTGTCAATATATAAGGCTTACGTAGGGTCTGCTGCACAAGCCCTGTCCTAAAGAGGGGGAGATAATTGTGCGTTGAACTCACTTGTTGAACTTTCAGAGCGAGAAAAATACAGAGCTTACTCAGAAAGCCAGAATGCACGACTATCCGTAGATCGCAAAGCTTGTGTTCGCGGCATATATAAGCTAATGCTCAATGCATTTATGGCGCTCTATCGCGTACATCACCCACTCCACACCATAGAGTTGGACTACTCGCTCATATTGCATACCGATTTTTTGCATGATTCTCAGGGATGCGAGGTTTTCAGGTTTTGCCAACGCCACCAATCCTTGGAGTTTTAGGGTTTCAAAACCATACTTAATGAGAGATCGCGCGGCTTCGGTTGTCAATCCCCGTCCCCAATATTCCTTAGCCAGCAAGTAATTGAGTTCGACTTCACCTAGGATAGGTAGATTCTCTAACCCACAATGTCCGATAAACTGTTGATTGGGTTTATGAACGACCGCCCACCTACCGAAACCGTATCGTTCCCAATGTGCCAGGTAGGATTGTAAACTCTCCTGAGTTTGTTCAAAAGAAGCAGGTTGTGAATACAGGCGATACTTCATCACATCAGGATCGCTATAAATTCGAGCCAAGCTATCCAAATCAGATTTGGCTAAAGGACGCAACCGCATGCGAGCCGTATCTATCAAATTCATGGGCGGGAGTAGAGTAGTGAATGTAGTTATAGAAAATTAGCTAACAACTATAATCAAGAGTTGAGTCGAGATAGGGTGCCTATCGAGAGGATATATCACAAGGCAATAATTGAGCAATATTCAGCTAGTCCACACTTAGTTTTTATCTAGTCTCAACCTGGTGGTAAGTGCAAAGCAATTCTTCTAAGCTATGCTCAATAATCTCTGCATAAATAGCGGTTTATTTAGAAGAATCATACTTACATATACCAGTTGCAAAGATACGTCTAATTTGTCTATACTCTGGATAAAAGCGGTTTATCCTAATTTTTATCTCACGAGAGAGCAAGAAGAGGAATCGGCGGGGCGTGCCCCACGGCAGGCAAATGGTTTTGATGAACCCAATTTAAGTTAATTTAAGATATATACCTAACAAAGTCACCGGCGCAGTATACTTGCTTCCCTTGCGATCGCGTGGTACTCCCTCCCCATCTGTTCTTCATCAGCAGATGTAAAGCCGGACTCAGTTGGCCTTGCTTAGGAATTAAGTTTCATGCCTTCCCGTACGGTGTAAGCGTTACCGTAGGATAGTACGTGCCGTAGGCATTGCTCAAAACTTGTTGATGTACCACCCTTAGCCATCTGTGTAATTTACATGAATATTCTTAACAATCTGCTTTTTCAACCGACTCAACCGCCCCGCGAAAAAAAAGCACGCCGGGGCGTTGAGATTAAGTCGCAGCGTGAAATCGAAATCATGCGGCAGGCGGCTAAGATCGTGGCAACAGTACTGAAAGAAATTTCCCAAACAATAGAGCCTGGGATGACGACTGCTGACTTAGATGCCCATGCGGAAAAGCGCATCCGTGAAATGGGTGCAACCCCCAGCTTTAAGGGGTATCATGGCTTCCCTGCTTCCATTTGCTCTAGCATTAACAACGAAGTAGTGCATGGCATTCCCAATCCTAAGAAGGTAATTCGCACCGGCGACGTTGTGAAAGTAGATACTGGTGCTTATTTCCAGGGCTTTCACGGCGACTCCTGCATTACGATTGCTGTTGGTGAGGTGACACCTCAAGCGGCTAAGTTGATTCGTGTGGCAGAAGAAGCTCTCTACAAGGGGATTTCCCAAGTAAAAGCTGGAAACTATCTGATGGACATTGCTGGTGCGATTCAAGACCATGTAGAAGCCAATGGTTTTGTGATCGTCGAAGACTTCACCGGACATGGCGTTGGTAGAAACCTGCACGAAGAACCATCTGTATTCAACTTTCGTACCCGCGAGATGCCTAATGTCAAGCTGCGGGCTGGAATGACGCTAGCAATTGAGCCGATTCTGAATGCTGGTTCCAAGCGCACGCGAATTTTAGCCGATAAGTGGACAGCTGTGACTGTTGATAATTCTTTGTCGGCTCAGTTTGAGCATACTGTGCTTGTGACAGAGGAAGGGTATGAAATTTTGACGGATCGTTCCGAAGTCTAATTGGAACGAAAAACACGCATAGGTCTCAAGCCCCCGACTTCAGTTTAGTGGGGGCAGTTCTTGTATCCTGGCATCGAATAACGGGGGTAGCGCCAGGATAAACACCCCAATTAATTCAGCTGGTAAAGAAAAGTACTGATAGCCAACTAATTGAACATATTCTGCGGTACATTTCCCACCCTTGCTTTGAGCAGGGTGGGGTATTTCATGGTAAATAATACCAGTGCCATGCCAAAGCTAATAACACTGCGGCGATCGCGCCAATTAACGTATTGGCAAAATTCACAACTTCATTGGTCATCCAGTCAAACTTAGATTGCAGCGTCGCCCCAATTACGCTCTCTACATTCGTGGCAATGAAAGCCGCTACTATACAGAAACCGACGCCCAGCAAGTCGATTAAGCCGATAGCCCAGCCCACAGATGCGATCGCAGCTGAGGCCAGCACCCCAGCTAATGTGCCTTCTAAACTTACAGCTCCTTCTGTCCCACGCGCCACAGGTTGTAACGTAGTAATCAAAAATGTTCGCTTGCCGTAGGCTTTCCCTACTTCACTAGCGCAGGTGTCTGACAACTTGGTGCTTAAACTGGCAACGTAACCCAATAATAATAGCGGTATCCATTCTGGCTGCCCCAGGTAATTAACAACCAACGTTCCCAAAGCACAGATTGCCCCAGTCAGAGCCGATCCCCAAACATTTTCTGGTCCTCGCGCACCAGAGCGTTTCTCAGCAATGCCCTCAGCTTCCTTCTGAGCCATGCCGATGCGCGTGACGCCCGATCCCACCAGAAAATAAAATAGTATTACCAGGTATCCCTGCCAGCCGAGGGTGCCCCAAATGATTACTCCCAGGAGCCAAGCGTGCAATACCCCAGCTGGAGTGAGAAGCTTTTTGGGGCTAATCTGCGCGATCACTAATAAAACTGTATTCAATCCCACAGCAACCAGCCAAGGATTAAGAGAATAGATATTAGACAACATTAACCACAAGCCTCTCTTGAAATAGTAAGGTATGAACCCAGTTTTATTTCATCTTGCCTTTCCTGTCACTGACATTGCCCAAACAAAAAAATTCTATATCGATGGTCTTGGTTGCGAAGTTGGTCGTGAAAGCCCCAATTCCATGATTCTCAATCTCTACGGTCATCAGCTTGTAGCCCACGTCACCCGTGAACCTCTGACTCGCCAACAAGGTATTTATCCCAGACATTTTGGCTTGATTTTCACATTACTTGCGGACTGGGAAGCAGTGCTAGAAAGGGCACAACAGCAGCAGCTAGACTTTAGAGAGCAGCCAAAGCTACGCTTTCCTGGTCTACCTACGGAGCATCGCACCTTCTTTTTAGAAGACCCGTTTTACAACTTGCTGGAGTTTAAATTCTATTCTTATGCGTCTGCTATTTTTGGCGATCGCGACTATGCCCAAGTTGGCGATCGCCTATAGTCTTGAACTTTGGCTGTTTTGAGCGGTTCTGAGAGAGCTTCCACCACAGCCTGGATACTTCTTGGGTCTGTGAGCATCCAGGAATGTAGTAAGACGGGCACTATTACTTCTCTGCCTACTGGCATCTGCGAACTCTTCGCGGGCACAATGATTAAATCAAAAGGCGTCCAGATGGAGGTAAAATTCAGCTGCTCCAGCATCGCTGCATCCTGATTCAAATCTTGTATCAATTTGCTAGCAGGTTGCATTTGAATGCAGCCAGGGCGTTGGGAGAAGTAGGCGATTGAGGTGCCTTGGTTAGGAGCGGATATAGTGATAAAGCGTTGAACCCGCTCAATTCCTCCCAATCGCTGCACATAGTAGCGGCTGACAATTCCCCCCATACTGAAGCCAACAAGATCCAACGGCTGTTCCGGCGCAAAGGTTTTGTCTATATAAGCCGCGACTTGCCCAGCTAGCTCGTCTAGTCCCAGCTTCCCGTTGTTGGGAGTGAGGCTGATGTCGTAAACAGACCAGCCGAGCTTTGCTAAGTAAGGAGCCATTTTACAGAAAACTTCGCCTGTGTCGTTAATACCGTGAATCAGCAATACCGGATTGCGGTTCTTTGCATTGTTCATATAGGGCAGAGATAATGCTTCTAATCTCAGCTTAAACGGGCGCGTATAGAACTCCAGCTTGTATGGGACACTCCATCTACTGGTCTCAGACAACCTTCTAAAGTAAAGATTAATATGCTGTCTCGCTGTTCTCATCCCTTGTCAAGGGTTGTAGCTTGAGAAGCCTTATTTTTAAGCATTCAATCAGTGAAATGATTACATACGCCAACTTTGAGAGATGTTTAAAAATTTGTGAAAAACAGCGTTTGAGAGTTAAAGATGATCTAAATATAAATTACTGTAAATATACAACTAGTTTACTGGGCAAAGATTTGAGCAATTGTACCTACAATTAGGTGTAATTGTTAAGTTTTATTAAGAAAAATCGCTGAATCTTGCGCTTGTCTACCCTGGAAATTCATAATTCGATGTGGTTGCAAGTTGTGGAAAAGTTTTATCCTAAAGCAATTTCTGGAGCAAATGTAGCTGTAATAACATTCTTGTATCAAAAGTAAAATAGCTGGCTCCAATTTTCTGGGGACGCAGTTAACTTCATCTCAACGTCAGGAGCAATCGTCAAATGTTTGGATTTATTAAAAACTTGTTCAACGGAATTCTCGGCTTCATTACTGGTTTGTTTGGTCCTAAGCAATCTCAAGACAAACAGTCAAGCCTCCCCAAAGCTAAGAAAGGGGGTGGATACTTCATGCAGCTAGACGAAAGCGAGGACAGTAAACCCACTGCTACTAGTCAAGCGGCGAAATCTAACTCCGCAGCTGAAGCTAAGAAATCAGAACAGCCAGCATCACAGTCAGCAGCTGAAGCTAAGAAATCAGAACAGCCAGCAGCTGAAGCTAAGAAGCCGGAACAGCCAACGCCTGAAGCGAAGAAACCGGAACCGGCTAAAGCTCCAGCACGGGCAGCAACTGCTGAACCAGCTAAAAAAGAGGCAGCTGCTGAGCCGAAGAAGCCTGAACCTGTAGCCGCAAATAATGGAAAGGTTCAGCCCCAGAAGACAAGCACATTTGCGCCCGATTATTTAATACAGACTTCTAGCTCTACGAGTCGGCGGCGTCCTGGCCCTAGCATGGATATGTTCCGGGATATGGCACGTCAGGTGAAAACACCAAACGCCTAAGCCTACTAGCAGCTTTTTGAGTTTGGACTTACCCAAATCCACGATGGAGAGGAATTTGGTGAGGGGGTAAGGAGTTTGGGTAAGTAAAGTCTACCCTTATCCCTTACCCCTTATCTTTTAAAGGCGATCGCTCTTGAATTAGTTGTGTAATACCAAATCCGCTTAAAAGCTTACGATATGCGTAGGTTGGGTCTTGACTCGCCATAGCGCGCCTCTACTTGGTCTTGGGTTGCACTGCTTTTAATCCAACCTACAATTCGTAACTAAGTAGGTAGAAGGAAATAAACCGAACTATGTTGCGAAATGTAAATCTACCTAAAACCCTTACCAATGACCAATGATGGTCCTCACGAGTTAACTTTAATTGTGACGACCTACTTATCGCTCTTCTACATTTGACAGAAAGCAGATGGAAAACTCTAGCGATGCACAGATAACTCAACCACCCGCCCCTACTTACAATTATCTTTCTCCCGAATACAGTACTCGCGAGTACGGGAATCACAGTGACGGCACTTACATTAAAGTGTATATTCCCCAAAATCCTTATGCCGGCGCTCCAGGCAAGTATAGGGCAATCGTTTATTTGCACGGTTTTTCCTTGGGCATACCTCGATTTTATGAAGACCATTTAGAGCATTTAGTCAAACAAGGCTACTTCGTCTTCTTTCCGGACTATCAAAAAGATTTGTACGATAACGACGACATTTATCAACGAGATATCGACAGTCTAGTAGGAGATGTCAATAGCCCTTTTTTGCCCAGTTCTATAGTTGACTATCTTCGCAAGTGGATTGAACAAACGTTCAATAGAAATAGAGATGATGCAGAAGATATTCTGAAATTAATTGCCGCCGTATGGATGAGTTTAGACTCATCTCCTGAACAGTGGCTTAACGGTGCGATCTTCAGCACTCAAAGCGCCGTATCGCAAGTTCAATCACTAACTGGTATTTCTCTGTCAACGCAAGCCGATGTTTACTTGTTTGGACACTCCCTCGGCGGGTTGTTTGCACTGAGTTGGTGTCATTTCTTAGCCCCCAACCAAAGTTGGTTACAACCAAAACAAGTGATAGTGGCTGACCCCGTACCAGATTCCTTGTCTAATCAGCCTGCTTTTGTGAAATTGTTGCTAGAAACATTTTTTAGGCATAAGCCGTTTGTCCGCGACCCCATGAATATCCGCGACACCGGAGCTAGTTTACACGTCCCAGTGGGGATTCTGTACGGCGCTGAAGATACGATTTCTCCGCCGATTTCCTGGCAAAAAGTACCTCCCCTGAAACGCAGGTCTGCTTATGACTGCATTGCCAGTCAACAGAAGCAAATTTACTTTTCTCACACCGATGCCTACGGGCAGCCGCCACTAGACGCCAATCACAATCAATCAGTCACCGATACCACTTATCTACCCAATTCCTTAGCAGATCAGCTCGGCGGAGCGAAGATTGCCTTAGATGACTTTCATTATCGTTACATCTGGTTTGCCCTCGATAAAGTTATTGACGGAACGCACCGAGCCGACCAGCTATACACTTCATTTAAGCTGGAGAATTGGTCGGACGGGAAACCAGTAGCGCCGATTACCTATAGTTGGCCGGCTCACTCTCAATTACTCGCTGATTTAGCTGCTAGTTACTCAGCAGTTTAGTAACCAACTGCCCTGTTTTCTATAAACCCGCTTTTTTAAGAAAGTGGGTTTAATCTTGACATCTCAAATCTAAATTACTTCGTCTTTTTGGCTTAATTTATGACAACGGTTCAAGAAAAAAACTTCGGAAAAATTTTTACTCCTAACTTAGGGTTCATCGCACTGTGTTTTTTAATTGCTTTAGCGGGATTTGCTTATATTCTCGCTACTTTGCCAGGAGTCGCTGAGTCTCCTACAGATCCGTCTCGCGCCTGTATTACTGGCGGCTGGAAATGGGCATTAATTATCACCCACGTTCTGAATTTTGCTCTAATTCCTCTTGCGATGCGAGTTTTTTACCAAGGTTTAACCAATTTAGGATTGCCATTTAGAACGGTCTTTGCCTCTCAGCTAGGTCTAGCTTTTATTATGGTATCGATCGCCTCAGAAATCGGCTGGCACGTTACCCAATGCTGGTACTATCAAAACGATTTCACCATGCTGAATTTCATGTTCTACTTTTTTTTGATTTCAGCATTTGCATTGTGGTCTGACGGTTTAACCCGTGAAACTACCACTATAACGAATCTGATTAATATCGTGTTTGCTATCAGTTTATTAGTTGTGTCAATTTTGTATCCTCTGGGATATCAAGCTGATAACCCTACTTTTAAGGTTCCCATTTATATTACGCTGACTCTAGTTTTTGCCGTATTGACTTACCGAGGATACCAGCTTCTTCAAGATTGGAGAATTATTTTCGTTCCTATTTTCTCAGTCGGAGTTAACTTAGCTTTTGTCTTTCTTCTAGATAAGTATGGTGGCGATCCCTATATTGACCCGCAAGTAACTTTTAATGCTTTATTTCACATCCTGCACGATTTAGGCGGGACAGAAGTAGGAGTGGCAATCTTTACCTGGCTAGTCTATAGTAAAGGCATTAAAGCTTTGCTTTACTAAGAACCACATTAGTCGCACGAAAGTAGCCTACATAGGGGTACGGATATTTCAATCCTGACGCATTTAAGGAATACACAAGGGCATTATAAATAGGGCAATGCGCGGAATTCCTCGTAAACTTTTGCCAGATTCGCTTCCAGTGGTGCAATGGTTTCCCGTGCGATCTCAATTTGCAGGCGCAGTTTTTGCAGTTGCTTCCGTAAGGCATTAACCTCTGTTTGAGTAATTGTAGATGCAGATTATTAACCCTCGAACGTTTTTTCTAGGAAAACCAAGCCACTATAAAGCTGGAAGGCTGGGTCCCAAAGGGTTTCTTTCCGGCGAGACAGGTCAATGTGAGACTTGATCCGCTTCAGTAATTCGGTCTGATCTATTGCTGTTTCGGCAAAGGTGGTGAAATCAGACCAAGCTGGTTTTTGAGGTACCTGTTTGTTTAAGAAGGCGATCAAGTTGTTCCAATTGTTTCTGGTGGTCGTCTGGTTCAATGGCTGGACGTCCTCTTGCTTTTGGGAAAAGACTATTCCTTGCTGAAACTGGTAGTTGCGATCGCACAGCCGAAGAATAGTGCGTCTTGCTGGTAAATGTAAGTCACAAAACTGAACATAATCGAGAGTTTTGGTTTTGCGTTGTAGTTTGTGCCGCGCATCAAAGTCTACGACTTCTTCAAAAATTGGTAAGAGTCCTTCTACTCGTTGGCTTACTTCTGACCAATCGAAGGTGAGGGAACCTATCTGTCCCAGTTCATCGTGGCAAGTGACGACGGTTTGTAAGGCCCATGATTGGAAATAATTGACACCATAGACATTAATTTTTTGAAGATCGGCAATAGAGGCAGAAAAGCTAGGAATCTCAGCTTGCCGCAACTGATCCGTATAAAATCGCAGTTCCCCTACAGGACCGAGCCGATATAGACGCCAGCCACGACTCGGCAGCTGCAACCGCGCGGTGTAGGGATCGCTATGCATAATCCGGGCAAACTTTTGGGCAGCTACAAGTTTCAATTCAGGACTAAGGGGTTCTAGGATCAGCACGCCTAGTTCCATATTGCTAGGGGTAGCTGTAGCTTCTGCGATCGCTTGTCTGCGTCGCTTTTTGGCCATGTCTTCTAGACGCTGTAACCCCTGACGAGCTTGAACCACTATTTTAAGATGAGTTGTACTCCGCAGCAGTTGTCGGTAAACTTTTTCTGCGGCTTCCAACTTGTCAGTTTCTTCATATAAGCGTCCTACATAAAACTGCACCCAAGCATCCTGGGGTGTTTGTTTAACCAGGGTACTGAGTATCCGGGCAGCTGTTTGATAGTCTTTGCGCTTAAAAGCGTCAGCAACTTGTTCAAGCATGGCTTAGATTTGGATAGTTATGAGTTTTGAGTTTTGAGTTTTGAGTTTAAGAGGGTTAAGTAGGTGGGCATAAAGGAACCGAATATTAATAGTAGACGGTTTATTTTTGGCATAAAACACTGCTAACTTAGGCTCACTATATCTATAGGAATGTAATTTTTTTTGAATTTGTAAATATATTTAGAGCCTATGAGAAAAGGGATTTTAATAAATTTTTAGCCACATATGGACACAGATACCAGTAAATATTTAGTACTACAACTAATTTTTCGGCTAGACTTTTAATGGTTAAGCTTTAAGTCATAATTCAAAATTATGTTCAACAGCGGCAGCTGTTATGGATAGGGCAACAACGGGTGCAGTGACCGCTCTAAGGATGCGACGACCCAGAGAAACGGGTTTGAACCCGGTGGCGATCGCTTGCTCTATTTCTGTGGGTGTCCAGCCTCCCTCTGGGCCAGTGGCGATCGCAATTGATGGTGATTGCCCCTTGGAAGCGTGAAAGGCTTCAGCTTGTGCCCCGGACTGTAAGGAATCCCATAAATGCGGGACATTGCCACGAGCCACACAAAGATATCGCTGGGCATCTGGTGTCATGCTGGAAATACTGGTTGCTAAGGGCAGAGGATCTAAAACCAGCGGTACAATCTGGCGCTCGGATTGCTCAGCTGCTTCAGTAGCAATACGCCGCCAGCGTTCGACTTTTTGGGGGCTAGGATTGAGCAGGGTGCGATCGCTCATCACTGGCGCAATTGCATAAACACCCAACTCCGTGCAGGAACGCACGACATCATCAAAGGCGTTACCCTTGGGCAGCGCCACCATCAGCGTTACCAATATTGGCAGCTCAGTTTGAACTGAAAGTGCCTCAATAATCTGGGCGGAACTACCTGCCAGAGTCGCCAGCCAGGACTGTCCTACTCCATCTATACCAATAAAGTGATCGCCTTGCCGCAACCGTAACACATGACTCAAATAATGCTGTTGTTGGGGCGTCAGGGCAATTTGCTGGTTGTGAATTTGTGTTGGTGTGATCGCGAGTCTTTGTAACTGAGCCAAATTGTTTCCTAATGTCAATGTTTTAACAATAGGCAGCAGGGAGGATATACCCGTTGTGAATATAAAGTCATACCGCCCGCTGCCGTTAGCGCTTATACCAAATCCGAGTTTGATACTTTCTTTTTGAACAACCCGCGCAATTTTGTAGAGACGTTCCGCCGGAACGCCTCTACTAGCGGGCTGTTAATCTTTATTCTGTTGGCTTTGTCTACAACCTATTCAGGGGAATCAGCGCCTAAACTTCCACTTCCCTGTAAGTAAGCTTCTAGAGCCTCTGTTGCCAACTGAGCCATCGGCTTGCCTTGGCGTGTTGCCGCTTCCTTTAGACGTGCATAAACATCTTGTCTAACGGTAATTCGAGGACGGTTTTTGCCAGTAGCGGTGATAGGAGCTGATGATGTGACAACTTCGCCATTGCTGTCACTGGGAGTATTGATTGCACCATTAGCTGACTCGGCAGCTATGGTTGCAGGCTCATAGCTAACAACAAACTGGCTGATAGCATCGAAACCTACGCGATCGCAAAAATCCCCAAAACTTTCACCAGGTTGACGCGACTGCTTAAAGTAGACAAGAATAGGCTCCAGAAAGCTTTCCAAGTCATTAATATGCAGCTTGTTCACATAGGTTTTTGCCAGCCGTGTCTGATCCGGCGAACCGCCTAACCAAATTTGATAAGTCTCTGGCAAAATGCCAACAAAGCCTATTTCTGCCATGTAGGGACGGGCGCAACCATTCGGGCAACCTGTCATCCGCACGACAAAGTGTTCCTGTTCCATGCCTAGTTTGTCTACCAGCGCCCGGATGCGATCCAAAATACCAGGCATCGCCCGTTCTGATTCAGTAGTTGCCAAACCGCAGGTAGGTAGGGCAGGGCAAGCCATGGAGTAGCGCAATAAAGGGTCAAGAGCAGCTGGATCTGCCTGGACGCCGTACTGGTCGAGAATTTGTTGAATTTGTGATCGCAGATTGGGATCGATGTCGTAGAAAATCAGGTTGTGATGCGGAGTCAACCGAATTGGCAAGTTGAACTGCTGCACAATTTCCCGCAGCGCCGTTCTGAGCTTAAAAGCACCTTCATCCTTAATTCGACCATTTTCAATGGAGATTCCCAGGAACAGCTTACCGTCTCCTTGTTCCTGCCACCCCAAGAAATCCTCGTACTTAAAGGGAGGTAAGGGCTTTAAGGGGGCGAGATGTTTGCCGAAGTAATCTTCTACAGTGGCACGAAACTTATCAACACCCCAATCTTCAAGAAGGTACTTCATTCTGGCATGACGGCGGTTGGTGCGATCGCCATAATCCCGCTGAGTCGCCACAATTGCCTTAACCAGATCGTAGACATCATTCTTGTCTACATAGCCAATCGGGTCAGCTAGCCGGGGAAAAGTCTCTTCTTTATTATGAGTGCGGCCTAGACCTCCACCAGCGAAGACGTTAAATCCTTCTAGTTCACCTTGGTCGTTGGTAATTACCACCAAGCTGACATCTTGGGAATAAAGGTCAACTGAATTATCCCCCGGTACTGTTACGGCGCACTTGAACTTGCGCGGCATATAGCGATCGCCGTATAGCGGCTCTGCTTTGTCATTGATATTTATGCCGTTGCCATTACGCTGCCGTGCCGCCTTCACTTCTGGATCTTCTTCGCCGCTGATGAACTTTTCCCCATCCAGCCAAATTTCGTAATAGGCACCGCTTTGGGGAGTCAGCAGATCGGCTATGTTGTCCGCGTATTTCCAGGCGTAATCGTATTCTGGACGATTTTTATATGGCGCTGGTGGAGCCATGACATTACGGTTGAGGTCGCCACAAGCGCCCAGCGTTGATCCCATGCTTTTGATCATTGCGGCGATCGCGGCTTTGAGATTTTTCTTCAAAATCCCGTGCAGCTGAAATCCCTGGCGGGTTGTGACACGTAATGTCCCATTCCCGTATTCTTGAGCTAGTTTGTCAAAAGTCAGATACAGCTGCGGCGGAATAAATCCTCCCGGACTGCGGGTACGCACCATGAATTGATAGTCTTTTTCCTGACCCTTGACCCGGTTATCCCGGTTGTCTTGCTGGTATGACCCATGAAACTTGAGAATCTGCGTGGCATCTTCTGTAAAGCATTTTGTATCCTGAAGCAGCTCAGTTAATACAGGTTCGCGTAAATAATTACTGCGTTCTTTAAGACCTTCTACCTTAGAAAGCTTTTGGGCTGGAGGATTTGGAGTTTTTACCATCGGAACTGCGGGTCTATACCGTTGAAATTGATTACCGAATAATCGGTCGGAATTGTGATGTATCTCTAGATCGTACTATGCACATTCTTTAGTGTGGGGGACTTCTTTAGAAATCCTCAACTTTCAATATTTATTTCCAAAATGTTCATCTGTCTACATCCCTAAGCAATTTTGCTTAGTGTCGGTGAATAGGACGTGCGACCGTCGATATTTATAATATTTCACTTTAAGTCTGCTATAGATAGAAAGCTAGAGATTGAGGAGCAGCAATCTTACCTAACTAAAACACAAAGGATCGGCATCTTGCCGATCCTTTGTTGCCAAAATAAATTAAGTTGGGGTGTCGTGACTCTTAACCAATGTGGCATCCAGGTATACTAGAAGTTAAAGCCTGCACCCGCCGAGAAGGTTATAGCTGGTGTAGCGCTATCTTTGTAGGCATTGATTCCCACCTTGGTATCGCCGTAGAGGACAAGGTTATTGGTAACTTTCGATTCGACACCTGCCGTTACAACCGCAGCATTTTGGTCGCCGATAGGGGTATTAGAGCCTGTGTTTTGCACTAAGGAGGCACCACCACCAACAAAAACGTTGGTATTCTTTGCAACTCCCATGTCGTAGGTAATTACTGGTACTACAGCGCTCGTATTATCATTGAATATGACGCTAGCTCGTGCAGAAATCGGAACATTGGGAATGGCAACACGACCAGTAATATTACCGCCGAATTGAGCATCTTGTGAAGGGCTATCGCCACGAGTAACACTGCCGGTAACACCAGCGCCAACATAAGTATCATTCATGGCTGGATTAGCAGAGGCACCGTTACCAGATAGTAAAAGAGGAGTGATTGCCAGAGCAGACACCACAGAAATTTTGAGAACAGAAGGAAGAGAGCCTTTCATAACTACTTCTATCAACAGCTAGGGTTTTCGGTTGCATTGTTAATCTCTAAGTCGTTAAAAAGACTCCATATGTTCCCAGCGAAACCCAATGTGTTTCCTTTGTTAGTTTGCACAGCTAACTCTGATGAACATCAATCGCTTGAACTATGAAGAGTCAACTCTTATAGAGGAATAACTATTGCTAGACCTGTGTATTGGGGTAAAGATTACCATATTCGCTAGAAAACCGATACTTTTAGTGGACTGTTTTCAAGCTGTCACATTCTTAAGCGCTTAAAAGGAAATAAATAACGAGGAACCGATAGGCATCTGGCAAGCTTACCGGATCAGGTGGGATAACCCTTGGCGCGTATGTCGCAACGTATATTCTTCTGCCAGATGTACTAATAACCTTTCTAAAAGTCTAGATTAGGGGTTTTAAACTGTATATAAAGGTAGATATTTTAATTCACTAAAATTATTTTATGGATAATTTTTAAGCTGTTTTAGCTATAAATTTTAAATTATTAGAGTAGCTAAAAAGCTGTTAACTTCTATTCTCTCCTCACTCTTAATATGGACGTCATAATGTTACGGCTTATACACCCAGAGCTAGACCTGCGTATTTTCTACATCCGCTCTCAGGCTAGCTTGAGTAAGTACCGTAATTTCACTAATGCATTTAATAGATATTTTACACAAAATTAATTCTAACTTAGATATATAGAAATAGCTTTCAACTCCTCATCATGAATATAGATAACCAAAACTTGTGGCTTTACTCGTTTTTATCTCGTTTTTCACGCCTGAAAGGCTACAAGAGCAAAATCATGCTAATTGCCTTTTTAGGAACGCATGTGCCACTTTTGACTCTTTTGATCTATTTTCTGGTTTCAAACTCATATTCGTTTGAAATGACTGTGCGTGTCCTGGTGATTGCACTAGTTGCGACTTTAGTGGGCACAGGCATAACACTCTATGCATTGCACAATCTCCTGGCACCTGTAGTTGTGACATATCTGGCGCTACGAGCATACCTAAGCAAGAAAAGGCTACCCAAACTGCCAACCCACTTTACTGATGAGGTAGGCACTTTGATGGCTGATACAGTAAAAACGATTACAAAACTCGACGAAGTAATTGAGCATCTGACCAACTATGACGATCTTACGGGTCTGCCGAATCGAGTCCTCTTCACTGACCGTCTCCAGCAAGCTTTATCGCGATCGCAAGATCAAACTCGGCTCTTAGCCGTCATCTGTTTGCACTTGAATAACTTCAGAGAGATTAACAACGCTTTAGGAAGCAGCGCTGGAGAGCAGCTACTCAGGGGAGTGGCTCAACGACTGAGAGCCAGTGTAGATCGAAGCGATCTTATTTGCCGTCTTAGCAGTGATGAATTTGTGATCGCTCTTCCCGATTTGACTGCATCAGAAGATGTAGTGCCATTCTGCCAGTTGCTCCTCGAGCGGCTCCTCTTACCTATCTTCCTACAGGGACATGAGGTACACATCGAACCTAGCGTTGGAATTGCTGTCTACCCCTTTGATGGCGATAGTGTCGAGCAACTTTTGCAAAATGCCAATACAGCCATAGATGAGGCCAAACGGCGCGCGCCAAACAACTATCAATTTTACGGGGCTGACATGAATGTTCAGTTGCAGGAACGGTTAGGTTTGGAAAATCAATTGCGCCATGCTTTGGAACGAAATGAACTGCAACTGCACTATCAACCACAAGTTGACACTAATTCCGGTGAGATTATCGGTGTAGAAGCGTTAGTGCGTTGGCAAAACCCTGAACTGGGAGCAGTCTCTCCAGTCAAATTTATTCCTATTGCCGAAGCCAATGGTTTAATTATTCCGATTGGTGAATGGGTGCTACGCACTGCCTGTACTCAAACCCGACTCTGGCAGGATGCGGGATTACCGCCGTTACGGATAGGCGTAAACTTATCAGCCCGTCAATTGGCGCAACCCAATCTGGTGGAGAGGATTAGCCAAATTTTAGCAGAGACAGAACTCGATGTTGCTTATCTGGAACTTGAGGTGACAGAAAGCCTGATTATGGAAAATGTTCAACACTCAATTAACGTCTTACAACAATTACATGATATGGGCATCACGCTGGCACTGGATGATTTTGGCACGGGTTATTCATCCTTAAGCTACTTAAGACGTTTTCCCATTGATATTCTAAAAATTGACCGCTCCTTTGTGCGTGACGTTGTTGTTAACTCGGAGGACGCGGCAGTTACGAACGCAATTATCACTTTAGCAAAGAGTTTAGGATTACATATCACTGCTGAGGGTGTAGAGACACAAGAGCAGTTTGAATATATGAAATCACACGAGTGTAATAAAATCCAGGGCTACTACTTTAGTCGGCCGATAACTGCCCCGGCTATGGGTGAACTATTGAAGAAAAACCAAAATATGCATCTTGTGGAACGCTGTGCGTAAACTTACAGCGTGGGCGATCGCTCTTGTCCCGCCAAAACCCGCGCAGTGAGAGGCGGACTCAAGACGCTCAATTTTTCTTCGTTCCTGTTCGGCAATTAGCAAAGCTTGTCTTCAGCTTTAATTTAATAACGCCCTTAAGATCGAGATCAAGAAATATTTCGAGCTTGGGGCATGAAACGCATCGTCTTAATTGCTGGGTTTGAATCCTTCAACGCTGACTTGTACCGTAAGGCAGCGAATCTGGCACGGGGTCGCTGTCCAGATTTAGATATTCGGGTATTTAGCGATCGCGCCCTCACCACCGAACCCGCAGCCGTAGAAGCCGCACTCCAAGGCGCTGATGTCTTTTTTGGCAGTCTGCTGTTTGACTATGATCAGGTGCTGTGGTTGCGCGATCGCATTTCTTCCATCCCCATTCGCCTTGTTTTCGAGTCCGCCTTGGAACTAATGAGCCTAACCCAGATAGGCGCATTCAAAATAGGGGATAAGCCCAAGGGGATGCCCAAACCCGTTAAATTTATCCTCGATAAATTCAGCAACGGGCGAGAAGAAGACCGCCTCGCCGGGTATATCAGCTTTTTGAAAATTGGCCCCAAACTGCTGAAATTCGTGCCGGGACAAAAGGTGCAAGACCTCCGCAACTGGCTGATTATCTACGGTTATTGGAACGCCGGGGGATCTGACAATGTAGCGTCTATGTTCTGGACGCTAGCAGAGAAATACTTGGGGTTGAAGGTGGGAGAAATTCCGCCCCCAGTAGAAACCCCAAATATGGGATTATTGCATCCCGACTATCAAGGCTTTTTTGAATCCCCGCGCGAGTATTTAGAGTGGTATCAGCGTGTAAGGCAGGCGTCCCCCCTGCCAGTAGAAGATGCCTGCGCTACGGATGTTCACCCGAAAACACCAGTGGTGGGTATCCTCTTGTATCGCAAGCACGTTGTCACCAAACAGCCATATATAAACCAGCTAATTTGCCATTTTGAGCAAGCTGGACTAATTCCCTTGCCCATCTTTATTAATGGTGTTGAAGGTCATGTCGCCGTTAGGGATTGGATGACGACAGACTATGAACAAACTCAACGGCAGCTAGGTAATGTTGAAACACCCTCGCTATCTAGTGAGGCGGTGTCTGTAGATGCGATCGTCTCCACGATTGGTTTCCCCTTGGTGGGGGGGCCAGCTGGATCGATGGAAGCAGGGCGTCAGGTGGAAGTAGCCAAGCGCATCCTCAGGGCTAAAAATGTACCTTACATTGTTGCCGCACCCCTGCTAATTCAGGATATTCACTCTTGGACGCGGCAAGGCATTGGCGGGTTGCAAAGCGTTGTTTTATATGCATTGCCAGAACTAGATGGGGCAATTGACCCAGTTCCTCTCGGTGGTTTAGTTGGAGAAGATATATATTTAATTCCGGAACGGGTTAAGCGTCTCACTGGTAGGCTAAAAAGTTGGATTAAGCTAAGACAAAAGCCAGCATCTGAGCGCAAAATAGCAGTTATTTTATATGGCTTCCCGCCTGGTTACGGTGCTACGGGAACGGCAGCATTGTTGAATGTACCGCGATCGCTCCTTAAATTCCTCCACGCCCTCAAAGACCAAGGTTACGATGTCGGAGAATTGCCACAAGATGGGGAAGAATTAATCCGCATGGTGAAAGCAGCGGATGAAAACCCCACCCCAGTCCTCGCGAACAAAAATTCTGACCATACTTCCCCCCCCGTAAACGGGGAAGTTAGGGGCGGTGCTACCATCAACGCCCATACCTTAGAAAAATGGCTAGGCTACCTGTTAACCACACGCATTGAGAAACAATGGAAATCTCTCACTGGCACAGGTATCAAAACTTACGGGGATGAATTTCTCATCGGTGGCGTGCAACTGGGTAACGTCTGGATAGGTGTCCAGCCGCCTCTAGGACTATCAGGCGACCCAATGCGACTGCTGTTTGAACGCGACTTAACACCCCATCCCCAGTACGCCGCTTTCTACAAATGGTTGCAGAACGAATTTCAAGCCGATGCTCTGGTGCACTTTGGGATGCACGGCACTGTGGAATGGCTACCCGGATCGCCTCTGGGCAATACTGGTTATTCCTGGTCTGATATTCTCCTGGGAGATATCCCCAATATATATATATACGCGGCAAATAATCCCTCCGAGTCGATGCTGGCAAAGCGTCGCGGTTATGGAGTGCTAATTTCCCATAACGTCCCGCCCTACGGTCGTGCGGGGTTGTATAAAGAAATGGTGGCGTTGCGGGATTTAATCTCCGAGTATCGGGAAGATCCCCAGAAGAATTACGCCCTGAAAGAGGCTATCTGCAAGAAAATTGTGGACACGGGGCTAGATGCCGATTGTCCATTTGAAGATGCTAAAAGACTAGGAATTGCCTTTAGCCCTGAAAATGCGCGGATGTTCAGTGCTGACTCATTTAATCGCTATCTTGTCAAGATGTACGAATATCTGCAAGTGGTGGAAAATCGCCTGTTCTCATCTGGGTTACATACGCTGGGTGAGGTGCCCTCTTCAGAACAGTTAGCGTCTTACTTACAGGCTTATTTTGGTGAGGAATTACCCCAGAAAGTGGTCAGTGCAATTGCAGATGGAAAAATAGAACCAGATAAAGAAGAAAAGAGGCTGGAAGAGGCAATAGAAATTCGTGACTTGTTGATGCAGACTGGTGATGAATTAACTAATCTGTTGCGAGGGCTAAATGGGGAGTACATCCCACCAGCACCGGGGGGGGATTTGTTGCGAGATGGCCCTGGTGTGTTGCCCACGGGACGGAATATTCATGCATTAGACCCTTATCGGATGCCTTCGCCAGCGGCTTATGAAAGGGGGAGGGCGATCGCACTGGCAATCCTTGCCCAACACCTGAAAGAACACGGGCAATATCCCGAAACTATAGCCGTGATGCTGTGGGGATTAGATGCCATTAAAACCAAGGGGGAATCCCTCGGCATTCTCCTGGAATTAGTGGGTGCTGAACCAGTAAAGGAAGGTACGGGGCGCATTGTCCGCTATGAGTTAAAACCTTTGGGAGAAGTTGGGCATCCCCGCATTGACGTGCTGGCGAATCTTTCTGGTATTTTCCGGGATAGCTTTGTCAATATTATTGAATTGCTGGATGATTTGTTCCAAAGGGCAGAGGCGGCAGAGGAACCGGAGGAGCAGAATTTTATTCGCAAACACGCTTTGGCATTGCGATTGCAAGGTGTAGAAAATCCTTCAGCGCGATTGTTTTCTAACCCGGCGGGAGATTTTGGTTCCCTGGTGAACGATCGCGTCGTCGATGGTAACTGGGAATCAGGGGAAGAGTTGGGGAATACTTGGCGCGATCGCAATGTTTTCAGCTACGGTAGACAAGATAAAGGACAATCCCGCCCAGAAATTCTTACTCAGCTATTACAAACCACCAGTCGTATTGTCCAGGAAATCGACTCGGTTGAATATGGTCTTACCGATATTCAAGAATACTACGCCAATACTGGCGGATTAAAGCGGGCAGCGGAAAAACAACGGGGCAAAAAAGTTAACACCAGTTTTGTTGAAAGCTTTTCTAAAGACACAACTCCTCGCAACTTAGAAGACTTGTTGCGTATGGAGTATCGCACCAAATTGCTTAATCCCAAATGGGCAGATGCGATGGCGAACCAAGGTTCAGGTGGCGCTTATGAAATATCGCAACGGATGACAGCATTAATTGGCTGGGGCGGTACAGCTGATTTTACCGATTCTTGGGTTTACGACCAAGCGGCAGATACCTATGCTTTAGATGCAGAAATGGCGCAGAAATTGCAAGATGCCAACCCAGAAGCTTTTCGCAATATTGTGGGAAGAATGTTAGAGGCAAATGGGCGGGGGTTCTGGCAACCAGATTCAGATAAATTGGATAAGTTGCGCGAACTATATGAATTAACAGATGAAGAACTTGAAGGCGTGACGCTTTGATAAAGGAGGATATTTTGACGACTAACTTAAATAAAACATCTGTAGCCAATTCTGGAAGTCTCTATGAAGAGGATTTTTACTTATGGATTCAGACAACCGCTAATCAAATTCGACAAAAGAATTTTGAAAAAGTTGACTGGGAAAATCTCTTAGAGGAGCTAGAGAGTTTGGGAAGGTCAGATAAGCGGGAACTAGAAAACCGATTAACTGTCTTATTGGAGCATCTCTTAAAACTTGTTTACTGGAAAGAAGAACGAGAAAACAATACTAGAGGTTGGGCTAATACTATTAAGGAACAACGACGGCAAATAAAGAAGCTGCTAAAATCTAGTCCTAGCCTCAAACCTTTCCTCTTAGAAGCATTCGCTGAATGTTATTCAGACGCTAGAGTTGACACGGCGGATAACTCTGGTCTTTCTCTTGAAACCTTTCCCGAACAACCTCCTTTTAGTTTTGAACAAGTATTAAACTCGGATTACTTGCCTGAATAAGGCTTGAAGATTTAGAACATGGCTGAGTTAGTAAACTGAGTAGGTAAACTTAATTAAACCAAACCCCCTCAAACAAGAGTAGGGACATGGTACTGTTCTCTGCTTGTTAATTGCCTACACGTGCTGGTAAACCACGCATGAGTTAGAGTAGGTATGGAGAGCCTAACGCCGCTCTTTGTATCCCCCAGCATAGTCTATTACACACATTATCCTATATGTCTTATGAGGGCCACAAGCAACCCCGCTAACCCGGTAATCTCGCTGAAAAAGGTTCTTTCTATGACCGCGATCGGGAACGTTATCATCTATGAGTAACTGCATTACAACTTGCTGGGCAGTATTCGGGCCATAACTGATGTTTTCCCCAACAATTCTTTGCCAAGATCCATAGCGGCTGACTCGGCTCGATGCGCTACTGCCATTACTGCCATAATGACCAGTAGCGCCTTTCGGTCCTTGGTCTTTAACATGATCTTTCGCCGCCAAAGACATACCTCTGGAAACACCGATTGCTGGCACAGGTTTGGCAGATTTCAAAAAGCGAATCGTCTCATCAACTGGCTTAACTCCTTCATGAGTGAGGATGGGAATTTGTCCAGGAAGTTGAAGTAATTTGCCCTTATAATAGCGCTTCAGCTTTTGTAACTGGGCGGCATAGGCGACAGGATTTGTGCGTGCTCGGTTTGTTTCAGCAACTATTCCTCGCTCTATTGCTGAGAGATTCGCGGGTGTGGGTGTATCCGACTCCACAGCTGCTGGTGATGGCAATTTAGAAAGAATGCGGGTAGGGTTGAGGTTTTCACTTACCAGGCTAGTATAGGCGCAAGAGGAGAGGAGTAGCGTAACAGAGAAAGTTGCTAGAACACTAAGTGGGGCAATAACTGCGTTAAGCTTCTTTAAAGCAAAAAATCGAACTTGATGCATAACTAATATCCATATAAAGTTTAACCCTTTCCTCCAGCATAGTCCAAAAAAAATAATGTTTACAAATGAAGTTTCTATGGTATATCAGTCGCCATAATGGAAGCGTGACAATAGACCTCAACCCTATGCGCCCAGGAGTGCTTCTCTCACTGGTAACTGCTAAAAGCTAACGGCTAATTGCTATAAATGAGAGGGCGGCAGGAAACCTCAAGTAGCACTTAGTACTTGCCGCGTTCCTGCATCGCCCTAACACAATACTCAGATTTTCAGGAACCAGCGCTGTCTGTACATTCCGTAAAGAATTAACCACCAAAACAACACTGTCAATATGGAGAAAAGTAGGGGACCGTTTAAAGGACCAGCCCATGATTGGAAAAAATTCTCGTTTATCCAGGCGAAGGTTGTCGGGGCGTTCTCTCCGGTGCCAATGTTGGTCTTGACTAAGATTTTAATCAGCAAAACTGAGGCAACAAATACGAAGATGGCGTTTAACCCCATAACTTCAAAGGGACGACCCAATTTGTGGCGCTTACGCACATCAATTAATTCATAACAAGCTGCCAGTAATATTAAGGCGCAACCAGCGGTAAAAAGAACGTAGGAACTTGTCCATAGTTTCTTATTAATGGGAAACCAATAATTCCACAATTGCCCAGCAACTAAACAACTAAGACCAGCTAGTACCATATTTATGCTCGTGCGCGATCGCTCAGGCTGAGTGCGTAGCCATTGACCTGTAAAGTAGCCAATCAGGACAGTTACGACAGAGGGTAAAGTGCTAAACAACCCTTCTGGATCACCCATGTAATTGTAGGAATCGCCCTTATATAGATGCACTAGAGGGGCTTTTCCCAATATTTGTCCGATCGTCTGGCGATCGATATAAGCACCCAAGTTACCATCACGCGTTAGCACACCAGCTCCATAACCGGGAACAGGCACAAAAGACATTGCCAGCCAGTACCCAACCAGTATCACTGCTGCCAACACCCACTGCCACTTTCGCGGCAGGTTAAGAGCAACCAGGGAGGCAAGCAGGTAAGCTATGCCAATACGCTGCAACACTCCCATGATGCGAATAGTGCTGAAGTCGTATTCATAAAAGCCGTTCAGTAGCAAACCGAGACCAAAGAGAATCGCGCTGCGGCGTAAGATACGCAAGTATAAGGCTTTGGTGGGGCGTTTTCCTTCATCGGTGAATTTGGCAAAGGAGAAAGCCATCGCCACACCGACAATGAATAGGAAGAAAGGAAAAACCAAGTCTGTTGGTGTCCAGCCGTTCCACTTGGCGTGATCTAGGGGGGGATATATTTGATCGGCTACCCCTGCCATATTTACCAAGATCATGCCCGTAATGGCAATGCCGCGAAAGACATCTAGCGAAATCAGGCGCATAGGTGGTTTAGACAAGCGATAAAGATGTTATTAAATCATGACTTAAGTTTTTTAGCTATGGTGTCCAGGAAGTATTAAAAATTGAAAACATTTTTACTATTACCTAGAATTATCATCTTAATTTGGCTAATCCAAAAATGAGTTGGCAAAGATTGCTGCTTGTGTGCGATCGCGCAAGTTCAACCTATTCAAAATATTTGTTACATGGTTTTTGACCGTGCCTTCTGAAATATAAAGCGATTGGGCAATCTCCCGGTTGTTAGCACCAGTAGCAATCAAGCGCAGAACTTCCCGCTCTCTAGGCGTTAATTCAGCTAAGGTAGGTGGTGGATTATTTGACGGCTTCGGTGCTGAAGCTGGAACTTTCGCCATGATTTTATTAACTAATCCTGGTCCTAATTGGGTGTAACCTTTATGCACTGCTCGAATCGCGGCGGCTAACTCTTCTGAAGGTGTATCTTTGAGCAAATAACCCATCGCACCGTACTTTAATGCTGCCGCCACGTATTCATCATCATCAAACGTGGTCAGAACCAGGACTTTAGTAGCGGCAAAGCGCTGGCAAATTTCTCGTGTGGCTGCTACCCCATCCATAATCGGCATACGAATATCCATCAGCACAACATTTGGCTGTAGGGCTTCTACCTGCTGAATTGCCGTTTTGCCATTGTCCGCTTCTGCCACCACTTGCAAATCTGGCTCTAATTCTAGCAATGCCTTCAATCCCTGGCGGATAAGGCTTTGATCGTCTACCAACAAAACGCTAATCATAATTACACATCACTTATAGCAGTTAGCTTTTAGCAATTAGCTTTTAGCCAACCTTCAGTTATAGCACCAGTTCTGGGTGCATGAGGTCTCGTGTCCATTGTCAAACATCATTATGGTAACTGCTGTATGTAGATCAATAATTGGTCAATTGTGATAAAAAATCATGTCCCAACTATCACCAAATCTTTATCCTTAAGTTTATGCATCCCCCATGTACTTAATTAAATAGGAATATTAACTGTAATTTGGCAACCCGATGCCAGGGCGCTGTCAATTTCAAATTGACCTCTCAGCGCTAAAGTGCGCTCGCGCATTCCTTGCAGTCCAAAACCAGTAGTATTACTATCTACAATAAAGCCCACTCCGTTATCTTGAACTGTTAAGCACAATTGCGATGTTGTTGCCTGAATCTTAATATTTACCTCTGTTGCCGCTGCATATTTGCAAATGTTAGTCAGTGCTTCCTGTACAATTCGGTAGATTGTAGTTGTCACGTCAGCAGGTAGGGGGCTTTCTAGCTGAATGCTGCAATCTGGTAAGATGCCCGTGGTGCGGTGAAATTCCTCAGTCAGAGATGTGATCGCCTCTTTCAAAGACTGTCCTTGCAGTGGATCGGAACGCAAAGCTGAGACAGATTGACGCACCTCTTGTAAAGCAGTAGCAGCGAGGCGTTTAGCTTCTGCCAGAAACTTCTCCGCTTTAGCTGGATTAGATTGCCAAAGTTTCAGAGCTGTTTCTAACTGAAGGTTGAGAGCTGTTAAAAAGTGCCCTAGCGAGTCGTGGATGTCACGGGCGATGCGGTTGCGTTCTTGTAGTGTGGCGATGTCTTCAATCCGTAAAGCGTAATGCCGGAGTTGCTCGTGAGCGATCGCTAGTTTTTCACGGGCATGATTTTCTGATAGTACAGCATTCACTAACAGTAACAGAAAGGCTAAAACCATTCCAAATAAAAGCGCAGAGCCAAATAATATAAACCCTAATCCTTGCTGCACTGCTGGGAATGCTGAGAGGTTGAGAGTCTCGACCCGATACTTTACACTGACTAAGAATAAGGCAAAAGCTATACCTGTAACTATCAAGCGACCCAGCTGCTCAAAGATAAAGCAACTGCGAATTACCACAATCAGGTAGAGCATGGGAAACAGGCGTACTCCTCCCACAACTGACGCCAATAAAATTAAGCCAATTTGTAAGCTTGTATAGGTGACCTTGTACAGCTGTCTAGATGTTGGTAATCTTAATCCCATTACTCCTAGAGCAGCAATACATAAAAAGTTTAACAGCGATAACCTTGGTAGCCGAAATATCCAAGAGGGAAGTGCTTCGCTGAGAAGGACGATAACTAGCAGTATCCATTCAAGGTAGATGAGAAAGCGAATCGGATACTTGCGGACATGGATAGGGCGTTTCACACGAATTAGCGCCTATAGTAATAACTTTCAAATTAATAGTTTACTGTTACTACAGTTTTGTCAGAACTAGACCATGACTTTTGTCACGATCGCATTTCTATATTTAGTCATGGCTAGCTAGTGACTTTTTCCTCATGTGGTATGCCAGTTCCAGCTTTTACGATTGAAGGAACGAATCGGATAAGAGGAGAAAACCAAATCAAACGGAAACTAACTTCAATATTCCCCCCAGAACAACAGTCGCCAAGTTGCCAAAATATACGCTCGCGGCTAATGCCACAAGCCCAGTAATCAATCTCATAGATATCCGCCAGACAAGGAAATTATGAACCCCTCTATTGCTGCTTCCAATCCTAATCCGTTGATTCCACTGTTTTTGGATTTTATCGATCGAGTGGGTGAACCACTGGGTCTAAATGTTCCTCCCATTGTGGATCTTGAAAAACTGCGATCGCTTCCCATTAGCACTTTTGGTCGTACTTGGGCTGACTTTCTCGATCGCCATAACCTGCCCCCAATAACCACAGGTCCACGTCGCAAGCAACTGCATGACGGCGTACACGTTCTTACAGGCTACGGCACCGATCCAGTAGGTGAAGCTCAAATCCAGGCATTTTTATTAGGAAGCAAGTTTAGGCTCGCCCATGTGCTGCTAGCGGTGGGGCTTTTGGGAATT
>JAESFH010000236.1_pt1 | contig 28049 bp, 32 predicted proteins | sample 9269381 | NCBI WGS metagenome assembly JAESFH01 (sample SAMN14504062, study PRJNA617094) | algae metagenome | isolation source: Aphanothece sp. CMT-3BRIN-NPC111 and co-occurring heterotrophs from well... | place: USA: Clark Mountains Wilderness, California | collected 2010-04-18
CCGGAGCCGCCGCTCCGGGCCAAAAACCACGCGCAATCCGTCGATGCACGCCCTCCCGATGGAATCAGAAGGCAAGAACAGCGCCCTTTCAGCCAAAAACTGCTACTCGCGCACAGGTCTCATAAGAAGGCTAAATAGGCTGTGCTCGCAGGATGAGGGTGCCGGAGCGCACAATGCTCTACAGCCGCGCTTTGGCCCGCATCAGCATACCAAACAAATCCCGTGGGTCGTCCGGATCGGCCAGGAGGTCGAGAGCTTGGGATGCAAACGGCTGTCGTCACGGCAACAGGATTGGCGGGTTCGATGACGGCGCACAGGTTGAATGGGCCCGTAACCGGGACGGAGCGGCTGTCCGGTTCATCCTGGAGAGGCACAACCGCGAGCTCTACCAGGTTGCTCGCCGGATCCTGAATGACGTTGCCGAGGCAGAGGTACGGGGGCTCAAAGAGATAGCTGGGGAGTCACGCCGCAGCCAGGACAAGGGGTAGGCCCAGGCCGAACACCTCGCTCTAGCGCCGCCGTCGGCTGTCACGGTGACTGTGCCTGAGAGGCGGCGGTCGTTCTGGTCCTGGCGACGGTGCGCGTGACGCGTGTTGGCGGTCTACAGGAATGCCAGTCCTGAACTCGATTTCGTCGCCAACCAGAAGGGTATGGCATCCCAGCGACGGGATGCACGTCGGACTGACTGGCTCGAAGCCTTCAAACTCGACGCATAGGTGACCGCTGGGGAGCTTGAGAAAGACGTCCGTGACAGTGGTGCTGACGGTCAGCTTGAACATCATCATGCCGCAGCCCGGTGTCGCCGCACACAGGGCTGCAAACTGCTCCTGAACCGTGTCGAACGAACCATCAGTGAAGCGCCGACGATAGAACACGCTCATGGTGTCCTCCCGTTTGACCTCCTGCCAAGCTGGAGGCGTCATACAGAGGGGAACTGATTGAAAGTCGAGCCCAGGACAGTAACACAAAACGCGTCTGGTTAGGGCGGGCTTATGGCTGGCCCGTGCCGGGAAGTGCAATTGTGTGGCAACAATGTCCTTTGACGAGGGTGCGAGCAGCAGACGACTTTTCTGGCTCCCGATGATGGCCTAACACCATAGGAAGCCAGAGACCCGCATGGGTCCCTCGTTGTCATGCCGTTGAGCCTATACAACCCACCTGGGCCTGCCGGCGTGAGAGGAAAGGTGTCGTAGGATGAGCGACGAGCTGTCGGACGAGCTATTCAACCGGCTGGAGAATCTTCGGGGTCGGGTGGATGAGGCAAAACTCGATGCCCTTGAGAAGCGGCTCGACGAGGCTGATCGCTCCCTGGCGTACCACGCCCAACAAGCGGCGGAGGCGCACGCGCCAGACATCCAGATCGCCAACCACGAGATGGCTTGAACCGTCCTGGGTTTCCCGGAGGCGGGTTGGCTTGGGTCACGCGGCCACAGATAAGGTCTCCCTCTGCTGGTAGTAGCGGGCCTCTGCCTCAGCGGGTGGGATGTTTCCGATCGGCTCGAGCAGGCGCCGGTGGTTGAACCAGTCCACCCACTCCAGGGTGGCGAACTCCACCGCCTCGAAGCTGCGCCATGGTCCTCGCCGATGGATCACCTCGGCCTTGAACAAGCCGTTGATCGTCTCCGCCAGAGCATTGTCATAGGAGTCGCCGACGCTGCCGACGGACGGCTCGATGCCCGCCTCGGCAAGCCGTTCCGTGTACTTGATCGAGACGTATTGGACGCCCCTGTCGCTATGGTGGACGAGCCCGGCACCCCGCACAGGCCGACGCTCATGCAGGGCCTGCTCCAACGCGTCGAGCACGAAGCCAGCATGATCTGTGCGCGACACCCGCCAGCCCACAATCCGGCGGGCGAAGGCATCGATCACGAAAGCCACATAGACGAAGCCGATCCAGGTCGCCACATAGGTGAAGTCGGAGACCCAAAGCGCATTCGGCTGCGGGGCGCGGAACTGCCGGTTGACCCGGTCGAGTGGGCACGGCGCGGCCTTGTCGCTGACTGTGGTCCGCACCGGCTTGCCTCGTATCGCCCCCTGCAGCCCCATGGTTTTCATCAGCCGCGCCACCGTGCAGCGGGCGACCGCGATGCCCTCACGGCCCAGCTGCCGCCAGAGCTTGCGCACGCCATAGACCCGGAAGTTCTCCTCAAACACCCGCCGGATCTCGCTCTTGAGGACCTCGTCGCGCTTGGCACGGCGCGACAGCTTTCCAGGGTCAGCCTGTCGTGCCACATGGGCATGGTACGTCGACGGGGCGATCGGCAGAACCCTGCAGATCGGCTCGACCCCGTGGACGCCCCGGTGCTCGTCGAAAGGCGATCATGGCTTCCATCGGCGGTCGAGCTCCGCCTGGGCAAAATAGGCGCTGGCCTTGCGCAGGATCTCGTTGGCTTGGCGCAGCTCCCGGTTCTCGCGCTCCAGCGCCTTGATGCGCTCGCCCTCATCGGTGGCAGGGCCGGCACGCAGGCCCTGATCACGTTCGGCCTGCCGCACCCAGTTGCGCAGCGTCTCGCCCGAGCAGCCGATCTTCTGGGCAATCGAGCGGATCGCCTCAAACTGGGAGGCGTGCTCGCCCTGGTGGTCGAAAACCATCCGAACCGCTCGCTCGCGGATCTCAGGGGAATACGGGGGTGTTCGCTTCGTCATGGCTCCATCCTCTCAAGAGTAGGAGCCTCCGGCAAACCCGGAGCGGTTCATCTGCCAAGCGACGACGAGAGATCGACACGATTGCGTCTGAGGTGGAGGCGCTGGAGCGCCAGGATGAGGCCGGGACAAAGGATGGAGCGTCGTGATCCCCGCTCCTTAGGGGTCGGGCGACCAAAGGACTGCGGATGCGGCTGCCCACGTGCTTGTCGATCGGGCGCGGCGATTTCCGGCTCGTCTGCGGCAGCCGGGCTCACCCCTGACCTCGTGCGCTCACCTCGAGTTGGCTCCCGGAAAACTAAGCCTGAAATATAGGTTATTGCACCTTTTCCTTTCAAACGATCAAACTGACGCCAGCCGGGGGGTGAGCAGAGACCATGAGATCAGGTGAGAGTGATCTGGGGTACATCCGTGATGCCTTCGATCTCAGGGACCAGATGGAGCACCTGCAGGACGAGAAGGTGGTCCGGGACAAGATGGCGATCCTGCTGGCGCGTTTCGGCCTCGAGCGCTTTTTCGTCGCCCGCCTCCCGCAGCCACGGGAGAACATCCTCCCCGCCTTCATGCTCAGGCGGTGGCCGCAGGCATGGGAGCACCACTACCTCCAGAGCAACTACTTTCAGCACGATCCGGTTGGCCTGAACTGCTTTCGCACCTTGGAGCCCTTTCTGTGGTCTGATGTGCGCGTAGACCCACAAGCCAATCCCCAGGGCGACCGGGTCATGCAGGAGGCGGGGGAGCATGGGCTCAAGGAGGGGCTGTGCATCCCGATCAGAGACAGCAAGGGCTTTTAGGCCGTCGTCTCCATGGCGGGCGAGCGGGTGGAACTGCCGCCGCGCGCGAAGCGCGCCATCCACCTCCTGAGCCTCTCCGCGTATGGCGCTGCCGAGCGCCTGGCCGGCCGGCGAGGACAACCTGTGTTGATGCACCTGACCAGCCGTGAGCAGGATGTCCTCTCCTACCTCGCCAACGGGCTGACGGTCGCGCAGGTGGCGGAGGTCCTCCGGATCTCCGAGACGACCGTGCTGACGAACCTCAAGAACGCTAAGCAGAAGCTCGGCACTCGCACGATGCCCCACACGATCGTCGAGGCCATACGCCAGAAACAGATCCGGATTTAGCTGATCGGCCGCACTAATCGGACCTGAACTGGCTTCGGCGGTCATTTGGCTTCAACCTCTCCAAGAGGTTGAACATAGGGCTCCACGCAAGCGCGAAAATGCGTGTCGCGAGGTTCGCGTAAGCCCCTTTATAGTTCAGCTTTCACAGTTCTGCCCAATACCCAAGGTTTATTGAAAGCATTGAGACTCAAGGTTTGCATGATCTCAGGGAGGATGCACTATGATGCGCAATCCCGATCTACTCAAACCCGAAGAGAAGGAAGCTGCGTGGTTCGCTTGGGAGAGCCTGCACATTCCTGTCGGCACAATTCTCCTAGGCACCCTGCTCTCAAGCGGGATCTTCTCGGCGGTCTCTATGATGTGGGCCATGTGAACCCGACCCGTAGGGGAGCCCCAGGTGGGTTCTACGCTGAGGGCTGGCCATGTGTATTCACAGGCACGAGAAGCGGCGCCCTAATCGCAAAAGTGCTTTACGAAACCTGCTTAGGTCCGGCACGAACGGCAGGTAGGCGGGTCTAGTTCCCGCGCCGCAAAGCCGCCTCTCAGGCAGGCTCAACGATGATGTCGATGCCGATGGCTACCGCCGCGACCGCATTGATCACGCGCACCCGCACGTCCTCCGGGGATCGTGAAGCCGGGACGGTGACGGTTACAACAGGGCCAGATATCCCCTCAGGGGCATCAAAGTTAGTCCTGAACCCGGTGATGACGCCTTCCCTCACCAGCCCGTTCAGCACGGCGTTGACCTTGCCCCGGATCGTCCGAACCCCTGGCGTGACGGCTCCCTTGCACCCCGCCTAAGCTTAGGTAGGAGGTCGGAGCCGCGACGGCTACACCTCAAGGCTGTTCAGAGCGCTGGTCTGCCTCCCGTGCATGGAACGTGCTGGTCGGAAAAGCATCGACTCCCAAAAGGAGTTGTCATGGCCCGCTACTATTTCGATCTCTGTGAGGGGACAGAGTTCATGCGTGATGATGAGGGTTCCGAGTTCGACAGCCTGGACGCTGCGGTGCAAGGGGCGGCCCGCTCGGCGGCTGAGATTGGAACGGGCCGGCTGGCGAGGGGAGACCTCAGTGACGTCGTTATCGAGGTGCGAGACGAGCGGCAGCGGGTCTGTACCGTCAGAGCTTCAATGAAGGTTGATCGGCATGGTTGAGTTTTGACCTATCCTGGACCCACGACGACTATCCTTCCAAGGTGTGTGCGAGGCAGCCGCATAACTCGCGTAAGCCCTGTGTGAAACCGGCTTAGGGCTCTACCTCGACGTTGAGGGAGAGGGCGGCGGTGACCACAACCTTTCCGATCTCATCCCGCACCTTGACCGTCAGGGTGCTGCGGTCTCTGTCATCAGGGATGATGTCTCGCGCCAGATCCCGGATGACCTTGTGCGCTTCGGTGCGAGCCGCCTCGATCCCATCGAGGCTAATGCTTCTGTTCCCTTGGACGACCGTAGTGCCGTCGGAGGTCTCAAAGTAATATTGGGGCATCTGGTGCTCCCTCGTTTACAGGCGGGAGCACAGGGGTCTCTCAGTCGCTGACGCCCAAGGCTGTACCAGCAATGGAAGTTAACCTGCGAGAACCGGGATAGTTGCACTTCTACCCAAACCCGCGTTCACGCACAAAGGCCATTAGTTCGCGTAAGTGCCTTTATGGATCCAGAAGCGAGCATGCTCAGCGTTGTACGTCGAGGATGCACTCACCAGAGACGGGGTCAGTTACACCAAGGCCATTGCCGAGGTCCTCCAGGGTGTCGCGGTAAGTGTCAAGGATTGCCCCCATTGCCCCCCGCGCAGCCACCAGGGCTTCCATGCTGTCCCACTCACCCAGGATGCAGTAGGCGTGCTCACCCGTCTTGATGAGAGAGCCGCGCCGGAGCCCCGGTATATTCAGATCTGCCCTGCGGTTTGCCTCGATGAAGTCACTGTCCCGCCCCGGCTTCACGCGAACCCGCACCACGTTAAAGGCTGTCATCGCGTCCTCCTCCGGTTCAATAGTCAAGCCTGCTCCTGGTGTGAGCCTCCAGGGTTGAGGCATCTACCGCTCGCGTTGTACTATGATCCTCTTCCTCAGTGGGGAGTAGTGGCCACTCAAGGTTTCTTTAGCCTTCAGTGTCTTGACCAAATTGTCGCAAGTTGGAACGAAGTTGAAGCTGAATATTTGTTCAGATGACAGCCCGCGTTCTCGCCCTTCCCAGCGATGAGGTCTGTCAGCCACACGCATGAGAATACTTCCCGGAGAGCTCGGCCTTGTGCCGGGCTCTTTGCATTGGTGTTTCTCCGGCAGCCTGCCGCAGCGGAACATTGTCTCGCGATGGGATGTTGGTTTTGTCTGACACGGGCTCATGGTGGGCCCGCGTAGCCTATGGGAGGTAACGACCATGCGAGTGGCATTTTTGACGACGGTTGCTGCGGCAGCCGTGTCCTTGAGCCTTGCTGGGTTCGCAGTGGCTCAGGGTCAGGGCGGCGGCGGTGGGCCTCAGGGCGGCGGTGGCGGCTCTTCGGGTAGCCCGCAGACGCAATCAGGCGGAGGTGCCGGTGGTGGTAGCGGCTCCGCTGGTGGGGCAGGTGGCGCTGGCGCATCCTCAACCGCTGGCGGTGGCTCTGGTGCCGCAGGTAGCGGCAGCGCAGGTGGCGGCGGCTCTGGTAGCCAGCAGACCACGCAAGGCGCCGGTGGCGCGGGCGGAGGTGCCGGCGGTGGCGGTACAGGTGGGGCAGGAGGCACTGGTGGCGCTGGTGCGCGCAGCGGCACCGCGGGTGGAGCAGCCGGCACGTCGAGCGGCGCGGCGAGCTCCAGCTCGAGCAGCTCCTCGACGAACGTCAACATCACGGGCGAGCAGCGCACGCGCGTGGTCCAGTCGCTGAGCAGCGTGAACATCACGCCCGTGCGGGAGAACATCACGGTCTCGGTAGGGCAGACCCTGCCCACGACCGTGACGCAGCTGGTCTCATGCCCCGAGACGTTGGTGAGCCTGATCACCGGCATCAACGACTGCCGTGTCGTGTTGATCGGCGACCGCTACTACATCGTGGAAGGCAGCAGCCGGCGGGTCGTGACCGTCATCGAGCGGTAACACTCAGCCGGCGCACGCCTGCAGTCCTATTTCAGGGTGGGGCGTTTGCTCTGAACCATCTCGGCCCGGCGTTGAGCACGCCGGGCCTTTTGCTTTGGACTGTCCGCAGCGACAATCAGGAGAGCGGCGGGGTAGGCGGGCGGCCGTTTCCCCTCTATGCCCGGCGTCGGAATAGCCCAAAGAGCCTACGCCGCTCGGCGAGCCGCTCCGCCTGTGCCGCAAACCGATCCGCGACCGCCCCTGGCGCGGAGCGCTGACAGGCCACCCAGGTCAAGCGCATCCTGGAGCGTGTTGGCTCGTGAGTCCCGTGGTTCGTGGAAGGCGCTATACGGAACCCTTCTCGTCACCCCGGAAGAGGGGCGGCGCTCCTTGCACCAGGAGGAGACAATGGCCAAGGCTTACCTGATCCTCTACTATCACTCCGTTTCGAACGATGCTGCGCTCCAGGAGTATGCAATGCTCGCTCTTCCTGCCATCCAAGGCGCAGGGGGACGGTATCTCGCCCGTGGGCTGCCCGCCCAGACCTATGAGGCGGGTCTGAACCAGCGCACGGTCCTCATCGAGTTCGACAGTGTGGAGCGGGCCATCGCGGCACATGACAGCCCCGGCTACCAGACGGCCCTCAGAGCCCTTGGGAGCGCCGCGAAGCGCGACGTGCGCATCGTGGAAGGGCTCGCGTAGGTCTCTGGTCTACGGCTAACGCAGAGGCTCAGGAACGGGCCTGTCTTGGGTGGCCTTGTCCCAGGCGTGAGCGGCAATGCGCTATTTCCCCCCGTCTTTGACGAGGAGGTAGCCGCTCACATCGTGGTTCACCTCCGTGTCGTTCTCCAGCATCTCTGAGGCCGCGAGCACGACCGCGACGTTGCCGAAGTGCAGAACCTGCATCCCGAGCGTCTTCTCCTCGAAGGTCGTCAAGGAGCCGCCCTGAGCGACACCCTCCATCCGGGTCCTGAACTCTTCGAGGGAGCGTCGGGCTACGGGGCGCGCTGCTGGAAACAGAGAAGCGTCGGGCAGAAAGTCGGCTGTAAACCTCGGCCAGTCGATGGGTGTGCCTGGGTTCCAGCGCAGCGCATCGAAGTGGGCGCTGATCGGAGCTTGGATCGCCCGGAGGTCGTCAGTCTCGTCGGAGGTTGCCATTGCCGTAGCTCCAGCCCCGCAACCGCCGCTGATTGTACGCCACTGAGCGTCAAAGGCCACCCTCGCGCACGCGAAAGCGCCGCCGTCATTCGCATAAGGCCCTGTGTGGACGGCGCCTGCTTGGCAAGAGTGTTTTTGGTGTTCTGACGCTCTGGTCGGGTGCAGCCATGTGTTCGGCCTAGTGCTTGCGGCCTCATGACCGCTGGCCCTGATGAAGTTCGCGGACCAGGTCCCAATCGTATATGCTGCGTCTGAGTGCAACGGCCTTATCGGGCTGCCCTGATCCCCGGCTCGACCGGTTCGTCATCACACCATCACCACCTCACCAAACTTGCATATTCCTCATCCCGTCGCCAGCCGCCCTATGCAGCCGCTGCGGCTGGAGCGCGATACCCTCGGCTGTCCTGGAGGACCGCCCAGGCGACCCGAGCCAGCTTGTTGGCAATGGCGACCTTGACGATGCTGGCCGGCCGTCGCGCCAGCAGGGCCGTAATCCACCCGGCTGTGGCCGAGGCTCTGTTGCGGGCATGGCGCAGGAGCGTGCAGGCTCCGAGAACCAACAGCCGCCGCAGATAGCGGTCTCCCTGTTTGGAGATCGATCCCAACCGCACCTTGCCGCCGGTCCCGCTCTGTCGTGGCACGAGCCCGATCCAGGCCGCCAGGTGCCGACCGGAGCGGAACGCGGTCGGATCCGTGATGGTGGCCGCCAGGGCGCTGGCCGTGATCATACCGATGCCAGGGATCGTCTCCAGACGCTGGCTCAGCTCATTGGTGCGGTGCCACGCCATGATCTCGCGTTCGATCTGGCCGATGCGGGTGTGAGCCTCGTCCAGCTGAGCAAGGATGAGGCCAATGCAGCGCCACGCCAGCTCCGGCAAGGCCGTTCCGCGGGCCTTCTCGGCGAGCTCAACGAGCTTGGGAACGCCGGAAAGACCCTGAGGAGCGATGATGCCGTACTCGGCCAGGTGACCGCGCAAGGCATTGACCAGCATCGTCCGCTGCCGCACGAGCAGGTCACGGGTGCGGTGGAGCATGAGGACAGCCTGCTGGTCCGGGCTCTTGATGGCGACAAAGCGCATGCTCGGGCGGGTCACGGCCTCGCAGATACCTTCCGCATCCAGGGCATCGCTTTTGCCGCGTTTGATATACGGCTTCACGTAAGCTGCCGGCATGAGCCGGACCTCGTGGCCCAGGGCAGCAAGGGCGCGAGCCCAGAAGTGGGCGGTGGAGCAGGCCTCCATGCCGATGAGGCACTGCGGCAAACGCCGGAAGAAGGTCAGGACTTCTCCTCGGCGGATCTGTCGCCGGATCAGGATCTGTCCGTCTTGGTCAATGCCGTGGACCTGAAAGACCTGCTTGGCGATGTCGAGACCAATCGTGGTGACTTGCATCGGACCGGCTCCCTCTCTGGCGCTGAAGCCATCATCCTACTCCAGAGGGCAATGGCCGGGAGCAGGCGCCGTCCACCGCATCATATATGGAACAGGCGAGCCCCTCTCTCACTCTATGACTTCATCGGCCCGGGCGAGGAGCGAGGGCGGGATCGTTAGACCAAGTGTCTGCGCAGCCTTGAGGTTAACGACCAGCTCGAACTTCGCGGGCTGCTCGACAGGAAGCTCCCTGGGCTTCGCACCCTTGAGGATCTTGCCGACAAAGCTCGCGAGCCGGAGATAAAGCTCAGGATAGTTGACCGCATAGGAGATCAGGCCTCCGGCCTCGACGAACTCGCGGGCGGGGTAGACGGTCGGCAGCTTATGACCGGCAGCAAAGTCGACGATCCGCCATAGATGCATTTGCGTCAGACCGTCTGCGCCAACCACAAGCCCATCGACACGCTGTTGAACTGCCCTTTCGAAGGCATGATCGAGGTCGCCTTGGCTGCGAACGTCGAGGAGTTCAGCTTCAAGGCCCAGATGGCGTGCGGCCGCTTTCGTCTCTTCCCATTCCGGTGGGACAGCCGGATTGCTCATGTTGTGGAGCAACCCAACACGGGAGAGGCTTGGAACCAGGTCCTTGAGGAGTTCGATCCGCTTTCCGGTCAGCTCCGTGCTGAAGGTGATCACACCCGTGACATGCCCGCCGGGTCCCGCAAAGCTCGCTACAAGGGAACCGGGGCCGCCCATCGTGGCCATGACGACCGGGATTGGTCCGGGCGCGTTCATGGCCGCCATGGTGGCCGGAGTGCCTCTCGCGAGGATCAGGTCGACCTTGAGGCGCACCAGCTCAGAGACGAGCTCTGGGAACCGTTCTGGACGGCCATCGGCGGACCGGTACTCGATGACGAGGTTCTGCCCTTCGGCGTAGCCGAGGTCCTGTAATCCTCGGCGAAGCGCACCGAGATTGGCGTCATTCCGCGCTGCCGGTACCGCCTCTAGAACACCCACACGGTAGATCTTCTGCTGAGCAGGAGCAGCTAACGGCCATATGGCTGCCGCGCTACCGAGAAGAAGCATCACATCTCGCCGCCTCATGAGGCTGGCCCTCGTGAATACTTGCTGGATCCAAAGCATACACTCTCAGGCAGGTCGAGGGCACCCTCATGCGGGCGCGAAACGCGCCCGCATAATTCGCGAAGGCGCTTTACGGAACTTGCCTCAGTTCCTTCGACACGTTTCAGAGTTCCAATAGGCTTTGCTCATCTGGAACTTGACCGCCCCCATAGGGCTCGCAGTCACGCGTTTAGCACAGCATTTCTACACGCGCTAAGCCACTGTAATCCCTAGCTTGGCTCGACTGTGGGGGTTCCATGAATTTCGCACAGCCACAGCAGCGTCAGTAACATCATGTCCTTATGAGTGTTGATCTGTCGGAGTGTCTGTACACATCCTGAGAAAACACACCTGGCGAAGAAAGTGGCCTCTTGGTTATCGGGGCGAAGACAAAAGGCTTATTAGAAGACAATAGGCTTATTTATTGTAGCCAATCGTACTCCGTTCTGAGCAGGACATGCACTGGACTTACCGATCGACCGGCGCGAAGCTGGCGGCAGGCGGGTTCGGCGGAGTTCCAACTATGGACATCACCGCTTGGCTGCAGGATCTAGGCCTTGGTCGCTATGAGCAAGTGTTCCGCGACAATGCTATTGACGCTGACGTACTGCCAGAGCTCACCGACGAGCACCTCAAGGAGCTCGGGCTGCCGCTCGGGCATCGCCTAAAGCTGCTCAAGGCAGTCGCCGTTCTGCGCCAGGTACCGGCACCTGACCAGGCCGAGCGACGGCAGCTCACAGTGGTGTTTGCCGATTTGGTCGGCTCCACGGCGCTTGCGGCCGCGCTCGACCCCGAGGAGATGCGGGACGTCCTCCGAGCTTACCAGAACACCGTGGCGGGCGAGATCACGCGCTTCGAGGGACACGTTGCCAAGTACTTGGGCGACGGTGTGCTTGCCTACTTTGGCTGGCCTCGTGCACACGAGGACGATGCTGAGCGCGCAGTTCTGGCTGGTCTAACCATCATTGAGGCCGTCGGCCGGCTCTCCACCCCGACTGAGGAGTTCCTTGCCGCGCGAGTGGGCATCGCCACGGGCCTCGTCGTTGTGGGCGACCTCGTCGGGGAGGGAGCGGCCCGGGAGGAAATGGTGGTGGGCGAGACGCCGAACCTGGCGGCGAGGTTACAGGCGGCAGCCACACCAGGTGCAGTCGTCATTGCTGACGGCACCCGCCGGCTCTTGGGCGAGGTGTTCGAATTGCGTGAGCTTGGGGCGACTCACCTCAAAGGCTTTGCCCAGCCCGTGAGCAGCTTCCAGGTTCTGGGCCGGCATTCGATGAGCAGCCGCTTTGAGGCGCAGCAATCTGGCCGGGCGGTACCCATGGTCGGTCGTGACCAGGAGCTGGCGTTAGTTCTCGAACGCTGGCGGCAGGTCGGGTCCGGCGAGGGTCAGGCCGTATTGCTGGTCGGCGAGGCCGGCATTGGAAAGTCGCGCTTGATCCATGCCATCCTCGATGCCGTCGCTCAGAGTGATCAATTTGTGCTTCGCTATCAGTGCTCGCCTCACCACACGGGCACTGCACTCTGGCCGGTGATCCAGCAGATCGGCTATGCGGCCAGTCTCGAACCAGCCGATACTGACGCAGTGAAGCTCCACAAACTTGAGGTGCTGTTACGCAGTGGAGCACAGGACATCAGCCAAGCGGTGCCGCTTGTCGCAGCACTGCTCGGGATAGACCCAGGTGAACGCTACCCGGCACATGATCTCACGCCCCACCAGCAGCGTGCCCGTACGTTGACCGCGCTTGTCGAGCAGCTTCTCGGGCTCGCACACCAGCGACCAGTGCTGATGGTGGTTGAAGACGTGCACTGGAGCGACCCCACTACTCTGGAGCTACTTGGGCAAGCTATCGACCAAATTGCTGGTGCGCGCGTGCTCATCCTTCTGACAAGCCGGCCCGATAACCAGCCGGGCTTCGGCGGCCACCCCCATGTCACGCGGCTCACGCTCAACCGCCTCGGCCGTAGTCCAATCGAGGAGATCATCACACATCTGGGCGGTCGCACCAACCTGTCACCCGAGATTTCGACGGAGATCGCAGCCCGAACCGATGGGGTGCCGCTGTTTGTTGAGGAGCTGACCAAGGCGGTGATAGAGGCTGGGACAGTTGGGCCGCGTGCGGCAGTGCCGGTCTCGCTGTACGCGTCGCTGATGGCCAGACTGGATCGCGTCCCTGAGGTGAAGGAAGTGGCGCAGGTCGCTGCTTGTATCGGGCGCGAATTCTCCTACTCTCTCCTTGCTAAGGTCTGGTTATCTTCAGAGACCGAGCTGCGAGCCGCCTTAGACAGGCTCGCTGCCGCCGAGCTGATCTTTAGGCGCGGTACGCCTCCGGAGGCCAGCTATGCTTTCAAACATGCGCTCGTCCGTGACGCTACCCACGAGAGCCTGCTCAAGGCTCAACGGCAGAAGCTTCACGCTCGCATCGTCCAGGTCCTCGAGGAACACTTCCCCGAGACGGTGACCACTGAACCTGAGCTGCTCGCCCAGTACTGCTTAGAGGCAGGCCTGTTAGAACGGTCTGTCGTTTACTGGTATCAAGCTGGCCAGCAGGCGGTTGCGCGCTCTGCTATGAAGGAAGCGGTCGCGCAGCTTTCGGCCGGCTTGGACACCTTGAGGCGACTTCCTGAGGGAGCCGAGCGCGACCGGCGCGAACTCGATCTGCAGACCACCCTTGGGGTCGCTCTGCTGGCGGCGCGCGGCCAAGGGGCGTCCGAAACTGGCAGAACCTACGCCCGCGCGCGCGACCTGGCCGAGCGGCAGGGAGAGACACAGCAGCAACTTCGCGCGCTCTATGGGCTGTCGGCTCACCACACTACGCGCGGTGATTTTCGCGCCAGTGGCGAGGCCGCTGAGACCCTTCTTAGGCTCGCTAAGGCACAGGGCGACGAGGCCGGTCAAGCCGCCGGCTACCGGATGCTAGGGGTAAATGCCATCATTGTCGGAGAGTTCATCGATGCGCGTGCGCACCTAGAGGCGGCCCTTGCGCTGCCGGCTGCACGCGACGGATGGCAGGCCGCGTCGCGTTACGCCATGGACCCCTGGGTGGTGGCATCAGGTTGGTTATCTTGGCCCCTGTTGCTCAGCGGTCATCCAGAGCAGGCATGGGATCGCCACCGCGAGAGTCTGGCGCGGGCGCGGGAGTTGGCACATCCTAATACCCTCGCCCAGGTACTCTTCACCGGGTGTACGTTCTGCCAACTGGGCAGCGATCCCAGGGGCGTGCTGGAGCGGGCAGAAGCGCTGAGCGTGCTTGCCACGGAGCAAGGCTTTCCGTTCTGGCGAGGAGCCGCGATGGCGTTTGAGGGCTGGGCCTTCGCACGGGAGGGTCGGACGGAGCAAGGTATCGAGAGGATTGGGGAGGGGATTGCCGCTTATTGCGCGACCGAGGCCGAGCTGTGGCGACCTCTATTCCTCGGGTTGTCAGCTGAGGCACATGCTTTAGAAGGACGGCTGGCCCGGGCGTGTCAGCTCCTCACCGAGGCAGTCGACCAGGCGGAACGCACGGGAGAGCACTGGTTTGAGGCAGAACTGTACCGCCTCGAAGGTGCTGTGTTGATCCGCAGCGGCACACCCGATCTCGTAGCAGCAGAGAGCTACCTTCAGAAGGCAGTGGATTTGGCACGTAGTCAGCGCGCGAAGTGGTGGGAACTGCGCGCCACGACGAACCTCGCCCGCCTTTGGAGCGACCAGGGCAGATGGGCTGAGGCGCAGGGCCTGCTCACCCCAGTCTGCAACTGGTTTAGTGAGGGCTTCGACATGCCGGACTTGCGGGAAGCCAGGGCTTTGCTCAGTGCACTAACCTTATGCACTCGCCCAGCGTGACATTGGCAGCATTTGTCAGGATGCGTCGAGCACCCGGTAGACCGACGTACGACTGATGCTGAGCCCCTGAGCGATCTCTGACCGGCCGAGGCCTTGATCCCGCAGCGCCCCCGCCTTCTTGGCATCCATGGTAGAGGGCCGTCCATTGTACACCCCTTGCGCCTTGGCTTTGGCGATCCCGTCGGCCACGTCCGTCAATGAGGTGTAGTTTTCGGGTGTAGCTGAAGCGGCCATGGTCATGCGGCCTTTGGTGTGGTGAGGAGCGGCTGCTCCTCGGCTGAGGGCGCAGTCAGTTCGGCCATGCCCTCGATCTGCATGTAACGGTGCTGAAGCTGCCACTCGTCATTGGCTTCCATCAGCACAGCCCCGATCAGCCGGGTGATGCTCTCCTCATTGGGGAAGATGCCCACCACGTCAGCCCGGCGCTTCACCTCCTTGTTGAGACGCTCAAGTGGGTTCGTGGAATGCAGCTTCACCCGGTGCTGAGCCGGGAAGGAGAGGTAGGCCAGCACGTCCGCCTCAGCCTCGTCCATGAGCGTGCCGAGCTTAGGCCAGCGCTCCCGCAGCTGATCGGCAACATGACGCCAGGTCTGAGTCGCTGAGGCATGATCGGGCTGGATGAAGGCCTGCCGGATGGCCGCTGCCACCATGGTGTGCTGGCCCTTCGGCACATGCGCGAGGGCGTTCCTCATGAAGTGCACCCGGCACCGCTGCCAGGTGGCCCCCACCACCCGCTGGATCGCGGCTTTCAGCCCCTCATGAGCATCCGAGATCACCAGCTTCACGCCCCCGAGGCCCCGTCGCACGAGATCGCGCAGGAAGGTCGTCCAGAAGGGCTCGGCCTCTGAGGGACCGATGTGCAGCCCGACGATCTCACGTCTGCCATCGGTGTTGACCGCCACGGCGATTATTGCCGCCACCGAGACGATGCGCCCGCCCTCTCTGACCTTCAGGTAGGTGGCATCGAGCCACAGATAGGGCCACTCGCCAGACAGCGGGCGCTTCAGGAAGGCAAGCACCCGCTCGTCGATCTCCTTGCAGAGCTTGGAGACCTGGCTCTTGCTGATGCCGGAGAGCCCCATGGCTTGGACGAGATCATCCACCTTGCGGGTGGAGACCCCTGCGATCCAAGCCTCCTGGATGACGGACACCAGCGCCCGCTCAGCGGTCTTGCGGGCCTCCAGAAAGGGCGGGAAGTAGGAGCCGGTGCGCAGCTTCGGGATCTTCAGGTTCAGCGGACCGAGGCGGGTGTCGAGGGTGCGCTCGCGATAGCCGTTGCGCCAAGTCGTGCGCTCGCCCGAGCGCTCGTAGCGGCCAGCGCCGATCCCGTCCTGCTGCCGCTCGCGCCGCAGGTTCGTCCCGAACTTGGCAAACACCCCGAGCATGTTGAGGAACGCCTTGCCGGCCGCCGTCGAGGTGTCGATCGGCTGCTCGGTGGCCTTCAGCGTTGCGCCCTTGCTCTTAAGGGTGCGCACAATGTCCTGGAGATCCGCGATCGAGCGGGCGAGGCGGTCGATCCGGGTGATAACGAGGACGTCACCCCTGCGGATGAACTCCAGGAGCTGCCCGAGTTCGGTGCGCCCGTCTGTTGTCATGCCGCTGGCCTTCTCCTCCCGGATGAGGGTGCAGCCTGCCGCCTTCAGCGCTTCCCGATGGAGGGTGAGGTCCTGATCCGTGGTGCTGACGCGGGCATAGCCAAAGCGGGTGGGCTCAGACGGGCTCATGATGGGCTGTGTGTCTCGTTTGGTTCTAGACTTTGGCTGTGTGACGTCTCAAAAAGCCAGAAGGAACCCAAACAAGACGCGAAAACTGTCTCGCGGGTCTGTGTCTGTGGGGTATACCCAAAGTGAACTAATGATCTGAGGTCTACTAGAAGGATGGCTGCACCCTTATGAAGGGGGCGCCTCGGAGCCCAGACCGAGATTCGCCGATTGCAAAAGGGCAATTGTTCGGCCGAACCCCGGCGTAGGATCACTTCCGACGCTCAACACCTTTGGATCGGACCAGCTCGTTGCTCTCGGGACCGGTGAGAAAGCTCATGAGCGCGTTGCCGCCCTTGATGACCTCAGTCGCAGCGCTGAGCCCGACAGCAAAGTCGATATAGCTCTGCAGCTCGGCGGGGAACATCCCGGCCAGCTCGGCGCCGGGCGTAGCGGCCAGGATAGTCGTGACAGGAACAACGCCAAGCTCGGCTTCGCCCCTCGCAACGACCTGCCCTGTCTCGCCGCCCCCGACCGACCTGAGCCTAGGCCCCACTTCCTCCAGGATGCCCAGGCGAGCCAGCAGTGCGGTGAGGTGAGCCCCGCTCGAACCCTCACCCGCGTATGCGACGGACTTAGCGCTCACTAGGGCGCGCTTGAGAGCTTCAACAGAACTCAAGTCCGGCTTGGGGGCGCCCGCTCGGACTGCGACGCCGAGGCCCACCCGGCCAAAAGCTCGTCGGCTTCCGAAGGCAATCTTTCCCTGCCTGATTAAGTCTTCGAGCATGTCCCCGGTGATAACCACAACATCGAACAGCTCTCCAGCCTCGATCCGCATCTTGACCGCCGGATTGAGCCCGAATGACGCGGCAACCTTGCGGCCGGTCACCCGCTCAAAGGCAGGGAGAAGGTCCAGAATGGCGGGCCTGACCGCAACAGCGCTGAGCAGCTTGAGTTCAGTCGCAGTGCTCTCAGATGATGTCTCGCTTGCTACAGACATAGCCCCAACTCCTGAGGCTGACCATGTGGACACCAGCCACTGGGCGGCAGCATAGCCGCAACGAGTTGAGATACGAAACTGACCTGACCAATATCGAATGGGCTCTGATTGGCAATCAAAGACGCTTAATCACGTACAGCTTTCCAGTAGACATCGCCCGTGTAGACCGGTGTCTCATCACAGAAGAGTATGCCTCAAGAGGACAGGCGAGACTGTAAGCGCGAAACTAACTCTGCGCGCAATGAGGCGCCGGCCGATCAGCCCACCCCTGGAGCAGACGTGGCGCCCGACGTCACGCTGGATCGGCGGGCAGCAACGCTCCACGACCGGTTGGCGCCGCGGCCTACTGATCCTGACGAACCCCGAAAGGCGTCAGGAGAGGCTGCGGATCTGAGATTAACATGGATCAATATCGTATGAAAGCGGCGAGCGATGAAGCGCCGGCCGATCAAGCCACTTCTGGAGTGTGGCTGCCTGTCGGTGGGGGGGAACAGCAGACAGCATCAATCCAGGACCGGCCGGCGCCGCGGTCACACAATCCCGGCCTTTGCTGGAGGTGAAGGATTATGAGAGGCCGCAAGCCAGAGATTACTACAAATCAAGGCTTTTTAGCAGCAGAGAAGCCACAAATTTGGATGATTTCAGAAGCTAAAAAGTAGTAGAAACGTGCCATTACTATCTTGATTGAGCGAAAAATAATCATTTCTTGCGTTTAAGGGGGAGCGCCTTGTTACATCTGAAACAACCAAGGATGCTCGGCACGATACAGGGCGGGGCTTAGGGGGTGTGACCTTCGCCCCCTTTGGACTGCGCAGAGCTTTTTATGCCTGCCCTCGTTCCAATAGAGCTTGCCCATCTGGAGCTTGGCTGATTGTCCCTCAGGCAAGTCAGGGCAATGCACACCGGACTTCTGCACACTGTAACTCGATGAAACCCTTAATCTTTCTCAGGGTGTGCGGACCTCATGATTTCCGCACGCTTTGCGGTCGGTCACCCACCGTCTCGTAGATCATCCGAATGATCAGGTCGCCTGTGTAGGGCTTCGGCACGAAGCGAGCATCTGGTGCCAAGCCTGTAAACCCCGAGCGTACGCCCCCGGAAACAACGATCACCAGCACGTGCGGGAACATCGTGCGAGCCATCCGGGCGAGCTGAAAGCCGTCGATGGATCCGGGCATGTCCACATCGGTGAGAACCACATCCACATCGGATCGCGCCTTGAGCACCCTCAGGGCTTGATCCCCAGTCGGGGCCTCGATGACTTCGAAGCCCTCGTCCTCCAGCGCATCTACCGTCAGCGCACGGACCAGCGGTTCATCTTCGACAACAAGGACAACAAGGCGGTCGAGGAGCCCTTTACCGCCCACCTCGATCTCCCCAGCCTCGCATCACCTGCCGCAGCACTCGTGAGACCTCCTTAGCTGCGTAAGGCTTCTGCAGCAGCTCGAAGCCATGCGACCCCTCTTGGGCGAGCACATGGCTGTAGCCCGAGGTCAGGACGACCGGCAGCCCGGGATGGCGGCGCTTGATCTCATGGCCAAGATCAACCCCATTCATCCCGGGCATCACCACGTCCGTGAACACCACGTCAAAGCGCCTCCCCTCTTGCTCCAGCATCATGAGGGCATCATCGGCATTCGCGGCCCAGACCGTCTCGTAGCCAAGATCCTGCAGGAGCTGGGTTGAGAATTGACCAACGTCCTCATTGTCTTCCACGACGAGCACGCGATGCCCGTGGCCCTGCTCTGCGGCAGCTGTCTGTTCATCCCGAACTTCTGGGCTGGCCGGGACAGCGCTCTTGTCCACCTGCGGGAGGTAGAGCGTGAAGGTGGTGCCGCGGCCGACCTCGCTCTCCACTGTCACATCGCCACCGGACTGCTTCACAAAGCCGAAGACCTGAGACAGCCCAAGCCCTGTACCCTTGCCGACCTCCTTAGTCGTGAAGAACGGCTCGAAGATCTTCCCGAGCGTGTCCGCGGGAATGCCCGAGCCAGTATCGCTCAGCGAGACTGCCAGAAAGCGACCCGGGCTGGAGCCATGCCCTCGGCGAGCGGGGATCTCGGGAACCTCCGTAAGCCGTACCGTCAGCCGGCCCTGGCCGTCCATGGCATCGCGTGCGTTCACTGCCATGTTGACGAGCGCTGTCTCGAACTGCGACACGTCCGCTTCAATGTAGCAGGGCTCGCACGCGATCTCGGTCACGACCTGAATGCGCGAGCCCGCGATCGTTCGCATCATCTCGCTGACGGATCGGACGCGGCTGGCAACGTCGAACACCTCAGGCCTGAGCGCCTGCCGGCGCGCAAAGGCCAAGAGCTGGCTTGTCAGCTTCGAGGCGCGGTCCACGGTGTCGCTGATCGCCTCCATGTACCGCCGTCGCCGCTCCTCCGGCAGGTTCGGGCGGCGAAGGAACTCGACGGACGAGCGGATGATCGTCAGTAGGTTGTTGAAGTCGTGCGCCACACCCCCTGTGAGCTGGCCCACGGCTTCCATCTTCTGAGCCTGACGGAGTTGCTCCTGGGCAGCGTCGAACTCCGCCTGCCGCTCCTTCTCGGCGGTGATGTCGCGGCCGACCGCGTAGAAGACACCATCCTCCGGGACCAGGGTCCAGGCGATCCAGCGCCAGGACCCGTCCGCGTGGCGCAGGCGATCCTCGAGGCGCTCGATCGTCTCGCCCCGATGCAGCCGCTCCACCGCAGCCTCGACCACCAGGTGATCCTCCGGATGGACCTGCTGCGGAAAGGGCCGCGCCAGGAGCGTCGCCTCGTCGAAGCCGAGGGTCGCCTCCCAGGCGGGGTTGACGGCCTTGAGGTAACCATCGAAGCCCATCACGGCGAGGAGATCGCGGCTCATAGCCCAGACACGGTTGCGCTCTGCCGTGCGCTCCTCGACCTGCTCCTCCAGGGTTTCGTTGAGCCGCCGCAACTCCTCTTCCGCATGCCGGCGATCCGTCACGTCAAGCACGAACTCGACCACCTCGTCGCCGATCTTGCGGGCTGCGAACAGGCCCCACCAGCGCGAGCCGTCCTTGCGGAAATACTGCTTCTCGTAAGGAGTGGTCTCGCCCTGGGTTGTGACCTCGTGGACGGCGCGCCAGGAGGGCGGATGGAACTCCTCCGGGGTTAGCTCTTGCCAGGTCTTACCGAGCGCTTCCTCGCGGGTGAAGCCCGTCATCTCCAGGAAGGCGTCGTTCATGTCGGTGAGCCCGAAGCCTTCACCCCAGAACATCACGCCGACGGTCTTGATCTCGAAGACGCTCCTGAGCCGCGCTTCGCTCGCCGCCACCGCCTGCTGCGCCCTGTGCTCCCTGGTGATGTCGCGCGACACCGACAGGAGGCGTTCCGGCGTTCCGTCCGCTCCGTTGATGGGTGTGACGACCACGTCACACCATCTGGGCGTCCCCTTGGCGGTCGGGGTAAACCCCTGGAACCGCCCCTCTTGGCCAGCCTTTGCGGCCTCTACCGCGGCCTCTGCCGCAGCACGCTCCGGCCCCGACCAGAACCCCGGCCAGGACTGGCCCTTGATCTGGTCGAAGTCGTCCACCTCCATCACAACCTGACCGCCAGCGCTCATGAACTGGAGCTTGGCATCGAGATCGAGGACTTTGATGCAGTCGCTGGAGGCGGCAAGGATCCGGTTCGTGAACTCCGCCTGGGAGCGCAGCTCCTCGACAGCCTGGGCTCGCTCGATTGCCGAGGCGGCGAACTGAGCGAGCTGAACCACGATGGCCTCATCGGCCTGGTCGAACTCCTCCTCGATCTTGTCCGAGAGCTGAATGAGGCCGAGATTGCGCCCGTCGCTGCTGGTCAGAGGCGTCGCGAGCCATCCTCGCATGGGCGGGTGCTCGCGGACATGCTCACCGAACCCGCGCCAGCGTGGATGCGCCTCCAGTTCGGCTTGCGTCATGCGGACCGTCCGGTTGCCCTCACAGAGCCAGGCGTAGATGCCCGATCCGTCGGCTATGCGGTCGTAGCCCTTCCAGGCGGCATACTTCTCGGAGAGGGACACCGCGGTCACGGCTTGGGACCAGTCCGGCCCGCGCGTCATGCTGCACACCGCCTGGTGGGCTCCAATGATGTCTCTGGCGGCATCCGTGATGGCTTGGAGCGTCGTAGAGAGATCCGCGGCCCCCACGACTGTGCGGGCAGCCTCGGCCAGCGCCTTCATCTGGTTTAGGCGTCGGGTCTCGTTGCGGCTGGCGTGGAGCTGCTCCGTGCGGTCGCGTAGGATCTTGAGGAAGCCCGGCAAGCCACTACGCAGGGGCATGGCGATGCCGCTGGCCCAGAAGCGGGTGCCGTCCTTGCGCAGATGCCAGCGCTCGTCCTCAGCCCGCCCCTCGGTCGAGGCCGCCTGCATCTCCTGCTCGGGAACACCCTCTGCGCGGTCCTCCGGCGTGAAGATCACCCGTCCGTCCCGGCCGACGATTTCGTCCTCGTGCCAGCCGAGCAGGCGCCAGGCGCCCTCGTTCCAGGAAGTCACGAAGCCGCGCTCGTCGGTTGTGAAGATCGCATAGTCGGTGGCGCTGTCGAGAATGGCCCCGAGGCGGCCCTCCGTCTCGGCCGTGCGCACGGCCGCAAGGGCAGCGTCTACGCCGGCTTGGTGGTGGAGCTGCCGGAGGCGCTCGACCTCTGCCTCCAAGCACTCATTGCGGAGCCGCAGTGCCTCCAGATCACTTGCTGACATGACGTCCACGAGGCGCTCGGTTGGGGCGAGGCTCCTCAGCCTGGGGGAGCTCCTGGGTCTGGAGAAGGCGGAGGGCGGCGCGGACGACCTCGCTCGTGTTCTGATACCGACCAGAGGCGATCTGACCGCCAATGAAACGGCTCAGCTCGGGGGTCAGAGAGACGTTGTGGGAAATACGGTTCGGCATAGCTGCGGCCATGCCACGGGTCTTCCCTTACGTCAAACTGTGGCACAAAGCGCTGATCAGAAATCGTGAGTTTCGCACCTGCGCGGGGCGCAGACCTCGGGTTCTGGCTCCTGCCGGTCCAAAGAAGCTTGCCTGAGTGGAGCATATCACGGCGGTAAGCTGCGTGTGCAACAACTCCAAGCGGAGATGAGGCTGTCGCGGTCCATGTCGAGGGTGTGACGCCACACAGCTTTGTAGGCTTTACGGGCAGATAACCGCTCCTAGCTATTCTCGGCTTCGGCAGGAGCGTGCCGTGGGTGACACTGAGGACCTGGGGCGAGCTGTCGTGCTCGTGGTCGAGGATGAGCCGCTCGTGCGGATGCTTGCGGCTGACATCCTGGAAGAGGAGGGCTTCGAGGTCGTAGAGGCTGCCACCGCGACGGCCGCTCTCGCGATCCTGGAGAAGCGGAAGGATGTGACTGCCCTCTTCACAGACATCGACATGCCGGGCGGCATGAACGGACTGGAGCTGGCGGCTGTCGTCAATGAACGCTGGCCCCACATAGCCCTGGTGGTCACGTCCGGGGTCTTCAGGGTTGGAGCGGACAAGCTCCCTGGCGATGGCGTGTTCATCGGCAAGCCCTATGCCACTTCGGCTCCTGTGCGGGTGATCCGCGAGCTGATCCGGCACAAGGCAACGATCTCTCACCATCTGACCCGACGCTCCTGACCGAGGACGGGAGCTCGTCCTTGACGACCAACACGGCAGGGTAGCCTCCCTCCCCATCATTCATGTCAGTCTGCCGCCCTCGATCACCGTGAACACGGTAGGCTGGGGCACTGTCGGCTGGAAGGTGACCGCGAACTCCGTCTCGCCACCCATAGACGCGGCCTCAAGGTGGCCGTTGAGCTGTGTCACAGTTGAACGAACCATGCGCATTCCAAAGCCCTTGGTCCCGGCCGGATTGTAGGTCGGTGGCAGATCACCACGGTTGCGCACCGCCAGCCGGCATCCTTCGCTGGAGCGACCGAGCTTTACGGTAATTGAGGGCACTGGCCCGCCATGCTTGATCGCGTTCGTCACCAGCTCATTGACGATCAGCGAAAGCGGCATCGCCTGCTCCGGGCTGAGGAGGATGTGATCGGCCTCAACCGCGATCGGGCTGCCTTCTGGCATCATTGAGGCCTGGAGATCCATGCACAACTCCTGGAGCAGGGCAGCGAAATCCACAACCTCCACTCCGTCTGCTGCGTGCAGCCGTCGGTAGGCCAGGGCCACGGAGTTGATGCGCGTCACGGCCTGGTCGAACTGCCGACGAGCCTCCGGATCCCGTACGGCTCTGGCCTGCATGGTGAACAGGGATGCGATGGTCTGAAGGCTGTTCATCACCCGGTGGCTCAATTCGCGTAGGAGCATATCCTTATGGTTGAGTGAGCTCTCTAGGTCTGCTGCCATCGCATTGATGGCGCTACCCAGGCGGCCCAACTCCGAGTTGGGAGCCGCGACAGCTGCGCGCGCAGCAAGATCACCCCTTCTCAGCCGGTCCGTGACTGCGAGCATTCCTGAGACAGGGCGGAGGATGAAGGCGCGGCCACCATAGTGCGCCGCAACGAAGGCCAGAAGTGCCGCAATCCCGAGTAGAAGGAGATTGCGCGTTCTCGCCTCTGCCACACCCGCGAGGACCACCTCAATCGGGAGCCCAACCGCCACCCCGATCCCGCGCGGTGGCTCGTGGATAGAAGTGTAGCCCAGGAGGCGGGCTACCCCATCAGCTGTGTTGTCAGCGGTCGATTGCAGCGTGCCAGACTGTTGAGCCGTCAGAAGCTGGGGATAGCGGGCGAGCTTCGTGCCTTCCCGCTCCCGATTGGGCAGGCGCACCAGGAGCGTGCCTTCCCGATCGATGACGGTCAGTGAGCTGCGCGGAGGAAAGTCGCCTGTCTTGCTGGCGAGGTACTGCCTCAACCAGTCCAGCCGCAGCGTCGTGACGATCACTCCGATCACCTGCCCCTCCCGCTTGATGCGCATGGCAAAGGGGAGCACCGGCACGCCTGAGGTCTTGCCCAGGACGTACTCGCCGACAATGAACTCGTCGGACTGGAGGGCGCGCTGGAAGTAAGAGCGGTCGGTGATGTTGACCCGGGCGACGTCGCTGCACTGCCGGTCGCCCTTCGTGTCATAGACCGACACTGAGGTCGTCGCGGGGTTGGAGTTCTCCAGCCGTGTCAGGTACCGCTCGCAAGCGGGGCCTGCGAAGTCCTGCACGACGGGAGCTTCGGCAACAGCACTGAGCTGGGCACGCACCCCCTCGAACAGGCGGTCCATCTCCCCCGAGAGAAGTCGGGCATACCGCAGCGCCTGAGCTTCGGCATCAGCCTGCCGCTGCACGCGCTCATCCCAGTCGTTGTAGAGCAACAGGGCAATGGCTGGAATGACAGCCATGAAGACGAGCAGGTAGAGCCGCGCCATCAAGGTCATAATGGCAGCCCCTCCTGGGTAGCCAGGGTGCATTGGTCGTGAAGTGCTCGGCTGCCCATAACCTCTCCTCAACTCTTTCTGCTCTTCGATGAGAGAGCTTGGCAATGACATATGTTGGTGTGAGCTTCCCACTACGGGGTGCAGACCTCCCGTCCGGCTCGCGTCGTTCCAATAGCCCCTGCCCTATTGGACCGTTCCGCACCCCCACCTTACCCGTTCCACTGAAGGCCATCTCACATTTTGGAACGCATCGGGGCTGTATCTCTAAGACCCTACGGAACGGAGATGCCCTCGTGCTGAGCCCCTATGTGCCCTGTCCCCGTCACACCCTGCGCAGGCGTGGTGAGGATCAGAGTGCAGACAGCAGGGATCGAACCGGCACGGGCAGCCCGGAAAATTGCAACTCTCATTCTCAACAGCCGAAATATACACGGTGGCAACGTCATAATAAACTTGAGTTTAATTCATCAATATAGAAGCAAATCTTGCTATTTGCTTAGACGAATAAAATATACTTTTAGGTAAGCGAGTCTGACCTATTTGACATAATCTGGCCTCATGCCTACGTAGATCGTACGCCAATTAAGAACAGTGGGGGCATTTGCGGATATGAAGCTTGCGAAGACGATCACCTGTGCCGTTTTCCTGTTTGGAGTGGCTGCCGCTGGCAGCACAGTCGCGACGGCAGAGCCCGGAAGTGCCGCTTCCTATGCTACGCCGACAACCCTCCAGAGCGGCCAGGCTTCCTGGTACGGTCCTGGCTTCCACGGCCGCCGCACCGCCAATGGCGAGCGCTTCAACACCAACGACCTCACAGCGGCGCATCGGACCCTGCCCTTCGGCACGAAGGTGAAGGTCACCAACACCAAGACTGGACAGTCCGTGGTAGTGCGCATCAACGATCGGGGTCCTTACGCCCACGGTCGGGTGATCGACCTCTCCAAGGCCTTGGCTCGGTCGATCGGCATCTCGGGTATCGCCCAGGTCAGCCTCGCCGGGCTGTGACGGCGCGCGTCACCTCATCCACTTTCTGTTCCGTCGGAGACCTCATTCATGTTCAAGCGGACCCTTGCTGCGCTGTCTCTCACCACGGGTATGATCCTGTCGGGCTCGGCTTTGGCGGATCCAGACAAGTTCGACGGCACCTGGAGCGTGCAGCTGGTGGCGAGTGGCGGGATATGCGGCAGCGGCACCAGCCAGAGCCTGACGGTCCAGGACGGCCGTGTCCAAGCCGCAGGCTCGGGCGTGAGCGTCTCGGGCCAGGTGGGGCCGAGCGGATCTGTCAGCCTGGCACTGCGCAAGGGACCGGCGCAGGGCACCGCGTCTGGCAGGCTCGCCGGTGCCTCGGGCTCGGGCACCTGGACGATGTCAACACTGGGGTGCTCGGGCAGCTGGACCGCGCAGCGGCGCACCCTCACGGCCCAGGCCTTCTGACGCGTAGTCTCCGAACGAGCAACTTGCAGCCCTGCTGGCTCCCAAGCCCCGCCTTGCGCGGGGCTCTCGTTATTTGGAGGGCTGCGGGCGGCGGGGGTCGAACCCGCATGGGCAATCCCGAAGGATTTTAAGTCCCTTGCGCCTTCGAGCCGATCGGCGCCGGCCCTGTCACCCGCCTCGCAGCCAGGAGAGTGTCAAAGCTTCCAAGGTGCCAGAGAAGAGAGACGGCGGAGACCGCGATATCAGGATGCAGTGGCGCGCTTCAACTCGCGAAGGCGCCATGCCGCTTCGACGCCGGCGTGCAGTACCGGCCCACTCTGCCTCTCGGCTTGAAGCCGCCCCAAACGCTGGTCACCAGACCTGCCGCCCACAAAAGCCCCGCCAGCAGGAGAACCAAAGCCTGTGCGGGCTGGCCGCTGGCCAGATGCAGGAGCAACATGCCACTGGCTACGACGAGGATGGTTGCCCCGAGAACCACGTTGGCGACCCGCTGCAGCATCGTTGCCCCTCAGAAGCATGTCAGGCCTCACAGTCAGGCGTATATGGTAAACAAAAGATTAGGTGCTGGCACGCCCCAGCACCCGCGTGATCTGCAATGGCCTGCCATTCACCGCCCGACCTGAGCTGCCGTCCATTCACGCGGGCTTGCTGAGCAATCGCCGAGCGGCTTCTTCGATCTCAAGGTGCCACCAGCGATCAACGTCGGCCTCGATCCCGTGCTTGCGCTCCTCAGGGGTGAGCCCAGCGTGCCAGGGCATACGCTTGATCTTCTCCCGCAGGATCCGACGGGCTTCGACCTCGATCTGTTTTTGCGTAACCTCCGACATCGGAGCGGGATAGCCGGCGAGCTGCCGCCACGCCAAACCGTACAAAAGGTCGATACCGTCCTCGGCGCCGGGCCCTGGAGATTTACCTATCATCCTATATCGGACCAAATACCCAAGTTTTCGGCGATCTCTAAAACCGGCTTTGTAATCCTGCTAACGCTCAGCGACAGCGAGTTTTGCGCTGAGCGCGACGAAGGCGGCGGCGAAGGCCCTGCGCATCCATGCCAGAATGCGCGGGCGGGAGATGATTTGGTCCCGCACTGACGCGGCGAAGATGCCGTAGAGGATGAAGACCGCGAAGGTCATCCCCATGAAGACGAGGCTGAGTTCGAGCATCTGGAGCACTGGACTTTTCTCGCCAAGGCTGACGAACTGAGGCAGGAAGGCGAAGAAGAAGATCGATAGCTTTGGGTTCAGTAGGTTGACGAGCACCGCTGAGAGGATGACCTGGCCCTCCGAGCGCGAGGCGCTGTCTGGCTCGACCTTGAGGGCGCCCTGCTCCTTCAGCGTCATCCAGGCCATGTAGAGCAGGTAGGCGACACCCGCGTACTTGATCAGCTGGAAGGCAACTGCGCTCGTGTGTAGAAGCGCAGCCAGACCAGTAATGGCAGCGAGCATGTGCGGGACGATCCCAAGGGTGCAGCCGAAGGCCGCCACCACGGCCGCACGCGCGCCGCGTGAGAGACCGGCCGCCAGCGTCACCAGAACGCCGGTACCGGGCGAGGCAACCACGATCAGCGAGGTGATCAGAAACTCGATGCTCATAGGATGCTGATCCTGCTGCGAGGTGATCTGGACCGTGAACCTGCCATCTTCATCTGCGACAGGAAAGGATCTCTGGGGTAGCGTCAGAAAAATTGAACTGGAGGCACTGCCGGGTGGGCCCGCCCCGTAAGTAGTAAGGGAAGGTACTTCTCTTCCGAACTGCGTGAACTGGCCGCGCCTGCTTTAGACAATGCCCCAAGCTCGGTATCTCCTAGTGTCGCGGTGTTGCTGCCCTTTTTGGGCGTTTCCTCCCTAAACTTCGGGCCGCCGGCACCTGCGGCCATTTTCTTTACCGTCACTCCGGCTTGATCTCGGCGACTTCCGGACCCTTCTGGCCCTAGACGATCTTGACCCGCACCCGCATCCCCTAGGGCAGATCCCGCGCGCCGGAGCGCTCCAGGGCTGAGCGGGCGGCTTGACCAGCGGCCCGCCCCCTGCCCTCTCATCTAAGTAGCCCAAGCCGCGGAGGGCAGGCAGGCAAAATGCCAGCCAAGCCCACGATCAGGCTCTTAGCGGATGGCGGATGAAGACCACCGTGCTGCCCACGCTGAGCTCGTGGCAGAGTCAGACCAAAGTGGATCAAGTCATGCCTTTGCGGGATCGGCGCCCAGCCGCCGAGACCAGTGGTCATCAAGCACCTTGATGAGAGGCCGCAAAGACTAAATCAACATAGGTTGAGGGCGGCTTGCGGCACCGGCTGGGCAGCTTGGAGCTGGACCT
>JAESFH010000237.1_pt1 | contig 27807 bp, 26 predicted proteins | sample 9269381 | NCBI WGS metagenome assembly JAESFH01 (sample SAMN14504062, study PRJNA617094) | algae metagenome | isolation source: Aphanothece sp. CMT-3BRIN-NPC111 and co-occurring heterotrophs from well... | place: USA: Clark Mountains Wilderness, California | collected 2010-04-18
TGTCTGTCTCATCGTCGCTCCTCAAGAGATTACGATGAGCCCAGAACCCTCCCTTCCTCAACCGCCTCAGTTTGTCTCGTGAGTGCTGACGTCAGGCAGAGTCCGCCCCGGCTCATTCAGCCGTGACCCTGGCCGCAACATCCGAGGGCACCTCCTGGACAGAGAGCGGGTTCAACTCGTCCTTCTATAAGCTGATTGGGAAGCTGGAGGAGACAGGGAAAGTTGCCCCGGGGCTCACTTTCCATGGCTTGCGCCACACAGTGGGAACGCTGCTGGCCGAGGCTGGGACTGACTTAGACGACATTCGCCGGGTGCTCGGGCAGAAGACCCTCGCGATGGCGCAGCACTACTCGGAAGGGGCAAAAAAGGCCAAAGCGACCCGCGGAATTGTGCACCGCCTCGACCCGCTTGGACGGCGGAAAAATGCCGAGGAGCTTGCATAACCTCGCGCCGGTTCTGCATAACCTCTGGAATATGATCTTAGGGGAGGAGCACCAAGCCCTGATTCATCAAAAGGTTAGTGGTGCCCAGGGGCGGAATCGAACCACCGACACTGCGATTTTCAGTCGCATGCTCTACCAACTGAGCTACCTGGGCGTCCAACGGCTGCGCGAGGCGCGTGTGCGTCGGAGGCCGGTTGTATAGTCACCCGCCGCCAGCCTGTCTAGCCGCCCTCGGCGAGTTTTTTCGGTCCGGCCGGACGGCCCTGCTGGCGTAGCCTCGGCCTCAGGCCGGGATGCCGTTGACCGCAGCCCGTCGCACAGGCTGCGCCGATTTCTTGCCCGCGTCGCACCTCCGTTCGGACCCTAAGTGGCGGTCCGGACAGCGCGTCAGGGGGACTCTAGGGAGAGTCCTCCCCGTCCGCCTCGCCGCGTACGCCGTTCTCGTCCTCCGGGACGGGGATCGCGTAGGTGCCGGAGAGCCAGCGGTTCAGGTCCACGTCGGAGCAACGCCTGGAGCAGAAGGGCTTGAATGCGGGGTTGGCCGGCTTGCCGCAGATCGGGCAGGCACCGCCTGCACTCTTCGGCTCGTTCTCGTTGGCGGGCTCGGGCGGCACGGGATTACGCCGCCTCGAGCCAGGAGTGGCGGACCGGATAGCCCTCCCCTTCGAGGAGTGCGATCGCCTCGTAGAGAGGCAGGCCCACCACGTTGGGATAGGAGCCCACGAGCTTCACCACGAAGGTGCCGGCGAGCCCCTGGATCGCATAGCCGCCCGCCTTGCCGCGCCATTCGCCGGAGGCGAGGTAGCGCTCGAACTCGTCGCGCGACAGGCGCTTGAACCGCACGCGGGTTTCGACGATCCGGTCGCGGAAGCCGTCCTTCGGGGTCACGACGCAGACGGCCGTGTAGACGCGGTGCGTGCGACCCGAGAGCAGGCGCAGGCACGCCTCGGCCTCGTCCACCACTTCGGCCTTGGGCAGGATCCGCTTGCCGACCGACACCACGGTGTCGGCGGCGAGGATGTAGGCGCGCTGCAGATCCTCGCGGTTGCGCGCGGTCTTGCGGGCGACCTCGGCCTTGGCGCGCGCCAGGCGCCGCACGAGCTCGCGGGCGGATTCGTTCTTCAGCGGCGTCTCGTCCACATCCGCGGGGAAAAGGGCAGCCGGCTCGATCCCGGCCTGCTGGAGGAGCGCCAGCCGGCGCGGCGAGCCTGAAGCCAGGACGAGCTTCGGGCGCCCCTCGCGGGCGGATGGATCGGGTGCGGACGCCACTGCGCTCTCCAGGTCGATCGGGGGCCTCAGGTCGAGGTCCCGGTTGTGCCCTCTGCCACGGCCGGCCTGGGCCGCCGTCGAGGACGGTGATGAGATTGGGTGTCCCGGAGCTTAAGGGAAGGGCCTGAGACGCAGCAATAAGCCGATCCTCTCCTCCCGGGTTCCGGCCGCGGGACCTCAGGGCTCCGTTGCGTCCGGTGCCGCGTCGTCCGCGGCATCGGCGAGTTCGCTGCCCGTGTCCCGCGCCGTCGCCGCCTCCCCGGCATGGACCCGATCGAGGTGGCGGTAGCGTGCGAAGCCGAGCGGGATCGTGGCCAGGAACAGGACCGTCCCGATCGCAAGAACCTGGAAGGGAAAGCTGACCAGCAGCCCGAAGAACGCAACGGTCAGCACGAAGATCGGCAGCACCCAATGGCGCGGCACGTGCTTGCCCATGGTCTTGCCCGAATAGGTCGGGATCGTGCTCACCATCATGAAGGCGATGAACACCACGTAGACCACGGCGAATGGAGCGGCCGTGGCGCCCACCGGGACGCCGAGGAAGTGGAGGTAGATCGGCAGCAGCACCGTGATGGCCCCGGCCGGGGCCGCCATGCCGACGAAGAAGTTCTTCTTCCATTCCGGCCGGTCCGGGTCGTCGATCATCACGTTGAACCGCGCCAGCCGGAGGGCGGCTGCGATGGCGAGCACGAGGGCGGCGATCCAGCCGAGAGCGCCGACGTGGTGGAGCACGAAGCTGTAGAGAACCAGGGCCGGGGCGACCCCGAAATTGAGGAAGTCGGCGAGGGAATCCAGCTCCGCTCCGAAGCGGGAGGTCCCCTTGAGGAGCCGGGCGACCCGCCCGTCGACGCCGTCGAGCACGGCTGCGACCACGATGGCGATCACCGCCGGCTCGAGGCGCCCCTCATAGGCGAGCCGGATCGCGGTCAGCCCCAGGCAGAGCGCGATGAGGGTAATGAGGTTCGGGGCTATGACCCGGAACGGCACCGGCTTGAACAGCCGCTTGCGCGGCTCGTGGGCATCCGGCGCGAAGGGCGGGAAGAGATCGCTCATGGGTCAGAACAATAGGGAGCACGCCCGCAGGCAGCAAGCCGACACCCGAACCGGGCCCAGGAACGAGGCCTGCCGGGCCGATACCGGCAAGCTTCCGCCATCTTCTCGGGGGTGCCGCGGCGGCCGCATCGGTTCGTCGACGTTCAAGCCCCCGAGGGTGAGCCCTTCACTGGGTCCTGAATTGCCGTGCCGGCTCGTCGGCTTTCAGGTCGGCAATGACGGTCTCGCCGGCGATTGCCACCTGGCCGAGGCCGACCAGAACCTGGGTGTCGAGGGGCAGGAAGATATCGACCCGCGAGCCGAAGCGGATCAGCCCGAAGCGCTCCCCGACGCCCAGGGCATCGCCCTGGCGCACGAAGGGGACGATGCGGCGGGCAACGAGGCCGGCGATCTGGACCACGCCGATCCGGCCGGTCGGGGTCTCGATCACGAGGGCGTTGCGCTCGTTGTCCTCGCTCGCCTTGTCGAGCTCGGCGTTGAGGAACAGACCCGGCGTATAGACGATCTGGGTGATCCGGCCCGAGACCGGCATCCGGTTCACGTGGCAGTCGAACACGTTCATGAAGACCGAGACCCGCTTCATCGGCTCCTGCGGCAGGTCGAGCTCGGCGGGAGGCACGGCGGTCGTGATCAGGCTGACCCGGCCGTCCGCCGGCGAGATCACGAGACCCTCGCGCACCGGCGTCACCCGCTGCGGGTCGCGGAAGAAGTAGCAGACCCAGATCGTGAGGATCGCCCCGATCCAGCCGAGCGGCGACCAGAGGCTCCCCAGGAGAACCGCCAGCACGAGCGCGATCGCGATGAAGGGATAGCCCTCCTTGTGGATCGGCACGATGATCCGGCGGATCGACTCGAGAATGTCGCTCATGGTGGCTCCGGGTAACGCTGGTCTCCGGTCGGGTCCGACCGGGATGGGAGGGTTCGCAATGACAGAGGATGTCTCAGCCTGCAACGGTCTCGCGCGGCGGGAGAGCGTCCTCCAAGTCCTCGGCATCCTCCTCCTCGGCGCGTTTCAACGCTTCGCGGGCCTGATCGGCCTCGCGCTGGCGGTTCCACATGGCGGCATAGACGCCGCCATGGGCGAGGAGCGCCGCATGGTTCCCCCGCTCCACCACCACGCCCTTGTCGAGCACGATGATCTCGTCCGCGCCAATCACAGTCGATAGCCGGTGCGCGATCACGAGGGTGGTGCGACCGCGGCTCACCCGATCGAGGGCGTCCTGGATCTCCTTCTCGGTAAAGCTGTCGAGCGCCGACGTGGCCTCGTCGAGGACCAGGATCGGCGGCCCCTTCAGGATGGTCCGGGCGATGGCGACGCGCTGCTTCTCGCCCCCCGACAGCTTCAGGCCGCGCTCGCCCACGGATGTGTCGTAACCCTCGGGCAGCCCGGAGATGAAGCGGTCGATCTGCGCCAGGCGCGCGGCCTCCTGCATCTCGTCCGGGCTCGCATCCCAGCGGCCGTACTGGACGTTGTAGCCGATGGTGTCGTTGAACAGCACCGTGTCTTGGGGAACCATGCCGATGGCGCCGCGCAGCGAGGCCTGCTGGACGTCGGCGATGTCCTGGCCGTCGATCAGGATGCGCCCGCGCGAGGGCTCGTAGAATCGGAACAAGAGCCGGGAGATCGTGGATTTGCCGGCTCCCGAGGGACCCACGATCGCGACCGTGCGTCCGGCCGGCACCTCGAAGCTCACGCCCTTCAGGATCGGCCGCTCGGGGATGTAGGCGAAATGCACGTCCTCGAAGCGCACCGTCCCCTCGGAGACCTGGAGCGGCCTGGCGCCCGGCCGGTCCTGAATCTCGGGGTTGCGGTCGAGGATCTGGAACATGTCGTCGATGTCGATCAGCGCCTGCTTGATCTCCCGGTAGAGCATGCCCATGAAGTTCAGCGGGATGTAGAGCTGGACCAGCATGGCATTCACGAGGACGAAGCTGCCGATGGTGGCCCGCCCCGCCATGATGTCCCGGGCCGCGAGCGCCATCACGATCGTCATGCCGACCGTGAAGATGACGGCCTGGCCGGAATTCAGGACGGCGAGCGACGTGTAGGTCTGCGTCGAGGCACGCTCGTAGCGCTCCATCGAGAGGTCGTAACGCTCGGTCTCCCGCCGTTCTGCCCCGAAATACTTCACGGTCTCGTAGTTGAGGAGCGAGTCCACCGCCTTGGTGTTGGCGTCGGTGTCGGACTCGTTCATCTGCTTGCGGATCGCGATCCGCCATTGCGTCGCCTTGTAGGTGTAGCCGAGATACACCGCCACCATGACGAAAACGACCACGGAATAGAGCCAGTCGAACTGCCAGGCCAGGATCCCGAGCACCAGGGCAAACTCGACGATCGTCGGGATGAGCTGCAGCACGAACAGCCGCGACAGTTCCTCGATGCCATTGCGGCCCCGCTCCAGCACCCGCGTGAGCCCGCCGGTCTTGCGCTCGAGATGAAAGCGCAGGGAGAGCCGGTGCATGTGCTCGAAGGTCTGGAGCGCGAGCTTGCGGACCGCATGCATCGCGACCTTGGCGAAGAGGCCGTCGCGCACCTGGGTGAGCAGCGCCATTGCGATCCGTACGGTGCCGTAGAGGATCGTGAGCAGGATCGGCGCGCGCCAGAGCCAGGACCCGGAGGTTGCTGCGGCCTCGGGGCCCTGCTGAGTGCCGCCCGCGACCGCGACCAGGGCATCCGTCGCCCATTTGAAGGTAAACGGCGTCACCACCGTGACGAGCTTGGCGATGAGCAGCAGGGCGAAGGCAAGAAAGACCCGCCGCTGCAGATCGGCGCGCCCCTGCGGCCAGAGGTAGGGCCAGAGTTTCTGGAAGGTGGCGAACAGGCCGGATCGCTTCGGCGTGGTCGTGACGGCCGGAGCGGTCGTAAGGTCGGGGGGCATTCGGGCAGGATCCAATCGGTATGCTGGCCGGCATATAGGCATCTGGGCGCGCAACTTCACCCTCGCGTCCCGACACTATGACGCCTGGGCTGGCCCTCCGGCCGGGACCATGCTGTTGGGGAATCTCTCGACCGGGTGCGGAGCGACGACGCTTCGCCCGCCTGGCTATTGCGGCTTCGGCTCCTGCCCCGGCAGCACGAACACCTGCCCGGGGTAGATCAGGTTTGGATTGCGGATCTGGCCCTGGTTGGCACCATAGATCACCGTGTAGCGCAGGCCACGGCCGTACACCCGATGGCTGATACGCCAGAGGTTGTCGCCGCGGGACACGATCGCCGTGTTGACGTCCGGGATTAGGATGGTGCCGGGCGGGAGGTCGCGGGGCGCAGCAGAAGCCACGCCTGCATCGGGTGCGGCAGGAGGAGCCGCGCGCCCTGGTCCTGCCTGTGGGCTCGCCGGGCGCGGCTGACCTCCGGCCGGACCGGGCCTGGCATCTGCATTGGCTTCGCGGGTGGGGGCCGGTGCAGAAGGAGCAGACCCACTCTGGGAAGCGCCCGGCACGGAACCCATCATCTGGAGCTGAGCCGGCGCGGCTGGCGCCGGAGCTCCAGGCGCCGGAGCACCGGACGGGGATGGCGGGGCCGCGGCGATCTGCGGTGGGCTCGTGGCGGCCGAGGCCTGCGGCGGCAGGGGTACGGCAAGCGGAGCCGGGACGTTGAACGCAACCTCGGCCCGGGATTTCACCGCCCCCGAGACGGGATCGACGTCGTCGATCCGGACTCTGTAATCACCCGGCCGGACCCCGCGGCCGATCGCGAAGGACACCCGGCCGTCGCTGCCGACGCCGCCGGGCGCGATCATCGTCTCGTTGAGGTAGAGGCGGACAGTGGCGCCCGGCGCCGCCTCGCCCGAGACGAACAGGCGGCCTCCTTCCTCGGCTTCAACGCTGACGATCTTCGCGCTGGGGCGGGGGCCCGCCTGCTGCGGAACGGGCGGCGGGCCTGCCTGCTGCTGCGGCCCGGCGGGACGGACCTGCGCGCTCCTCTGCTCCGGTGCCTCCGGGTTCGACAGCACGACCGTGGGCTTGTCGGGTGCGGTGAGCGCCACGAGCGGCGGCGTGTTCCGCCCCGGAGCGATCGCAACCGTGACGCTCTCGCGGGAGCGCCGGCGGGTGCCGTCGGGCGCGATGGTCTGCAGGGTGATCTCATGGGATCCAGGCGGCAGGGGCGGCGGCACGAGAGCGAACAGCCCGGACTGGTCGGCAACGCTCCGGCCATGAACCTGCCCGTCGCGCAGCATCTCGACGGTGGCGCCCGGCGCGCCGCGACCGGCGATCACGCTGTCGCCGGTCGGCTCGACCCGCACCACGTCGAAGGAGGGAACGGGCCCCTCCTGCTGGGCCGGGGCCGCCTGCGAGGGGCCGGCGGAGGGTTGAGGCCCCGGAGCGGACGGGGTCGAGACCGCGGGTGCAGAGCCGGCGGCCGGAGGGGATGCGGGCGCCGGCGAGGCGGGCGGGGGCGAAGCCTCCCGAGGCGCGGGAGCGGAGGGCGGTGTCGGCGTGGGGGCTGGCGGGCTCGACGGGATCGAAGGTGGGGGGGGCGTCAAGGCGGCTTGGTTCGAGGCGGGAGGGTTTGCGGCCGGTGCCTGTCCGCTCGGCCCCGGTGGGTTCCCCGGGGGAGTCACAGGCGTTGCTGTGCGCTTCTCGTCCCACATCAGGACGCCAAAGACGGTGCCCACGACGGCTGCCGCCGCAAGCCCTAGAACAGCAAGGGTCCCCCTGTCCTGCAACCCACCAGCCATCGACCCCACTCCCAGCGCCGTTTCGGCGATCCCATTGAACCCGCAGCCTCGGGCCGCCTCACGGTGTCATCGCTGTGACACAGTCCCGCATCACGAGTAAACGTCTTCATGCCAGACCATCGGGCGTTGGCCCGTTTCTGGCCCCTGATCCGAGCGCGACGGATGAGCCGCACACCCGAGCGTGGCACAATTCCAGCATCTAAGCCGTTTATGATGGGAAATACCACGCCCGCAAGGACAACAGGAATGCGTTACGATTCAACGTGGGAAGTGTCGCACACCGGGATGTCAATGCCAGTTATTCGATCGATCTGCGTCTATTGCGGCTCGGGCTTCGGCTCCAGTCCGGCCTTCGTGGAAGCCGCGTCGGCGCTCGGGCGCGCCATGGCCGAGCAGGGCATCGGCCTGATCTACGGCGGCGGCAATGTCGGGCTCATGGGCACGGTGGCGCGTTCGGTCCTCGACCACGGCGGCCACGTCACGGGCATCATCCCGGACTTCCTGAAGTCGCGCGAGAAGATGCTCGACGACGTCCAGGAAACGATCGTGGTCTCCGACATGCACACCCGCAAGCGCCTGATGTTCGAAAGGGCGGACGCCTTCGTGGCGCTGCCGGGGGGCATCGGCACCCTGGAGGAGCTCGTCGAGCAGATGACCTGGGCCCAGCTCGGGCGCCACACCAAGCCGATCCTCATGCTCAGCACGGGCGGATTCTGGAAGCCGCTCCTGACGCTCCTCGCCCATATGCGCGAGCAGGGCTTCATCCGGCCGGGCCTGGAGCTCAACTACCTGGTGGCGGAGCGGGTCGAGGAGGTGATCCCGATGCTGGATGCCGCCGCGCGGCGGGTCGGGATCCAGGCCGACGAGGCGCTGATCGAAACCCGTTTCTGACCGTCCGCAGAGGGCGCGCCGCTCCTGCCGGGACATCGCGGCCATGGCTGCGCTCTCTGGTCGCGGGCGCGGTTCTCCTCTACGCTCGACCGGCGGACGACAGAGCCACGATGAAAACCAGCGTCCGCCATCGAGGGGGACGCCATGTATTTCCGTCTTGCGATCGCGGGAGTCGCCCTGGCCCTCGCCTGCGGGGAAGCCGCCGCGGAGGCCGCCAAGAAGCCGGCCTCCGCGCTGACCATCACCAACAATCGTGCGGTACCGGCGGTCGAGGTTGCCGTCGGAGCCGGAGAGGCCGTCGTGAAGCTCCCGAGGGAGCTTGGGCCGAAGGCTCGGGCCACCCTGAAGCTGCCGAAGATGACCGGCTGCACCGTCGCGGTCGCCGCCACCTTCGCGGACGAGTCCGTCGTCGAAGTCGATGACTTCGACGTGTGCCAGGAGCGGAACGTCCGCTTTACGGATTGATTTCGCCACCGGCGGGGAGCGGAATGCTCGCTCCACTAAAATCAAAGCGCAGCCGACCCTCCTCGCCGGCCAGCCTATAGCCGGGCGCCGCTGCGCAGGAGCTTGTAGACCATCGAGTCGGTGAGCGCCTGGAACGACGCGTCGATGATATTGGGCGAGACCCCGATCGTCGACCAGCGCTCGCCCGAGGCGTCACCGAACTCGATCAGCGCCCGCGTCACGGCGTCCGAGCCACCCTGGTAGATCCGGACCTTGTAATCGATGAGCACCAGGTCCTGGATCAGGTCCTGGTACTTGCCGAGGTCCTTCCTGAGCGCCAGGTCGAGGGCGTTCACCGGGCCGTTGCCTTCGGCAGCCGAGATCAGGACCTCGTCGCCGACCCGCACCTTCACGATGGCTTCCGCGACCGTGACGAGCTCCCCGAGCGCGTTGAAGCGGCGCTCCACGTTCACCGAAAAGCGCTCGACATCGAAAAAGGCCGGGACTTCGCCCAGCACCCGCCTGGCCAGCACGTAGAACGAGGCGTCGGCGCCCTCGAAGGCGTACCCTTCCGCCTCTTTTCGCTTCACCTCGTCCAGAACCCGGCCGACGCGGGAATCGTCCTTGTCGATCGCGATGCCGATGCGCTTCAGTTCGGCCAGGATGTTGGAGCGGCCGCCCTGGTCCGAGACCAGCACCTTGCGGGCATTGCCGACGGTCTCGGGCTCCACGTGTTCGTAGGTGTGTGGATCCTTGAGGACCGCGGAGGCGTGGATCCCGGCCTTGGTCGCAAACGCGCTGGCGCCGACGAACGGCGCGTGGCGGTTCGGCTGACGGTTGAGGACCTCGTCGACCTGGCGCGAGACATGGGTGAGCTCGGCCAGCCCCTCCTCGGTGACAGCAAGGTCGAAGCGTTGGGGATAGCTGTCCTTGAGCTTCAGGGTGCCGATGAGCGTCACGAGGTTGGCGTTCCCGCATCGCTCCCCGAGCCCGTTGAGGGTCCCCTGAATCTGCCGGGCTCCCGCCTCCACGGCCGCAAGCGAGTTCGCGACCGCGCAGCCGCAATCGTCGTGGGCGTGGATGCCGAGATTGGCACCCGGCACGACCCGGGAGACCTCGCCCACGATGCGGGCGACCTCATGGGGCAGCGTTCCGCCGTTGGTGTCGCACAGGACCACCCATCGCGCGCCGGCCTCATAGGCCGTGCGGGCGCAGGCGAGGGCATAATCGGGATTCGCCTTGTAGCCGTCGAAGAAATGCTCGCAATCGACCAGCACCTCGCGCCCGCGCTCGCGGGCGGCCGCGACGCTGTCGCGGATCCCTTCCAGGTTTTCCTCGGGGGTCGTCTCGAGCGCGACGCGGACATGGTAGTCCCAGGATTTCGCCACGAAGCAGATCGCGTCGGCCTTCGCTTCGAGGAGCGCGGTGATGCCCGGATCGTTCGAGGCCGAGCGACCGGCGCGCTTCGTCATTCCGAAGGCGGTGAACGTCGCCGTGCTGGTGCGCTTCTGCGAAAAGAACTCGGTGTCGAGCGGGTTGGCCCCGGGATAGCCGCCCTCGACGTAATCAACCCCGAGCCGGTCGAGTAGCGTGGCGATCGCGCGCTTGTCTTCCAGCGAAAAATCGACCCCCGTGGTCTGGGCGCCGTCCCGCAGCGTCGTGTCGAAGAGATAGAGGCGTTCGCGGGCACTCATGACGCCGTCCCTTCGTTGGCGGCAAGCCGCTTTTCCATGGTCGTGGTGGCAAGCCACTCGTCGCCGACCGGCGTCGAGTTGCGGCGCTGGGGCTGGAAGTCGCGGCGGCGGAAGAACTCCTCCGCCGTGTCGCTGACATCCGCAACGAGCCGCTTGGCGCCGCGCGCGCGGGCCAGCTTCTCGATGGCATCGTAGAGGAGCGTCGCGACCCCGTTCCCGACCGCGCCGGGATGGACGTAGAGCATCTCGATCTGATCGGCACCCTTGAGCGAGAGGAAGCCCACCGGCGTGCCCTCCAGGGTGGCCACGAGGGTGAGGTTCGCGGCGAGCCGCGCGGCGAATGCGGCGTCGTCGTCGGCCTGGGACGCCCAGGCGACTCTTTGCGCCTCGCTGTAATCGTCCTCCGTCAGCTCCTCGATGCTCGCCTGGAAGATCTCGGCCAGCACCGGCGCATCGGCGGGCAGGAAGGGACGGAGCCCAGGTTTGGGGAGTGCGCCGCGGGTCATCGTGCCACCTCCCAGGTCGTGGTGCCGTCCTTGTTGTCCTTCAGGACGACGCCGAGGCCGGCGAGCTCGTCGCGGATCCGATCGGATTCGGCCCAGTTCCTCGCGGAGCGGGCTTCCCGGCGGGAGGCGATCAGGGCCTCGATGCGGTTGGCATCGACAGCGATCGCCGCGTGCTTGCGGGCCGTCCAGGCCTCCGCGCCCTCCGAGAGAAAGCCGATAGCGGCGAGATTGCCGGCAAGTTCCGCGCGCGCGCCGGCGGAGTCGAGCGCATGCAGCTCCGCGATCATCTTCGGCGTGTTGAGGTCGTCGGCCAGCGCCTCGAGAACGCCCCCGCTGAGTGCCGGCGCGGGAGCGTCGAGCCCGAGCCCGTACCAGCGGTCGAGCACCTTCTCGCTCTCCTCCAAGCCTTTCACCGTCCAGTCGATCGGCTGCCGGTAATGCGTGCGCAGCATGTTGAAGCGCAGCACCTCGCCGGGCCAGTCCTTCAGGGCTTCGTTGATGGTCACGAAGTTGCCGAGCGACTTCGACATCTTGTCGCCCTCGACCTGCAGGAAGCCGTTGTGCATCCAGACATTCGCCATCCGCGACAGGTCGAAGGCGCAGCAGGACTGCGCGATCTCGTTCTCGTGGTGCGGGAACACGAGATCGATGCCGCCGCCATGGATGTCGAATACCTCGCAGGCCTTCGGATCCTCGCAGGCGAGCCTGGTCTCGAACGCCTTCACGAGATGGCGCCAGGCCATGGCGGAGCACTCGATGTGCCAGCCGGGACGGCCGGGCGTCGCGATGCCAGCGGGCGAGGGCCAGGCCGGGTCCTCGGGCCCAGACGGCTTCCAGAGCACGAAGTCCATGGAATCGCGCTTGTAGGGCGCGACATCGACCCGGGCGCCTGCCATCAGCTCGTCGAGGGAGCGCTTCGAGAACGCGCCGTATTGCGGCACGCCCGGCAGGCGCCCCATACCCGCGACGCTGAAGAGCACATGCTCCTCGGCCACGTAGGCGGCCCCGCGCTCGATCAGGCGCTCGATGATGAGCCGCATCTCCTCGATATGCTCGGTGGCGCGGGGCTCGACGAAGCGCGGGGGCTCGCCCGGCCGGTTGACGTCCTCCGGCATCAGCACGCCGAGCGCGCGGATATCGGCGTGGAACTGGCGCGCCGTCTGCTCGGTGAGCTCGCGGATCGAGATGCCGCGCTCGAAGGCCCGCCTGTTGATCTTGTCGTCCACGTCCGTGATGTTGCGGACATACGTGACCGCGCCCTCGCCGTAGACATGCCGGAGCAGGCGGAAGAGCAGATCGAAGACGATGATCGGACGCGCATTGCCGATATGCGCGTAGTCGTAGACGGTCGGTCCGCAGACGTAGAGGCGCACGTTCCCGGGATCGATCGGGACGAACGGGTCCTTCGACCGAGTGAGCGTGTTGTAGAGCCTTAAAGCGGGCGTCATGAAACCAATCCTCGTCAGGCCACAGGCCGGAGGGCGGTTTCGATCCTTAGGTTGAGAACGAGACGGCTCCAGCCAGCATTGCGCGCTAGCTGCAAATAATCCCAGGAATGCGGCGGGCCGTCGTCATGGCGTGGATCATTGCCTTGCGGACCCGAATCCGTCAAGACGCACCCTCCTCGAGCTTGGCCACGCAACGGCCGGGCGTCTCCCGCGTTCAATCTTTATTCACCGCTCAAGCTGAAGATGCTCCAGTCTTCAGCCCTTCCGAGGTTCTGCCCCCATGCGTCGCACCGTCGCCACGCTCGCCTTCACCGCTGTCCTGGCTTCGGCGGCGGTCTCGTTCGCAGGCCTGCCTGTGGAGATGCGTGCCGCGGCACCGGAGCGGGAGGCCATGTTCCTGGTTCCCATCAACGACGGCTATGGGGTTGCGGAGTGCCTGGCGTCGGGCGGCGAATGCGGCCAGATCGTCGCGAACGCCTGGTGCGAGACCCAGGGCTATGCCCGCGCGACGACCTTCGGGCCCGCCTCGCCCGAGGACGTCACGGGAAGCGTCCAGCGCGTCTCGACCGGGAAGGCAGCGGACCGGCCCATCGCGGTGACCTGCACGAAGTGACGCGGGCCGCGAGCCTCCTCCTCCCCGGCTGGGATTCACGCTGAAGCGGCGCCCCTATCCCGTCACCCAGTCCCCGCAGCGCGGCGCCGGGTCCGAGCCCCAAGGCATGATGGGCACGGTCGAGGTCGAGTTCTTCGGCGAGCCTTCGATCGGGCGATCGGAATACACGAGATAGACCAGCGTGTTGCGCTTGACGTCGCAGCCCCGCACGATCCGCATGCGCTTGAAGATCAGGGAGCGGCGCTCGCTGAACACCACGGCTCCCTGCTCGAACTTCTCCTTGAACCGCACCGGCCCGACCTGGCGGCACGCGAGGGAGATGTCGGACACCTCCTCGGCGAGCCCGATCGTTCCCGAGATGCCGCCCCGCTCCGGCGTGGTGTAGTGGCAGGCGACGCCCTCGATGGCGGGATCGTCGATGCCCTGCACGACGAGCTTGTCGTCGGGCGTCAGGGGACGCCACACGGTGGACTTCTTGAAGATCACGTCCGGCTCCTGCGCCAGGGCCGGCGCCGCGGCGGCCGCCAGGAGCGCCAGAGTGAAACCCGCCCGTATCAGTGCCCGCATCCTCGACCTCCGCCTCTTGCCGTCCTGATGTGGGGCCAACGGCTGCGTATTGCGAGGGTTCGGACGGTCAGTCTCCATTCTGGAGAATAAGGTCGAAAAAGAACTCAATTCTCCCGATCCTGGGAACTGACACGCTTGGCGCCCGTTTCCGTCAAGCAATGGCTCAAAAATTCCCCCTGCGACTCCTCCTCGCCCTGGCCGGCTTCCTCTCCGCCGGAGAAGCGGCATTGGCGCAATCCGCCGCCTGCCAGCGCTACCAGGCCGAGCTGGCGTCTCTGCCCCGCAGCAGCGGTCGCCAGGTTGCCGCCGCGGTTGATCGCCAGCGGGCCGAAATCGCACGGATGGGCCAGTACTACCGGTCCATTGGATGCGACCGGCAGCCCTTCGGCTTTTTCGCCGCACCGCCGCCGCCCGAATGCGGCGCGATCGGTCAGCGGATCCGCCAGATGGAAGCGAGCGTCGGACAGTTCGCCGACCAAGGGGACAGCGCGCAGATCGATGCGCGGCGCCGCCAGCTGCAGGCGGCCATCAGCCAGACCTGCAACGCGCCGCAGGAGCGGGCGCGAACCGGTTCCGATCCCGCCAGCACGCCGCGGCGCCAGGACCAGGCCCGAGCCGAGTCCGATGACGACACAAAGGCAACCGGAGGGCGCCGCACCGTATGCGTGCGGTCCTGCGACGGCTACTTTTTCCCTTTGAGCAATTCGCCGAACGGGCGCGAATCCGCGGACACCATGTGCCGTGCGCTCTGCCCCGGTGCCGAGACCGCCGCCTACACGATGCCGGGCGACGACGACGCCCTCGACCAGGCGGCGTCCCTGAAGGGGAAGCCCTACGCGCAGCTCGCCAACGCCTTCAAGTTCCGGAAGAGCTTCGACCCGACCTGCTCCTGCAAGAAGCAGGGGCAGAACTGGGCCCAGCTTCTGCGGGAGGCCGAAAAGCTGCTCGACCGCCGCAAAGGCGACATCATCGTGACGGCGCAGAAGGCCGAGGAGCTGTCACGGCCCAAGTTCAGCGCCGTCCAGCTGCGGCCGCGGGAGAGAAAGACCGACGATCGCAAGGCGGCCGATACAGCGGAGGCGCAGGCCGCCGCCGAGGCCGGCGCGGCTGCACCGACCGCGGGCGGGGAATCGGCCGGCATCGGCCCGAAGGCCATCGTCGCCAACCGCACCATCTCGCGTAACGAGGGCGACAAGCAGGAATTCGTGACCGCAGACGGCTCCAAGCGGGTCGTCCGGATCATCGCCTCGAACGTCATCCCTGTGCCGGAATACGTGTCGCAGCAGATCGCGATCAACAAGCAGCCGCCGGCGTCACAGCAGACGGCGACCAACCTGGCGCCCTCGGTCCCGCAGCAGGCCGAGGCGGGGCAGGCCGCAATCGAGGATGCTGCAGCCACCACGGGCAGCGTCGGACCCGCGAAGCCCTAGACCCCACGTCCCAGGGCTTCTCCGGCTTCAGGCGGTTTCGCCCCGGAGGCGCCTGGCGGCCCGCTCGTGGCCGATGAGCGGCAGGAGGGCCGCGAGTTCCGGGCCGTGGTCACGCGCCGTCAGCGCCAGCCGCAGGGGCATGAACAGCGCCTTCCCCTTCGCGCCGGTCTCAGCCTTCACGGCATCGGTCCAGCGCTTCCAGGTCGAGGCATCCCAGGGCTCGTCGGGCAGGAGCGCGGCCGCCTTGGCGACGAAAGCCGGATCCTCGATCACCGGAGCGAGCGGCCCCGCGATGGTCGGCCACCAATCGGCGGCATCCGCGACCTTGGCGAGATTGGTGCGCACCGCGAGCCAGAACGCCTCCCCTCCTCCGACCCCGAGCGCCCGGAGCCGCTCTTCGACGGCCGCGAAGCTCATCTCGTGGACGAGACGGGCATTGAGATGCTCGAGCTCGTGCTCGTCGAACTTGGCGGGCGCCCGGGAGATGTGAGCGAAATCGATCAAAGCGGCGAGTTCGTCGAGGCTCGCCACCGGGCGCACCGCTTCGGCCGAGCCGACGAGCACCGCGAGCGAGGCGATGGCCTGGGGTTCGAGACCGGCCTCGCGCAGACCCTTGAGCGAGAGATGCCCGAGCCGCTTGGAGAGCCCCTCCCCGCTCGCGGTGGTGAGCAGGTTGTGGTGGCCGAAATCGGGGACGCGGGCGCCCAGGGCCGAGAAGATCTGGATCTGCACCGCCGTGTTGGTGACGTGGTCCTCACCGCGGATCACATGGGTGATCCCGAGGTCGATGTCGTCGGCCACGGACGGCAGCGTGTAGAGGAAGGTGCCATCCTCCCGGATCAGCACCGGATCCGAGAGCGAGGCGCAGTCCACATGGCATTCGCCGCGGACCATGTCGATCCAGGTCACCGTTCCGGGCTCGAGCCGGAAGCGCCAGTGCGGGCGGCGTCCTTCGGCCTCGAGGGCCCGCCTGTCCTCATCGGTGAGCTTCAGGGCCGCGCGGTCGTAGACCGGCGGCAGCCCACGGGCGAGCTGGCGCTTGCGGCGGAACTCCAGCTCCTCGGGTGTCTCGTAGGCCGGATAGAGCCGCCCCATGGCGCGCAGGCGCTGCGCCACATCCTCATAGAGCGGGAAGCGGTCCGATTGGCGCACCACCATATCGGGAGTCACGCCAAGCCAGGCAAGGTCGGCCGAAATCGCGTCGGCGTATTCGACTTTGGATCGCTCCCGGTCGGTGTCGTCGAAGCGCAGCACGAAGGTTCCGCCCTCGCGCCTTGCGAAGAGGGCGTTCAGCAGCGCCGTGCGGGCATTGCCGATATGGATCAGCCCCGTCGGCGACGGAGCAAAGCGGACAACCGGTTTCATATCCCGCTTATGGCGAAGCGGCCGGGGCTGCGCAACGGCGCGCTTCCAACCCTTCAGGCGTCGTACGAGCCGCCTCGCGGCTTGCCGACCGCCCGCGAGAGCGCCTCGTCGGGCTGATAGGGTGCGTCCCCCGAGTCCCGGAAGCGGTTGACGATCGGGTAGCGCCGGTCGCGCCCGAAGTTCTTCCTCGTCACCTTCACGCCGGGCGCCGATTGCCGGCGCTTGTATTCGGCGATGTAGAGGAGCCGCTCGACCTTCGTGACGGTCTCCAGGTCGTGCCCTCGAGCCACGAGTTCCGACACCCGCATCTCCCGCTCGACGAGGCCTTCCAGGATGTCGTCCAGCACCTCGTAGGGCGGCAGGGAATCCTGGTCCTTCTGGTTCTCGCGCAGCTCCGCGGTCGGTGCCTTGGTGATGATGTTCTCCGGGATCACGACCCCGTCCGGACCCAGCGCCCAGGCGGGCTTCCAGCGGTTGCGCAGGGCCGAGAGGCGGTAGACTTCCAGCTTGTAGAGGTCCTTGATCGGGTTGAAGCCGCCGTTCATGTCGCCGTACAGGGTGGCATAGCCCACCGACATCTCGGACTTGTTGCCGGTCGTGACCACCATGGGACCGAACTTGTTCGACACCGACATCAGGATCGTGCCGCGGGCGCGGCTCTGCATGTTCTCTTCCGTGATGTCGCGCGGGCGCCCGGCGAAGAGCGGGGCCAGGACCGCTTCGATCCCCTCCACGGCCGGAGCGATCGGCAGGGTGTCGTAGCGGACGCCCAAAGCCTCGGCGCAGGCCTCGGCGTCCTTCAGCGACTCTCCGGAGGTGTAGCGGAATGGCAGCATGATGCAGTGGACGCGCTCGGGGCCAAGGGCATCGACCGCCATGGCGGCACAAAGCGCGGAGTCGATACCGCCCGAGAGGCCGAGCACCACCCCCGGGAAGCGGTTTTTCTCGACATAGTCCCGAAGACCCATCACGCAGGCGGCGTAGTTGGCTTCGTCCCCCTCCTCGACCACCGCCATCGGGGCCTCGACGCAGCGCCAGCCGCTCTCGCCCCGCTCCCAGACGCTGAGGGCAATGGCATCTTGGAAGGCGGGAAGCTGGCACGCGAGCGATGCGTCCGCATTGAGCACGAAGGAGGCACCGTCGAAGACGAGCTCGTCCTGGGCCGAATTCTGGTTGAGGTAGACGAGCGGCAGCCCGCTCTCGGTCACCCGCGCGGCCGCGATGTTGAGGCGCTCGTCCGTCTTGCCGCGCCAATAGGGCGAGCCGTTCGGGACGAGCAGGATTTCGGAGCCTGTCTCCGCCAGGCACTCCACGACCTCGTCGGACCAGATATCCTCGCAGATCGGCAGGCCGAGGCGGATGCCCCGGAAGGCCACCGGGCCCGGCAGCGGGCCCTGAGCAAACACGCGCTTCTCGTCGAAGACACCGTAATTGGGGAGGTCGACCTTGAAGCGGATCGCCGCGATGGTACCGGCGTCGAGCAGAGCATAGGCGTTGTAGAGCAGGCCGTCCTCGACCCACGGGACACCGACGAGCATCGCCGGTCCGCCGTCGGCGGTGTCGCGGGCCAGCCGCTCGCAAGCCTGGCGACACGCGTCCTGAAAGGCGGGTTTCAGGACCAGATCTTCCGGAGAATAGCCGGAGAGAAAGAGCTCGGTCAGCATCACCAGATCGGCCCCGAGGCGGGCGGCTTCCACGCGGGCGGCGCGGGCCTTCTCCTCATTGCCGGTGACGTCGCCCACGACGGGGTTGAGCTGCGCGAGGGCGATTTTGAGGGTGTTGGGTGCCATGTGAGGCGATGTAACGCGCCCGGGGGCCGTCAGCAACGGCCGCGGCTGCGGGCTCGGCCTTTCGCCGCTTCAGCGGCGGCGGGACGTTCCTTTGCTCCGGCCGGCCGGTGGCGCGCCCAGCGGATCTGTGGATCCTGCGGGCAGCCCGGAACTCGGGCCAAGCTCGGCACGTTGAGTCGACGAAAACAACCCGGAGGTCACCCATGTTGAAAGGTGGTTTACTTTGGCTGATCGGTATCCCGCTGCCGATCATCCTGATCCTGTTCTTCCTCGGCTACCTGAGCTGAGGCGACGGAACCGCTTGCGTCTTCGCTTGTGGACCCTCGAAAGAGAGACGGCCCGGTCATCCGCCGGGCCTTTTTCATTTCCGCGACTTATGAAAATCCGCCACATGAGTGGCTTAGATTGGTTCTCCCCCCGCGGTAGCTGCTGATCTCCTGCGTCGCGAAGGAATGCCGCTGCTGCAGACCTGTCCGGCGATCACGCGGGTGGTCACAAAGGGGCAGAAGCCGTTAGCATACCTGCGTTCTGCCTACGAACACCTGACCTCCAGCCCTGCCGGACGGCGGGGCTTTTCTTTGGCTCCTCTCAACAGCACCCGCAGAAGCCAAGTGGCAGAAGCCAAGTGTTCGAACGGCCTATCCTGAGCGCCGGCAGGGTCTGCGCTCAGCAGCGGATCAAGCCAGAGGAGGGTACGTGATGACGCCAACCCAATGCCGCATCGCACGCGCTGCTCTCGGGTGGAGCGAAACCGAGCTGGCGAAGGCCGCGAACGTCGGCGTCACAACGGTCAGCCGGTTCGAGCTTTCTCAGTCTCGGCCGCAATCGGCCTCTCTGGAAGCCATCCGGCACGCGCTCGAGGCTGCCGGCATTATCTTCCTGGACGAAGGGGAGATGATGGAGGGTGGAATCGGTGTGAGGCTGAAGAACTCCGCCTAGCGCATGGCTCCTCGCCACAGCCGTGGCGAGGAGCGCCACGACCGCGAGCGCCGGGACCGGTGCGGCGACTTTCATGAAGATGGTAAACGCGACGGGCTGCCGCCCTGGCTTAGGCCGGGAGTGGGAATTGCAGAGCATGGCCGGGTTGGGTCCAATAAAGCCATCCACGGGGACGCCCTGGGAACGTCCCGACGCAGACCCCACGACCCGCCAAGCTCGGAGTATGGCACGATGGCTATCGGCGCTTTCAGCGCGAATCCCGACGCCCCGCTATTCGAGATCCTCCACGAGCGCGAGCTGCTCTTGACGAGATTGGAGACTGCGGTGTCGCTGTCTGACCAGGAAGGGGACACGCTGACGGCCCGGATTGGGGCTCTCGAAGAGGCGCTGATGCGCTACCGGATCACGACACCGGCTGGGCTTGCCGCTTATGCGGAAGTGGCCCGCGAGATGATGGCCACCCATTGCGGGGGCAACAGCGCCTATCACTGTGACCGCGTGGTCCTGACCTTCTTCGATCGCGTGGAGGACTTCGCGGTTGCCGCGGCGGCCTAGATGCCTCCCTCGACCGGCACGCAAACCGCATAGGAGCGGCCGCAGGTCATCGGTCGAGATGGTGAATACAAGCCAAAACGGCCCGGCAGATGACCGGGCCTTGTCTTTTTCGGAACAGGGCGAAAAGGCATTCAGATCAGGCACTTAGTGCCTATTGCTGCCGATTATACGAGAGCCTGCCTGATTCGGAGGGAATCCTAGTCCTTACAACGGTTTCCGGTGGATTCCGGCGGGCGCTCCCATTGCTTCGCGAACAGTCCGTGTCAAATGGTTGGCACATGATCGGCCGCAGAGGTTCGCCGTTCGTTCATGAGCTATGGATCGTCTCTGTTCATCCTGCTAAGCGTCGTGGTGGCTATCGGCGGCGCATACCTCGCCGCCCTATGACTGCCGGCGTCGAGCCCGCCTCGACCACCTCAAGGCTAAGGGCTACCTGCCGAAATGATCTCCCGCTCCACCCTGACGACAGTCCCAGCCTTCATCGCGATCTTCGTCGTGAACGTGACGGCGCTGTGGACGGTCGATATCATCCGGTTCGCCCCTCACTTCGGGTTGCACAAGACCTGCAACCATGTCGGGCCGGGGGCTCTGATCATCATTGGCGTCATGAGCCTAGCGGCTACCGCGGTGATCGGCTTGAGTGCCCATCTGTTCGCTCCAAAAATCCAGAAGGCGTCGATCCCTGCTCGCCAGGTCGCCATACCGAACCTGGAAACACTCATCGCAACCCTCCTCCTTGCAGGGGCCGTCGTGTTTCTAGCCGCCATCGGCGTTTGGTTCTGGATCGCGGAGCATCCGTGACCCTCCGCGTCGCCTTCGAGGCCGCAGGCGTCGAGTTCATCCCGGAGAACGGTGGCGGGCCGGGTGTGAGGCTGAGGAAGGGAGCGCCAAAGTGAGTCGTCCGTCTCTTCTCATTGCCCTGCTTGCTCTCTCCTTGGCTGCCGTGCCTACGCACGCCCTCGCTCAGGGAGGCCGGGCGCAGAGCTGGTCCGAGGTGAAGTGTGAGCGCTACTCAAAAGCTTGGTCGGATCTCCTCGCTCGGCGTGGGACGGCCGGTCTGAGCAGAGAGTTCGTGGAACGTCATGAAGCGTTCCTGGCATCGGGTTGCACGGCAAAGGCGGATGTTTGCCCCAGATCCTCTGAGGAGCTTGAGGTCGCAAACTTTCTCGTCGTCCTGGCGATGAATGCCGGCACCGCGAGCACCTTCCTGCCCTTCGCCTGCCGGAAGTGATCGCGTCATCCGATCAGAGGCTATCCGGCGGCTTGTGGAGCGGGCGCTGAAGGGGAGCTAACGGGCGTCGAGTTCATTCTGATACGCTCGGAGCAGGGAATGAGGTAAGATGGCTGGCGGAGTCCTGCTCGACGCCAGACCCTCATAAGCGTTTCCGGCAAGCCAAGGGTCGGGTGAGAGGGCGCGAAACGAGGCTCTGACGAGGCGCGGCTGCTGAAATCCTTATCCACATTTATCAATGCAGAGGTTGCTGCTAAAAATCAAAGATTGGGTATCAGGCCCACCTGTAGGATCTTTGTCTTATGCTTTCAATAAAGCACGCTTTCCTATTCATTCATCGTGGTAAGACAGGCGGAAACTCGATATCGGAGGTTCTCCTGCCATATTCCGATGATGTGAAGGCCGTCGATGGATCTTACCGAGATGGCGTTGATCGGTTTGATGTAGAGAACCCCACCTACAAGACAAAAAACATTTTACTTTGCGTCAGTATTACGATGTTTTGCCTAATGAAATATTTAATATCCTCTTCAAATTTTCCACTTTGCGGAACCCCTTCGACCGCTTAGTGAGCGCTTATTTTTCACCACACCGTGTAACAAAGGGAATAATCACCGGGTTTGATCGGGAGACATTTCGAACGCTGATCTCAAACCAAAAAACCATGCGGGAGTTCATCTGTCTCTCTGACAAGGGGTCTCTCACGGGCGACATTCAGTTCTTGATACGTTTTGAAGCCATGGAAGACGACTTCAGGCAGGTCACACAGGCCATCGGCATCGGTGATTTAGCGCTACCTCATCGAAACAGGAGCGAGCGGCAATCCTATCGGGAGTACTACGATGCAGAGCTTCGAGAGTTAGTTGAAGTTCGTTTCCGCGAAGAGTTGGATTGCGGAGGTTACTCGTTCTAGCCCATACCACACCAAGTGCGGAAGCCTTGAGAAGAACAGGGGCCAGTGCATCTAAACCTCCCAATCAGGTCATCAACCATTCCAGGTTCACAGCGGTTGACGGCGTGGGACAGCGAGAAACCTTGCACAGGTGGACGAACATCAAATGGAAAAGCGATGAGGACGGAGCGTACTGGAGAGACGCTGATCTATATCAGCTATGGCATGACGAAGTGTGGCAGCACGCTCGCTTTCCAGCTTGCGAGAACGATCCTGGAGCAGAACGACTATCCTCAGACGCGGCTCTCCGACGCTGTGGTTCCCGCCGGGAAGTTGATCAATTTTGTCACAAAGCTCCACCTACCCCAGTTGGAGGCGGTTGAGCAGGAAGCACGCGCTCTGGGCTACCCGGTCGTACTCAAGACCCATTCAGGTCCAACCGAGGAAGTGAAAGCCTGGGCCGCGCAGGGGCGCATCATCGGCCACTGCGTCTACCGCGACCTTCGCGAGATGGCTCTCTCGATGGTGGAGCATGGGGTCCGGTCACGAGCCCAAGGGAGGCCAGCCTTTTCCGACATCGAGGACCTCGACAGTGCTCTGAAGAGCATCCATCGTCAGTGCCTGCATTTCTCGGAATGGGTTCGGCTCCCTGGATTCATCCCGCTCTACTACGATGATGTGGCATTCGACACCCAGGCCACCATCCGCCGCCTGTGCCAGCAGATGGGGCTCAACGCCGATCCGGCGACGGTGGAGCGGATCGTCAAAACCGAGCGCGGCACACAATTCAACAAAGGCGTGCCCGGGCGCTTCCGCGAGTTGGCCCCTGAGGACAGCGAGCGTATCTTACGTGAGTTCAACAGCTTCTACGAGAATTTCATCAACCCGCACAGCCAACCGCCTCAGGCACCAAACGAGCCGTCTGCTGGCGAACCTGGACGTCCTGCCGGCGGCGAACCACCCGATCCACCTCAGCGGTTACTCCGCAGGCTGGGGAGGATGCTGAGGTGGGCCTGAGCGTAGGTCCAGCCGGCTAACCCGCTCTCTAGGCAGCCGGGCCACCGCTGATAATATTACCTAAAATAACCAAGGCGCCAGTGTCACGCCGAGCACCAGCGCGAAGGCTGCCGCGAGGGCGGTTACTTGGCAATGAAGCGAGGCTTTAGGGCAGCAGTGGAGACTGCTAGCGAGAGGCTCCGTGCCCGAATGCGATAAGCCCCGCCTCACTAGAAGTGAGGCGGGGCTCTGATATCATGGACGCGATCGCCCCGCGAACTGCTTCCTTAAAGCTGCATGGCACACAAACGGCACATGACCAGCCGCAGGCCGTTGATCTTAAAGGCAAATACAAGCCAAAACGGCCCGGCAAATGACCGGGCCGTCTCTCTGCGTTTTCGAGGGACTTCCAGGATGGCCCGCGCGGCCGCCCCGATCGGTCGGGCCTATTCCGCCGCCTGAGGGAGCACGCGCTCGCGCGACTGGCGCTCGCGCTTGATCAGCTCGGCGGTCAGGAAAGCGATCTCGAGCGCCTGCTCGGCGTTGAGGCGAGGATCGCAGGCCGTGTGGTAGCGGTCGCGCAGGTCGGCGTCCGTCAGCGCCCGGGCGCCGCCGGTGCATTCGGTGACGTTCTGGCCCGTCATCTCGAGGTGGACGCCGCCCGCATGCGTCCCTTCCGCCCGATGGACGGCGAAGAAACTCTGGACCTCGCCCATGACCATATCGAACGGCCGCGTCTTGTAGCCCGAAGCCGACTTGATGGTGTTGCCGTGCATGGGGTCGCAGGACCACACCACCGTGCGGCCCTCCTTCTTCACCGCACGGATCAGGGCCGGCAGGTGCTCGCCGACCTTCTCGGCCCCGAAGCGGCAGATCAGTGTCAGGCGCCCGGCCTCGTTCTCGGGGTTCAAGATGTCGATGAGCCTCAGCAACTCGTCGGCCTTGAGCGACGGGCCGCATTTCAGGCCGATCGGGTTCTTGATGCCGCGCATGTATTCCACATGGGCATGATCAGGCTGGCGCGTGCGGTCGCCGATCCAGAGCATGTGCGCGGAGCAGTCGTACCAGTCACCCGTGGTGGAATCGACCCGCGTCATGGCCTGCTCGTAGCCGAGCAGCAGGGCCTCGTGGCTGGTGTAGAAATCGGTGATCCGCATCTCCGGATGGACCTCCGGATCGATGCCGATCGCGCGCATGAAGTCGAGCGTCTCGGTAATGCGCTCGGCCAGCTCGCTGTAGCGCGAGGATTGCGGCGAGTCCTTGATGAAGCCGAGCATCCAGCGATGCGCATTCTCGAGGTTCGCGTAGCCGCCGGTCGCGAAGGCGCGGATCAGGTTCAGGGTCGCCGCCGACTGGCGGTAGGCCATGAGCTGGCGCGCAGGATCCGGCAGGCGGGCCGCCTCGGTGAACTCGAAATCGTTGACGATGTCGCCGCGGTAGCTCGGAAGCTCCTGGCCGCCGAGGGTCTCCGTCGGAGCCGAGCGGGGCTTCGCGAACTGGCCCGCGATGCGGCCGACCTTCACCACGGGCGAGGCGCCGCCGAAGGTGAGGACCACCGCCATCTGCAGGAAGACCCGGAACAGGTCGCGGATGTTGTCGGCGGAATGCTCCGCGAAGCTCTCGGCGCAATCGCCGCCCTGGAGCAGGAAAGCCTCGCCGGCCGCGACCTTCGCGAGCTGGCGCTTCAGCTTGCGGGCCTCACCGGCAAAAACGAGCGGCGGAAACCCGGCGAGCTGCCGCTCGACATCGGCCAGGGTCTGCGGGTCCGGATAGGCCGGGACCTGCTGGATCGGCATGCCTCTCCAGGTCTCGGGCGTCCACCGCTGGGTCATCACTGCCTCCACACCATCGCGTCGCGTTCGCGACACCCTCTTTCAAATCCAGGCGCGGCTTATATCCGAAAATGGCGTGGAAAAGCGAGAGCGAACCCTCCCAGCGCCTTGCGGCGGATGCGCCAGGGGCATGACCCTGCGGAAGCAGGGCCGGTCCGGGGCCTGCTTCGCGCCCTAACCGACCGCGGCCGGGTGCTTGACGACGAACGGCGTCCGCATGGTCACGAGCTCCTCGGCGGCCGTCGGGTGGACCGCGACCGTGCGGTCGAAATCCGCCTTCGTGGCCCCCATGGTGACCGCGATGCCGGCGAGCTGGATCATCTCGCCCGCATCGTGGCCCATCACGTGGACCCCGAGGACCTTGTCGGTGGCCTTGTCGACGAGGAGCTTCATGAAGACCCGGTCGTCCCGGCCCGACAGGGTCGCGCGCATAGGGCGGAAGCTCGTCTTGTAGACGTCGATCTCGCCGTAGCGCGCCTGCGCGGCCGCTTCGCTCAAGCCCACGACGCCGATCTCAGGCGTCGAGAACACGGCGGTCGGGATGAGGGAATGGTCGACCAGGGTCGGCCGGCCTCCGAACACGGTATCGGCGAAAGCGTGGCCCTCGCGGATCGCGATGGGTGTCAGCGCGGCGCGGTTCGTGACGTCCCCGACCGCATAGATCGAGGGCGTGAGAGTCCGGGAATAGCCGTCGACCGGGATGGCGCCGACCGCATCGACCGTGACCCCGGCCTTCTCGAGCCCGAGGTTCTTCGTGTTGGGCCGCCGGCCGGTGGCGACCAGGACCTGGTCGACCACACGGGTCGTCCCATCCGAGAGGGTGGCGACAATGCCGTCCGCCGAGCGGTCGAGGCGGGACACGGTTCGGCCCAGCGCCAGCTCCATCCGCTTGGCGTAGGCCTGGCCGAGAGCCTCGCGGATGTCCTCGTCGAAGCCCCGCAGCAGCTTGTCGCCCCGGTGGAGCAGGGTGACCCGGCTCCCGAGACCCGCGAAGATACCGGCGAATTCCACCGCGATATAGCCGGCGCCGACGATCATGATCCGCTCGGGCAGCCGATCCAGGTGGAAGACCTCGTTCGAGGTGATGCCGAGCTCGCCCCCCGGGATCGGGGGCTCCAGCGTCGGGTGAGCGCCGACCGCTACCAAGATGTGCTGCGCCCGCACGAGCGCGCCCGTCTTCACGAGGCGGACGGTGTGGGCGTCCTCGATGACAGCCCGGCTGTCGACGATCTCGACGCGGGCCTTCTCGAGGTTCGAGCGGTAGATGCCCTCCAGCCGGTCGATCTCCCGGTCCTTGTTGCGGATGAGCGTGGCCCAGTCGAAATGCGGCTCGGAAACGGTCCAGCCGAAGCCGGCCGCGTCCTCGAAATCCTCCGCGAAGCGGCTGGCATAGACCATCAGCTTCTTCGGCACGCAGCCCCGGATCACGCAGGTGCCGCCGACCCGGTATTCCTCCGCCAGCATGACCCGCGCGCCGTAGCCTGAGGCAATGCGGGCGGCGCGCACACCGCCGGACCCGCCGCCGATGACGAAGAGGTCCACATCGTAGCTGCTCATGATCGGGGTCCGGGATTGGTAGGAGGAAGAGGCGTCATATGTGCCCCACAGATAAGCTGTCGGACGGCGCGATCCAATGGCATCCTGGGCAGGCGACCCGGTCGCGGGGCTGGGCCCGGCGCAATATTGCGCGGACAATATGAAATCGCGGCCGTTGCAGGGCTCCGGCAACTTGCCACAGGGCCAGCAGGGGGCTACCGATTCCGACAAGACCCGTCCTACGAGCAGGGACAGGAGTCGAACGGAGAAACGACATGAACCGTCCAACCAAGGGCCTCTGGCGCGGCGTCCTGACCGCAGCCGCATTGGTCGGCTTTGCGGCCTCGGCCACGGCCCAGGTCTCGGAACTCAAGATCATGGCACCGGCTGCGCCCGGCGGCGGCTGGGACCAGACCGCCCGCTCGATGCAGCAGGCGCTGACCCAGTCCGGCATCGTGAAGAGCGTGCAGGTCACGAACGTCCCGGGTGCGGGCGGTACGATCGGCCTGGCCCAGTTCGTGAACGGCGCCAAGGGCGACGGCGGCCAGCTGATGGTGAACGGCTACGTCATGGTCGGCGCCATCCTGACCAATAAGAGCCCCGTCACCCTCGAGCAGACGACCCCGATCGCGCGCCTGACGGCCGAGTACGAGGCCATCGTGGTGCCGGCGGCGTCGCCGATCAAAAGCGCCAAGGACCTTGCCGAGGCCATCAAGGCCGATCCCGGCAAGGTTACCTGGGCGGGCGGCTCGGCCGGCGGCGTCGACCACATCGCGGCGGCCCTCTTTGCCAAGGCGGCGGGCGCCGATGCCACGAAGATCAACTACGTGCCCTTCTCGGGCGGCGGCGAGGCGCTGGCTGCCATCCTGGGCGGCAAGGTGACGGCCGGCATCTCCGGCTACGGCGAGTTCGAGAGCCAGATCAAGGCCGGCAAGCTGCGCCTCATCGGTGTGACTTCGGCGAACCGCCTCGCCAATGTGGACGGCCCGACCCTGAAGGAACAGGGCATCGACCTCGAGATCGCCAACTGGCGCTCCGTGGTGGCGCCTCCCGGCATCTCGGCCGACCAGAAGAAAGCCCTGACCGAGACCGTCGACAAGCTCGCGAAGTCGAAGGAATGGCAGGACATCCTGAAGTCCAAGGGCTGGGACGATGCCTATCTCTCTGGAGACGCCTTCGCCAAGCAGCTCGCCGAGGATATCGCCCGCACGAAGGAAATTCTCACCTCCGTGGGCCTCGTGAAGTCGTAATCCACGACAGCATACATCACCGGGGCGTCGTCCGAGGGCGGCGCCCCTTTTGTCATCCGGGCGCCGTTGCCCGGGCTCGATCAGGGGAGCTTCGCATGACGCCCGCTTCGCCTCGCCGTCTCGATCCTGCGGGTCTTGTGATTGCGCTTATTCTCCTGGCCCTGGCGGGCCTGGTGTACTGGGACACCAATCGCCTGGAGCTCAACGCCGTCTACGGCATCGGCCCCAAGGCCATGCCCTATGTGGTCGCCACAGGCCTCCTGCTGCTCGCCCTCGGCAACGCCGTCCTGGCCCTGCGCGGCGCCCTGCCGGCGCGCGAGACCATCGATTTCGGCGCCCTCGCTCTCATCCTGGGCGGCCTGGCCGCGCTCATCGCCCTCATCA
>JAESFH010000238.1_pt1 | contig 27568 bp, 15 predicted proteins | sample 9269381 | NCBI WGS metagenome assembly JAESFH01 (sample SAMN14504062, study PRJNA617094) | algae metagenome | isolation source: Aphanothece sp. CMT-3BRIN-NPC111 and co-occurring heterotrophs from well... | place: USA: Clark Mountains Wilderness, California | collected 2010-04-18
CCGAGCGTTCGGATCACGGATCAGGGTGCTTCTCACGTCCGGCTACCTGAAGGAGGACATCTTCAGGCAAAGCGCTCCGTCCGAAGGCGATATCCCTCTCCTGCCCAAGCCCTACACACGCGAAGGTTTGATAAGAGCGGTCGAAGGTGTTCTCGGCACGCCCGCGTGAGCCACCGGCAAAGCATAGCTCGGAACGACACGCCTCGATGCCACTCGGTTCCGGACTTACCAGGGGTCCGGCATGGTACCACAAGCCGCAGTGGCCCTCGAGTGCCGCCCCAGCCGCTATGCGCCGGGCGATCTGGTGCGAACAGGCTTTCGGACCTCACACAAGGGAACCGACAGTGAAAAGACCCCTTGGTCCTGCCGGATGCTTGAGCCTACGGCCCCAGCGATGCCACCTGAACACCAAGGCCCAACAATGAGCCGATCGGGAGATTGGGATTCTTAATCAGCCGTTGGGGGTGAGACGCCTGAGCATGGGGCCAATTGTGGCGAGCCGCACAAATGAAGACATAAGGAAAGAGACTCCCTCACTTCCTACTTACTACTCCACAGAGCTTTATTCTCGCCCTGCATCCAGGTATATTGAAGAACGCTCTGGGTCTCAGAACGACAGCCCTCTGTTTACCCTTACGGGCTACTCCTTATACTCAGCTCAACTGAAAGTGAACTGCTCGGAGAGCCGCAGCCTATGGCCTGGCTTAAAGGGAAGGCCTATTTACGCTGGGAAGACATTAAGAGGAGATCCGCAATACCGTTGAGGGATGACACTGGATCACAGGCGACCACTACAGCTCGCGCACGAATGCGAGCCAGACCACAGAAGGCCTATCTGGTAACCTTTTGCTAGACCTCTGTTACGGTGCCCACCCTCCCGGCGAGTTTCCATACCTTTAGCCGCATGACCGCTTGCTGATGAAGATATCGACCTAGTACTGGGGGGGGGCAGCGATGCACACGCTAGTGAAGATAGATTCAAGTCTTGAAAAAATTTCGGCGGCCTTGCTCGATGTTCCAGTTCAGACATTGATTTCGACCATACGTTTGGTACTTTCGCTTTGTATATGCATCATAATAGCTTCTGGATTTCACGAGCTGGACCACCGAGCATTTTTTGTTTTTATCTTGATAACGTATTTTTTGTTATCGTTTTCGATCTTAGCCGGCATTTTTTTCGTTGGAAAATTTTCGCGACTGAGCCAGTACATCATCCACATTATCGATATTGCCGTCACTATCGCTATCATGTTCCTCCATCAGGACGTGACCAGCTTCGTCTTTTTCCAGTTTACGCTGACCAGCGCGACCCTCCGCTGGAACTTGCAGGGCGCTTTAGGAACCGCAGGAATCCTCACGATCTCGCTGTGGGCGCTTTATTGGCTGGGCATCTCGCCGGACCCGAATACAATATCGACCGGACCGAATGAATTCGTAGGCACCTTGTTCCGTGGTGGGTTCCTTTTAACCGGTGGCATTATGCTCGCTTACCTGGGGGCCTACAGGGATCGCTCACACCGCCGCTTTGCTAAACTCGCATCCTGGCCTGCGGTACACAATGCATCCTCACATCTTGAGCTCCTTGACATCCTGCTGAGGTATTCAGCAGACATCGTGCAAGCACCTCGCGTGCTTTTAGTCTGGGATGAAAAAGATGAGCCGGGCCGACATTTGGCCTTATGGACCCGGGAGGGTTTGCAATGTACTGAGGAGAGACCTGGTCTCTTCGGAACCATCGTCGCACCAGGCTACGAAGCCCGCCCTATCGTTTACCCACCCACCACTTCTTCAGGGTTTCCGGCTACTAACTCTCGGCAGTATAGCTTCCTGATAGATCGAGATTTGGTGCAAACCTTCGGGATCAAGTCTGCCGTTTCGGCCCCATTTTCCACAGCTCGATGCCGAGGTCGCATCTTTGTTCTTGATAGCTCTGCGCGTGAAGACGATCTCCTCTTGGTCAGCGTTATCGCTGCACGGATTGGGACCAGCCTCGAAGCAAGGATATTGCGCCGGCAACTCGAATTCGCTGCCGCTATGGGGGAGCGCACCAAGTTAAGTCGGGATCTCCACGACGGTGTTCTCCAGGGCCTCGCTGCCGCAAACATGCAGCTCAAGGTTCTGAGCATAGCCCTACCATCTGGCCTTCAGGAGCAACTCCACACCGTCCGAAACACCCTTACCGACGAGGCTCAACGGATCCGGAATTTCGTCGAAGCCAATCGTGCCACTGCTCCCTCGTCCACGGGCATCGCTCCTATAGCCTTGGAAGCCGAGAAGAGGGTGGCACGTCTCAGGGATCTGTGGGAATGCGAAATCGCGCTTTCGGTGGATCCTCCCGACCTCGCTACTTCAGTTACAACGATGCGGAATGTAGGTCACATGATCGCGGAAGGCGTCTCCAATGCCGTACGCCATGGGTGCGCGTCCCGTGTCACCATTGCCGTGGTCAAGCGTGACGACCGGCTGGTACTCGACATCTCGGATAACGGTCAGGGGTTCAAAGATTTGGCAGGGTCCTACACCGCGGGCGAGCTCGCCAGCATGAATACAGGACCTCTCTCACTCAGGTCTCGAGCTGAAGAATGTGGAGGAACTTTATACCTCACGTGCTCACCAGCAGGGACACATCTGACCGTGGAGCTCCCGATATAAGAGGGGCAGACCCGTTTTATGAGGCGCCTGCCACCTGCGCGGGCAGAGTCTACAACACTCGCGACGTGGTCGAGTGCCGCCGATCCAAGCGCAAGGATTGCAGGGCCATTAGCACCCGCAACGAGATGATCTCCTCAAGCTTCGCGGGCTCACCCCTCACTGCCGCTTGCGATTAGCTCCAGGGATACAAGGCCGCAGAGCTCTTCGAACGATTTCGCCCTGTAGGGCCAAGGTATGTTCCCCTCTTACCGCCTATTGCAGTACCGCTATTTGCGCCCATGAAGCAGTGTACGTTAGCGGCCAAGCTTCTGATTTGCCCGATTTCGCTCAAATTTGGTATTGTAGCGGATTTTCCCGCCAAGTTAACTCATGCCGTACCGGGGGGATTTGAGATGAAGCGAGCCGCCGCTTGTGGAAAGGCGCGTGGTAACGGGAATGCATGGTCAATCCAGACAGCACTATTACCCACAGCGGCCGATCCGGGACGCTCAAACACAACAGGAAGTGCCATCGACCCCAAAATTGAACCCAGACCCAACCCGCGGCACAAGGAAATCATCAAAGCCAGCTCCGCCGACATGTCTCGTCCAGCCTCAGGGCGGATCAGCAAATGCAAGTCACAAACAAAGTCGGAACGTGGGACAGCTTGACGGTAAGCTGCAATCCCGCCCGACTGCCGCAAGCCTTGGACGGCAGCGTCGCGTCAATCCTTTCGATGCTGGCCATGAGTCCCATAGCCTACCGGTCTGAATCCTCCTGTTTCGGCCGAGTACCTAAGTACCGCGTATACGGACAAAATTATTTGAGGAAAGTGCCTTATGTTTTCGAGCAAGGCCCTGCTGCTGGAGCCCATGGCGTCCACATCGCCACACGAGACGCATGCTGCCCTTGTTGTCTCTCAGAACAGCTATTCTGACGTTTCTTTCGGAGCCGATTTCACGACCATCTCACAACTCAGAACAGGATCCCTTCCGAATCCATGGGAATGTGCCTGGGCGGTGTTCAACTATACCGACAACACACACTTCTATTACGTAGCCTTCAAGCCGAACGGCTGGGAACTCGGTAAGGCTGATCCGGCGTACCCGGGCGCCCAGCGGTTTCTGGCGACGGGCGAAGACATGACGTTTGCGGTGGGCTCAAAGCATAGCTTCCAGATCACCCAGACCGGAGCCACGATTACCGTCATGGCAGACGGCAAGGTGTTGACGACCTTCACCGATACGGAGCGTCCCTACCTGAGCGGCAAGGTCGGCTTCTATACCGAGGACGCCAAGGTGGCGTTCGACACCGTGACGGGGTCCATCACCGAATCCTTCGAGGCCTACCCCGTTCAGACGTTCAGCGACGGTGCCCGTCTCGGCTCCGCCTGGGAAACCCCGTTTGTGGGATATGGCCATGCGGAGATCATCGATTTCAGCAGCACGGCGCCCAGCACCCAGGTCGTGTTCACGGGCACCGACTCAGCGGACTACATCGTCGGCAACGAACTGGATAATACGATCTACGGCAAGGGCGGCAGCGACAATCTGAACGGTGCGGCTGGCAACGATCTTGTCTTTGGAGGAAGTGGGACAGACGCTATGGCGGGCGGCTACGGCCGTGACACCTTTGCCTTTGCCACGGTGTCCGAGGCCCAGGGCGACAGAATCGTGGACTGGTATGCCGACGTGATCGATCTGGCGAAGATCGACTCAAATGCCAAGGCTGGAGGCAACAATGCGTTCACTTTCATTGGCGGGCGCGGCTTCAGCGGCACGGGGCAGCTCCATTTCGTCCAGAACACCACGAAGGGTGCGACCTACATCGAAGGGAACGTGTCCGGCAGTTCCGCCCCCGAGTTCCGCATTGAGGTGACCGGTCTGCACACATTTCGCGCGAGCGACTTCATTCTCTGATAGTACCGCGCTTACGATGCCATGTCAGCGAAGTGGTGTAACCGGCGCGGAATGGTGCAGCGTTTCTATCATTCTCCAGCCACGAAGCCGCGGGGGTGAGTCTTGAACTCTCCCGGGTTGCTCCAGGGGAGTTCGCTCTTGCAAGTCTCGGTGAGGCTTAGAGCTGGTTCGACTTGGATCGAACCAGCTCTCCACTTCTTTGCCGCACGTCTTCTTCACGTGAGCCGGATCCACCTCACTCGAAGATGCTCTAAGTGAACATCCAGTCCGCGCTGGTCAGGGTGGCGTTCTTCACCGTGATGGTGTCGGTGGAGCCGTCGTTCTGGGTGACGGTCAGGACGGTGTTCGCCCCGTCCATCGCCATCGCCACGTCACCCGCCGCGACCCCTTCGAGGAAGTGGAGCTTGTCCACGCCCGCCTCGAAGTTCGCCACGGTGTCGTTGCCATGCTGGTCGCCAAACTGGAGGTGCTGAGTGCCAAGTCCCAGGTTGTAGGTGTCGTTGCCCGACAGGCCCGAGGTGACCCGGTCGTTGATCACGACACCGCTGGTCGTGTTCACGGTGTCGTTGCCGGTGCCGCCCGTGACGATCGAGTTCACACCGTTTCCGCTTCCCGCGAAGTGGAATGTGTCATCCCCGCCGAGACCGTTCACGAACAGCTTGTGGTTCGTGTTCTCCATGGTGATCACGTTGGTCTGGTCGTTGCCAGCCACCGTCATCGTGCGAGCCGGATCGCCATCCGTGTTCTTGATCGTGATGTTCTCCGTGTTGATGATCGACTTGCCCGCGTACTCCGTCCAATGGAACGCGTGGTCCAGCGCGATCTCGACATCCTCACCCGACGTGACGGTGACCGAGTCGAACACCACGGTGTCGATGCCGTCGCCGCCGTTGAGATCGAGGAAGTCCGTCTGGCTCGGCGTGCTGCGGGTGAACGCTTGGTAGGTCTCGTCCGCCCCGTTGGTGAAGCCGTGCACGGTGAAGATCATCTTGGCCGGAGCCGACCACACCTCACCGTCGCTCACGCTGTACTCGAAGGTGATCGCCTTCGTTTCCCCACGGTTCAGCGTGGACAAGAACGCCGTGTCGCCTTCGAACCGGAAGGTGCGATCATCGGTCATGGTGACCGTGCCGCCCTCCACGGGCTGAGAAACGATCATGTATTCGGTGATGCCGTTACCCGCCGAGTAGCCGTTGCCCTGAAGCTCGACGATCGGGTTGTCCTCCCACACATCGGCGCTCATGGCTTGCGCTTCCGGCGGACCAACAGCAGGCTCGACCTCGTTGTCCGTGATGGTCGCCCAGCCTGACGGCGGGAAGTAATCTACGTAGAGCGGATCTTGGCTCGTGATCGGCTCGAAGTACAGTGTCGTGCCGCTGCCGACTGCCTGATACTCCGCGTCATCAATTGCCGACACGGTCACGGTCTGGGGCTGATTCCAGTTCGTGGGCGTAAAGGTGAGCGTGGGCGTCGCGGACGGGGCTGCCCCACCGACCGAGAACAGGACCCCGCCGTCCGATCCGAGGGTGATGGTCACGTCGTGCGTCGGCTTGCGCGTCAGCTTCACGTCCATCGTGTCCGTTGCCCCACCTTCAGCCACGTTCGGGCTGAGATTGGAGACCTCGATGCCCGCTTCGCCGGTCGGCTCGTCCCCACCCGGAGGCGGCTCCTCGCCCGGAGGCGTATAGGTGCCCAGGGCCTTCCAGTGCGTGCCGAATACCAGGCCAGTCACCCCCTCGACGGTCACGGTCGAGCCGTTGATCGTGAAGATTGTGTTACCTCCCGATTCCGCCACGGTCACAGCGCCGGCATTGATGCCCGCTGCCGCGAAATCGATGACGTCATCCCCAAGGGAGTAGTTCCGGACGGTGTCGCTGCCGTTGTTGGTTCCGAACCGGATTTCCTGGCGAGCCCCGGTCCCGATGTCGTAGGTATCATTGCCCGAGGTTCCCGAGGACACCCGGTCATCGATGATGGCCGCGCTCCTCACCATGACGGTGTCGTTGCCGCCGCCGCCGCTGAGAACCGAACCTTGGGCTTCAAGCCCTGTGCCCGTATAGGTGATGGTGTCGGAGCCATCCCCGCCGTTGATGACGAGCTTGCGGATCGTGTGGTTCACGGTGATGGTGTTGTTGTTGCCATCCCCGTTGATCGTCAGAGATCGACCCTGCGGACCTTGGATGCTGTCGAACGTGAGGTTCTCGATGTTCGAGATGGTCTTGCCGTTGTATGGCGTCCCCACGATGGCTCCACCGATGGTGATCACCGGAGCCGTGTTGGTGCCCGCCAGCAACTGAGGCGTTCCGGTAGGAATGACCGGGAACACCAGGGTGTCATTACCCGCGCCACCCGTGAAGTTCACGCCCGCCGTGGTCACCGCCGTGATGGTCTGGTCAGTCACAGGCGGGTCCACCGGATCGGTCGGGTCCGTGGGATCAGTCGGGTCAACCGGCTCTTCGCCGCCGCCCGTCGCGCCCTCCGGAATGGTGACGCTGACCTTCACGGCCTGTCCATTAAGTTGATAGAAGAACTCGTCCTGGCCGCCGGGAGCGGTGGCCCAGTCACCCTTCGTATAGGTGAAGGTGCCGTCCGCCTTCATCGTGACCGTGCCGTAGCCGGGGTTCCACAAGACAGCCGGTGTCCCCGTGGTGGTGCCGTCATTGGCGAGCACGCTGCTGCCGCTGTAGCTGCCGTCCGGGTCGGCCACCAGGGTGATCGTGTCGGCCACCGGGGCAGCGCCCGTGCCGCCGGTTCCAGGCTCTTCGCCGCCGGGCTCTTCGCCCCCCGTGGTGCTCTCGGGGATCGTCAGGATGACCCGTGCGGCCTGCCCGTCGAGTTCATAGACGAACTCGTCGGTGCCCGCGAACTTGTTCGCCGCTGTCGCCCAAGCCGCCTTCGTATAGGTGAAGGTGCCATCCGCGTTGAGCGTAACCGTGCCGAAGCCGGGGTTGTAGAGGAGGGTCGGAGTGCCGGTGCCGCCGTCGTTGGCGAGCACCGAGGTGCCGCTGTAGCTGCCATCCGCCTCGGGGGTCAGGGTGACCGTGTCGGCGACCGGGCCGCCGGTCCCACTCGTGCCGCCGGTTCCACTCGTGCCGCCGGTCCCATCCGTGGTCCCCTCGGGGATCGTGATGGTGACCTTGACCGGGTCGCCGCCATTCACGGTATAGAAGAATTCGTCGGTGCCGTTGAAGCTCGGGTGATTGCGCGCCCAATCGGCAAGCTGATAGCGGAACGATCCGTCCGCCTGCATCGTGACCGTGCCAAAGCCGGGATTCCAGAGCAGCGCAGCGGTTCCGGCTGCGCCGTCATTGGCGAGCACGCCGTTGGCGGCATCGACCGTCAGAGCCGAGCCGGTACAGGTGTAGGAATCAGCCGCTGGAGTCGTGCCGCCCGTGCCACCCGTACCACCTGGGCCGCCGGCTGAAGCCGGGTTCACGGTGATGGTGACCTCGGTCAGGACCAGATTGCCGGTACCGTCGTCGGCCTCATAGAAAAAGTTGTCCGGGCCGGAGTATCCGTTATAGGGCGTGTACGTCAGCGTCCCATCGGAGTTCAGTTTCAGGGCCCCGTTGGACGCGTTCCACTTGATCTTTGCGGTCAAGGGGTTGTTGTCGGGGTCGGTGTCGTTGGCCAGCACCCCCGCGTTCGGGTCGGTGATGGTGAGAGTACCCCCCTGGTCAAGCGTATAGCTGTCGCTTCTCGTTGTAGGCGCGGGCACGGGTGTCCTCCTGGGACATAGTATTGTTGAAGATCAAGATTTCTCTCGGGGCGGTTGGACTCGGAAGCCACAATTTGGAGAAGGATGCCTCGGCTAAAGGTCGGGCCAAGCTTTTGGAAGGTCTCCCCAGCGCAAGGCCGGGGAGAACGATTGTTGCGGAGTGTGCCGGATCAGATCCGGAAGTCGTCGGCCACGAGCGAGAGCGGGTGACCGTTCTCCTGATTCAGCGTGACGGAGAAGTCCGCCTCGCCGTCCGTGCCGGTGTCGATGCTGAGCACGCCTGTGTTGGCATCGTAGTAGAACTCGTCCTCGACCATCGAGCCAGAGACCGGACCCTCGTTCGTGATCTGGAGGCCGTTCGCCGCGCCCTGACGGCCCTCTGTGGTGGCGTCGAAGTCGAAGCTGGAGAAGTCCAGCACGAAATCGCCGCTGATCGCCTGGGCGCCCCCGGTTGTCGCCGCATCGAAGACGATGATCTCCGGTTCGGCAGGGGCGGCGGACACCGGCTCCTCGGCGGCCACCGGAGCAGCGACCGGAGGCGTATAGGTGCCCAGGGCCGTCCAGTGCCTGTTGAATTCCAGGCCGGTCACCCCCTCCACGGTCACGGTTGAGCCGTTGATCGTGAAGACCGTGTTGCCGCCCGATTCCGAGACCGTCACCGTGCTGGCATCGATCCCCGCCGAGGCGAAGTCGATCACGTCCGGCAAGGTCGTGGCATCACCCACGCTGTAGTTCCTGACCGTGTCGCTGCCGTTATCGGCTCCGAACCGGACGGTCTGCCGACCCAGGTTGGTTCCGAAGTCGTAAGTGTCGTTGCCCGAGGCCCCGGTTGCCCGGTCATCGATGGTGACCGCGCTCCCCACGGTGATCGTGTCGTTGCCCGTCCCACCGGAGAGGACCGAGAGTTGAGCGTCCGGACCCGTGCCGATGTAGTTGATGGTATCGTTGCCATCGCCAGCGTTGACGTTGACCGTCTTGTTGGTTCGACCCGTCCCGGTCAGATCCCCAACGGAGATGATGTTGTTCTCCTCATCACCGTTGACGGTCAAAAACGTTCCGGCGGGAACATTGCCTGCAACGGCGGTGAGCTTGATGTTCTCAAACTCTTGGATCGAGCCACCGGGCCACTGGAGGGTGCCCACGGTCGTACCATCGAGGTTGATCGTGTTCGTCCCCGCAACCAGACCCGTGTTCGCGATGGTGAGCGTATCATTGCTCCCCGCGCCACCCGTGTAGCTTCGGGTTCCCGCGACGGCTGTCGTGTTCACGACGGTTGGCGTCGCCACCACCGGGTCATCGTTGTCGAGGATCGAGGCCGTGGCCGTACCCTGGGCAACCGTGTAGGCGGCAGCATTGGGGGTCACCGTCAGGGCAACCGTCTCATCCGTCTCGTCGGCGGAATCATCGGTCGTCTGGACCGTCACCGTGGCCGTGGTCTGGCCTGCTGCGAACGACACCGTGCCGGACGGCGCAGTGAAGTCCGCTGCCGTGGCCGTGCCACCGATGGCGTAGGCGACGTTCAGAGCAGCGGTGGCCGCACCGGAGCGGGTGAGCGTGTAGGTGATCGCCCCGCCTTCGGTCGCATTGGCCGTGCTGACGCTGATCTCCGGCAGAACCACCGGATCGTCGTTGTCCACGATGGTGCCCATCCCCGAGATTTTGGTCCCGAAATCGGCATTGGACGAGACGGAGTTCACGCTGAGCCGGACGGTTTCATTCGGCTCATCCGCGGCGTCGTGGGTGGTGGCCACCGTCACCGTTTTCGTGGTCTCGCCAGGAGCGAACAACACGACGCCACCGGAAATCCCTGTGTAGTCGGTGTTGCTCGCCGTGCCGTTGCTCGTCGCATAACCCACCTCGACCGGGGTGGTCGCGGCCTCCGACAGCGAGATCGTGTAGCTGATCGCACTCCCTTCATCGGCCTGGGTGCCTTCAGAGACCGACACAGTCGGCCTTACGACTGGCGTGTCGTTGTCCTTCACCGTGCCCGTCGCAATGAAGGGGTCGTCGTACATGTACGTCGTGCTCGGACGAACCTCGACGGTCACGGTCTCATCGGATTCCACAGCCGCATCATCCGCGAGGACGATGGTCATGGTCGCGGTCTGCGACGTGCCCAGGAACTGCGCCGGAGCGCCAGCCACGCCGTTCCACTCGATGGACGCGATGTCGCTCGGGTCGAGACCCGTTGTCGTCACGTTGATGGGCAGATCACCGTCCGCTTCCGAACGATGGAAGTTGAAGGTCATCCTGCCGCCCTCGGTGACGGTGGGCGTCGTCAGGTTCGACACGGTTACGTAGGGGATCGCCCGCTCCGGAGCCGCATCGGTGATGTCAACCGGCATCATCTCATCGGCCAGCATGCCGTTGTAACGGGTGTCGGTGCTGGTCGTATTGAAGTAGACGAAGTCGGTCATGTCGCCATCATCGACGTAGTCGTTCTCCGCCTTCACGGTGATGGTCTGCGGCGTGGCCCAGTTCTGAGGCGTGAACACCAGATTGCTGGAGCCATTCGGGCCGAGCGCCATCAGTTCGTTGCCGGTCGAAACCTGCACCGTCACGTTAGCGGTCGGGGCTGCGTCGAGCTTCACCGTGAAGGTATCGGTCGCGCCACCCTCGGTCACGGCGAGGTTCGCCTTCGAGAGGGTGATGCCGGGAGGGGCAGTCGGGGTCGGGTTCGGGTTCACATCGTCGTTCACGACCGTGCCAACGGCCTCGCCATCCGCGATGGTGTAGGCGTCCTGGCCCGTCGTGGCGGACTTGATGCTCAGAACCCGGACCGCGTAGGTCTCGTCGGGCTCAAAGGCCAAGTCTTCTTGCGACGTGATGTTGAATCCACGGAACGTGAGCCCCGCATTGGCAACGATGGTGGTGGTTCCCACCGGAACTTCGGTCCCCGAGGTGGTGACGTGCACAACTTCGTAGGTGATGTTCAACCGCTCCGTGGTCGGCGTGGAGAAGTTGATCCGGAAGTTCGCCGGGTTGCCTTCCAGCGCCGAGCCGTCCGTGATGGAGGCAGTGGGCAGGGCCGCCGCGTCCACAAGATCGGTGACGTTGCCGTCCGCCCCACCCACGGTGTAGCCCGTGCCCGAGGCAATCCGGAACTCGATGGTCTCCGCGCCTTCCGCCTCCGTGTCCCTGGTGGTCTGGACATTGAAGGTGGCAGTGGCCGACCCTGCCGCGAAGGTCGCCGTGGCCGGACCGGTGAAGTCCGTTCCAGCGGTCGCCCCACTGAAGCTGTAGTCGAGGTTGACCGTGAGCGGCAGTGTCAGGTCGCCCGTCCGGGTCAGACCGAACGTCGCCACGCCGCCCTCGGTGACTTCGCCCATCGCCGTGGACGCACTGACCACCGCAGGCGTGGCCGGTGTGCTGGAGCCCGAGCCGAAGATGTTCACCGTGCCCGTCTGCACATCCGTGGTGAATTCCCCGTCGCTGACCGTGAACGAGTAGGTGAAGGTCTCGGTCTCACCCTGGTCGAGGCTTTCAAGGAAGCCCGGCTTCGGCGTGAACATGAGCGCAGGCATGCCACCCACGTCCGGATTGAAGCTGATCGTCCCGTTCGTGGGTTGAGGCCCCACGAGTTCGAAGGTCAGCTTGTCGTTCTCTTCATCAAACCCGTAGGCCGCGAGCGAGTACGAGCCGTTATAGGTCGCGAAATCCCCCTCGTTGATATAGGTGACCGACGAGGACGCTGTGGGAGCCGTGTTCGTGGTGCCGCCATCGTTGTCGATGACGTTCCCCGTCACACTGGTCACCGCGCCGAGAACATAGTTCGGGCTCGGGGCAAGCGTGATCTCGTAGGGCGTGGTGGACGGCTGATCGATCTGATCATCCGCTACCGGGAAGAAAGCCCGCACCTTCGCCTCACCGGCAGCGAACGTGACCTCCTGGTCCCCGAACACTTCGCTCGTGATCTGGACGGTCAGCGGCTCGTCGATGCGCGAGTCGCGGGTGATCTCGAATTCCTGCGTCTGACCGAGACCTTCCGTGACATCGCCCCACAAGGGGTCGATGATCGAAATCATCGGCAGAGGTTCACCGCCGGTCCCACCGCCGTTGGAGCCGGTGGCGCTCGATTCGACATCCGTGCCCAGGGTGGCTCCGGTGGCATCCGTCAGGCGCACCGTGACGTTGCCGCTGGCCGGAACCGTGATCGAGCCCGTGTCCGACCCAGCCAGGATCGTGACCTCACCCGTGGTGGTCTCGCCACCGCCGAGCACGAGGTTGTCGATCTTGACCGGATAGTCACTGCCGTTCGACGCGCTGCCATCGATACGCACCGCGTCGATGCCCGAGAAGGCCGCACCGAGCGTCACGTCTTGCGTCTGCGCGCCGCCGTTGCCGAGCGTCACCTGCTGCGAGCCGACCACCGCGCCGTTATTGATCGCCTCGATGGTCACGACCTGATTGGTCGAGGCCGTGGAGACGGTCAGGCTGGCAAGCGAGAGCGTGCCGGGCGTCAGGGCCTGGATCGTGCCGCCGCCGGTCGTGGCCGTCAGGGCAGTGCCGTCGCCGCTCGACGTGATGTTGGTCCAGCGCAAGCCTTCATAGCCAGCACCAATGGCGCTGTGTTCGCCGCCCAGCCCGTCGAAGGTGACGGTTTGGCTGGCCACCGACACCTCATAGGCGAACGTGGCGTCCTGCGCCGCAGGGGCGCTGAGCGTCACCGGGAAGGTGAACGAGCCGTCCGATGTCGTGGCTTCGCCGAGCGTCGCCACAGGGGTCACCGGATCGGGATCGGTGCCAGTGCCGCCGTCATCGTTCTGGATGATCGCGTTGGCGTTCGCTGCCGTGAGAACCGCGTTGGTCGGGTTGGAGAGCGAGAGGGTGAAGTTCTCGGCCTCTTCCACCGTCGTGTCCGGCGTCACCGGAACCCGAATGGTGGTCTCCGTCTGCCCGGCGAGGATCGTGGCGGTGCCGGTCTGGGCGGCGTAGTCTTCGCCCGCCGTCGCGGTGCCGTTCGCCGTGGTGTACTCAAACGTCACGGTCTCGGTGGCAGGCTTCGACAGGCGCACGGTGAACACCATGTCGCCGGAATTCTCGTCCTGGGACAGATCGCTGACCAGGGCGAGCGTCGGCAGTTCGGCGGGCGGCGGGGGCTCTTCCCCACCCGTGGTGCCCTCCGGAATCGTCAGGGCAACCGTCACCTCCTGGCCATCGAGGAGATAGACGAACGAATCGGTGCCCTGGAAGTCGTTCGCGGCGGTTGCCCAGTCGGCCTTGGTGTAGGTGAAGGTGCCGTCCGGATTCATCTCGACGGTGCCCCAGCCGGGATTCCAACGAACGGTCGGGGTGCCGGTCGCGCTACCATCGTTGGCGAGCACGCTGGAGCCCGTGTAGGTGCCGTCCGGATTGGCAGTCAGCGTGATGGTGTCGGCCTGCGGGCCAGTGGTGCCGCCCGTACCGGGCTCTTCGCCACCCGTGCTGCCCTGCGGAATGGTCAGGGTAACCTTCACTTCCTGCCCGTCGAGTTCGTAGAAGAACTCGTCGCTGGTGGCGGTCGAACCGCCCCAGGGCCGATAGGTGAAGGTGCCATCGTCGTTGAAGGTGACTTGGCCGTGGCCGGGGCTCCACTTGACCGTGGGCGTACCGGTGGCGGAGCCGTCATTGGCTAGCACGCTGCTGCCGCTGAAGCTGCCATCCGTGTTGGCGGTCAGGGTGATGGTGTCGGCCTGCGGGCCGGTGGCCGTGCCACCCGTCCCCGTACCCGGCTCGGTGCCCGTACCACCCGTCGTGTCGGGCGCAATGGTCAGGGTGACCGCAACGGGCTCGCCGCCATTCACGGTGTAGTAGAAGGTGTCGGTGCCGTTGAAATTGGGGTGATTGCGACCCCAATCGGCCAACTGATAGGAGAAGGAGCCGTCCGGCTGCATCGTCACGGTGCCGAAGCCGGGATTCCACAGGATCTGCGCCGTGCCGGTCGCGGTATCGTTGGCCATCACGCCCTGCGCGGCGTCCACGTTCAGGGTGGAGCCTTCGACAGTATAGGCGTCGGCCTGGGCCTGCGGAACGGTGGCGGCGACCGGCGGTGCCGTCACATCTATCGCGACTTCAACCAGTTCCGACTGCCCGGACGCATCTACGGCATAGTAATAAAACGTGTCGGTGCCCGTGAAGCCATCGTAGGGCGTGTAGGTGAAGGTCCCATCAGAATTGAGCTTCAACTCACCGTTGGCGGCGTTCCACTGAAGCTTTGCTGCCAACGGATCGTTGTCGGCATCTGTATCGTTCGCAAGGACGCCGCCTTCCAAGGAAACGGTTAATGTCTGCCCTTGAAAAGCGGAGTATCGGTCGTTCTTCGCATCTGGTAAAGACATGACTCTCTCCCACCGAGCACGGTTGATGCCCAGTATTATGTTGATTGATTAAATAGCATTTGTAGTATTTGCGGGATGTGCCCTGTGGCAGGAAGCCTTGCTCCCGCTCATGTTATTGGCGAGCTCATTGGCTCGCGGGCTGCAGCCGGGTTGTTCCCAATTGCGGCTAGCCGCCCAAACTCTTCAGCAGCGCCTCGGTGACACGGCTCTCGTGGACTGCATGATTGGCCCAGGCGATCACCGAGTTGCCTATCGTTCGGACCACATCGGTGAAGCCGGTCTTGCAGCCCGTGACGTAGCAACTCGTGACTTCGATCTTCTGATCGACCGCGAAGTTCGTCTTGTCTTCCAGCTCGATCCGAACCATCTGACCGCGCGTGCGGGCGCGGTTCGGGTTCTGGAACTCGGATGGCAGGGCTTCCGTCACCGGCAGCACCTTCTCGATGCTGGCCGTAATGGTCCGGCCGCGCGCCTTCACGGCAACCGGCTGCCCCTCCTCCACGTCGAACAAGTAGCTGTCCGGCAGGTAAGCAAGCACATAGGCGTCACCCGTGTGGATCTGTGCCACCTTGGATGTGCCGGGCGCGAGAACTTCGCCGGCTGATCCCACCACGGCACCGATCGTGCCCGCCACCGGAGCCCGCAACACGCCTTGCGCGTAGATCGACTGCATGTTCGCGTAGCTGCCCTCGATCTCCTTCAGGGCTTCCCGAGCTCCTTTCAACTCCATATCCAGCGAGACCTGCTCGGCGGTGAGGGACAGCGTGCGCTCGGACGATGTCACGTGCAGCGTGGACATCTCCTGCAGGGATTTCTCCACGGCCAGGCCGCGCGCCTTCGCCCGCATCACATCATCCAGATGGTTCGAGGCCACGGTGGTATTCTGTTCGGCCAGCGGTAGAAGTCTCTTGACCACCTCCTGGCGACCCTGGAGTTGCGCCACACGTGCCTGAATGCGGGCCTTCTCGGCCGAGAGTTCGGCCAGGGTGCGCGACAAGGTGGCGGACTCGACCACTGCGATCTTGTCACCGGCTTCCACTCGGTCGCCCGGCTTCACAAGCACCTGACGGACGCGGGCCTCGTAGGGCGACGCCACGACCACCTTCTCCTGGGTGACAAGGCCATCGGCGGTGAGCACGAACTTGTCCCCGGAGAGCGCATAGCCTACGGCGGTGCCACCGCCGATCGTGATCGTTCCGAGAACCAGAACCTTCTTGAGGCGCTTCCACACGACGCCGCTAGCCTTCAGTTGGTTGTTGCTCACTGTTGCAGCCCTCATCCAGCATCCATGAGCGCAATCCCTCATGGCTTGATCTTACGGCAAATCCTTTGGCAGTCGTCGAGCTGACCCCAAGCATCCGCAGGGTAGCGGGCGAGTCAGTTGTTCTCGTCGACGCTAGCTAATTGGCCTATATCGTGCGGGTAATCTATATATCTGACGATATATACCTGGCTGCAGTTGCCGTACGGCCAAGTCATATCTATTGCTTAGCTGCGAAGAGGTGGGGCCGCGCTTCAGAGTTTATGGCAAGCAGCCCGATGATCGTGCGCCACGTCGGGTGTGCGCATCCCGGTTCCGGCTCCCGACGGCGTACGCGGTCCGTCCGACCAGAGCTTACGCGTGCAGTTCGACGCAAGCGCCAGGTTTCAGTCCACGACGCTGTGATCCTCGTTCCTGTCGCGACCAGACTGGATCGCAATCGACTTAAATGACTCAGCTCCGTTGTGAGCGAACGTCGGGGCAGACTTATATCGTTCGATAGACTGGCGCACGCAGGCGGCCCGTGATCTAGTCGCCCATTCTACCAACATGAAACCGGCCCAGCACAACCCATGAACCTGCGACCTGCTTCCATGTCGCCGCCCGCCAAGGTCCTGGTGGTCGAGGACGAGCCAGATATGCGTCAGTATGTGACCACGCAGCTTCGAGAGCTCGGTTATCAGGTCACAGCCGCAGCAACAGGCGCGGAGGCTCTTCATCTGCTGTCAACAGACGATACGTTCGATCTTCTCTTCACAGACCTCGTGTTGCCAGGGGACGTGAGCGGGCTCGAGCTGGCACGGCGCGCCCGCACCGCGTTTGGTGCCGATCTGAAGGTGCTTCTTACCTCGGGGTACCCTCTTGAGGTGTTCGGCGAGCAGACATCTGATGTCCTTGAGCTGCCGTTGTTACGAAAGCCCTATCGGCACCGCGAACTGAAAATTGCCACATCGAAGGCGCTTGCGGCGGTGGCCGAGTGACGTCGGCGTGAGCCCTGACGCAGCCCACGCGTTGGCCTCCATTGTTCACCGCGTTGAGGTCGACATCGGCTTCGCGACTTGGCCCCGCCCGTGGCAGGCCGATGCCGCCACCTGGCTCGATCGGCGGGCGGAGGGCGGATTTACCCGCGAGGTGGTGTCCCATTTCCTGTTCCTGTCCCGGCGCCTGCTGGGGCCGCTCCGGCTCGAAGCCAGTACGGTGAGCTTTGCGCAGGAGGGCCGCAGCGAGCGCGCCATAACGGCGCGGCTCAAGGCCGGTGACACCCCGGTCACCCTCGTGGGGCATGTGGGCCGCACGGACAAGGCGGATCACAATCTCTGGACCGCCGAGGGTGCGCGGGGCGCCGTTCGCCTGCGGGATTGGTCGGTCGCCGAAAAGCGGCATGGGGACAGCGTTTTCACGGAAGCTCCTGGTGCGCTCCCCAACGAGGTGGCGCGGCCTCTGGTGCTCACCCGTCAGCTCGACAAAGTTGCGGCTCTCGCGAATGGTCGCGCGCAGGATCTCGCGACCATGCGGGAAGCCTTGGAGGTGCAGGAGATCGTCGAGGCGATCCTGCACTCATGACCACCGAGCCGAGGATTTGTGACGACGAAGTCCGGACGTGACCGAGGAGCGGGACATGATCAGCAATCTGTATTTTCCTCCGCGCCACGAGTGGGCGCACGTGGCGCCGGCCGATGCCGGTTTTGACCCGGGTCTTCTCGCCGAGGCATCAGCCTTTGCGGAGGCAATCGAGTCCCCTTGGCCCCGCACCATGTACCTTGCCGACGGGCGCTACATCGGGACGGCCGACATGGGCGAGGGGCCGCCCTGGGATGCCGTCCTTGGCGAGGTGCGCCCGCGCGGCGGCGCCGGTGGGCTCATCGTCCGCAGCGGCAGGATTGCCGCCGAATGGGGCGACACCGACCGCGTCGACATGACGTTCAGCATTGCAAAGAGCTATCTCGCGATCCTCGCAGGAGCCGCGATCGACCTGGGTCTCATCCGTTCGATCGACGATCCCGTGCGCGATTACAGCCGCGACGGCGGGTTCGACTCGCCCCAGAACCGCGGCATCACCTGGCGCCACCTCCTGCAGCAAACGAGCGAATGGGAGGGCACGCTGTTCGACAAGCCCGATCTGGTCGACCGCAACCGCCATGTCGGCCCAGGCACCGGGGACAAGCCGAAGGGCTCGCACCGCGATCTGCAGCCTCCCGGAACGTACTGGGAATACAACGATGTACGGGTGAACCGGCTCGCTCTATCCCTCCTGCAGGTCTTTCGCCGACCGCTTCCCGAGGTGCTGCGGGAGACGATCATGGACCCGATCGGAGCCTCGTCGACATGGGAGTGGCGGGGCTACCGAAACTCCGCAGTGGACATCGACGGCCGTCATGTCGAGTCCGTCTCCGGCGGCGGCCATTGGGGCGGGGGCATGTTCATCTCCGCCCGCGATCATGCACGCCTCGGCTACCTCATCCAGCGCCGCGGCATCTGGGCAGGCCGACCGCTCCTGTCCGAGACCTGGATCGAGGCACTGACGACCCCCTGTCCTCTGAAGCGTGTCTATGGCCTGTTGTGGTGGCTGAACACGGACCGCACATATTATTCGGCGGCGCCGGAGACGAGCATTTTTGCCGTCGGCATGGGCACGAACCTGATCTGGATCGACCCGGCACTCGACCTGGTCGTGGTAGCGCGGTGGGTCGCGAAGGATCGGGTCAACGATCTGATCGCCAAGGTCATGCGGGCGCTCGCCTGATCTCGAATTCCGCCCAGGCGGCGTGACGACCGGCATGGGACAGCGCATCGCCTGTGCGTTGGCAGATGTGGCGCATGGGAATCGTATCCGCTGCCATGAACGCCGGTTTCGCGGCGCGATTTGAGCGCCCCGCCAAGTCCGAGCTTCCCGACGCCGGAGCGGATTGTTCCTGCAGCGATGAAGGCGCCTCGACCGAGCCGTCGCCTGGTCCTCAAGGTAGGCCCATCAGCGATTGCATTGTCGGATGTCGGTCCGCTCACGGAAACTGTTGCGAATTGTGCAAGACAGTCCTCCTCACGGGTCTTACCCGTCGCATTGCCGAAGCGACAGCAATCCTCTAGAAGCACCAACTAGATGCCGTTTCTAAGCGTAGGCATGTCCGAGGCTTCGCCATCGAATTGTCTCCTAAGTTGACGTCCCGGATGGCCTCAGGGCAACAAGATCAAATTCATGTGAGGGGAGTGATCATGAGTTCAATGGCTAAGATATTCGCTGCTGCTGCATCGGCAGTGCTGCTTTCCGGCCTCTTTGCTGGGGGCGCTGTGGCCGGCAAGCGCGAGAACTCCGTTCGCTTTGCCTACGATCAGGCCCCTGAAAACGTCGACCCGTACTTCAACAACGTCCGCATCGGCGTCATCATCGGCCAGCACGTATGGGATACGCTGGTCTACCGCGACCCCAATACCAACGAGTACAAGGGTCAGCTCGCGACCGCCTGGCGGCAGATCGACGACCGGACGATCGAGTTCGACCTGCGCCAGGGCGTCAAGTTCCACAATGGCGAGGAATTCGATGCCGACGACGTGGTCTACACGCTGAACTTCGTGGCCAAGCCCGAAAACAAGGTCGTGACCCAGAGCAACGTGAGCTGGATCGAGAAGGCCGAGAAGCTCGACAAGTACAAGGTCCGGCTCACGACCAAGCAGGTGTTCCCGGCCGCGATCGAGTACCTCGCGGGCCCTGTCGTCATTCACCCGAACGAGTATTACGAGAAGGTCGGCCCGAAGGGGCAAAACGACAAGCCGGTCGGCTCCGGCCCTTATAAAGTGACAAGCTATACTCCGGGCAAGTCGATCACCCTCGAGAAGAACCCGGATTATTTCCGCGACTCGCCGAAGCCGCAGCCGAAAATCGCCAAGGTCGAGATCCGCTTCATTCCCGACCGCCAGACCCAGATGGCGGAGATCATGTCCAACGGCATGGACTTCATCATGCACGTGCCGAAGGACCAGGCGGACCAGCTCCAGACGGTGCCGACGCTCCAGGTGGTCTCCGGCGAGACGATGCGCATCGTGTTCATGCAGATGAACACGCTCGAGAACACCCCGGCTCCGGCGCTCAAGGACGAGCGCGTGCGCAAGGCCATCATCCACGCCATCGACCGGGAGAGCATGGCGAAGTCGATCGTAGGCCTGGGCTCCCGCGTCATCCACACGATCTGCTTCCCGAGCCAGTTCGGATGCACGGACGAGGGGGCGGCGCGCTACGCCTACGATCCCGCCAAGGCGAAGCAGCTCCTCGCCGAGGCCGGCTACGCCAACGGGCTCCAGCTCGACATCGTGGCCTACCGCGAGCGCAACCAGACCGAGGCGCTGATCGGCTACCTTCAGGCGGTCGGAATCAAGACGAACCTGCGCTTCCTGCAATATGCCGCCATGCGCGAGATCGTGGCGGGCGGCAAGGCGATGCTGACGCACCAGACCTGGGGATCGTTCTCGGTCAACGACGTCTCGGCCGCGACACCCAACTACTTCGCCTTCCGGTCGGAGGACATCACCCGCGATCCGGAGGTGCGCGACCTTCTCACGAAGGGCGACAACTCGGTGGATCCGGCGGTCCGCAAGGAGGCCTACAAGGCCGCGCTCAAGATCATCGCCGACAAGGCCTATGCGGTGCCGCTGTACTCGCTGCCGGTCTATTACGTCGCGACCGCGGACCTGAACTTCAAAGCCTATCCCGACGAGATGCCGCGCTTCTGGGAGATGACCTGGAAGTAGGCACGCGTTCCGGCTCCGGGACCGAACGTCCCGGAGCCAGATTGCAGGACGAATAGCCGGGAGGGGCCGCGTGCCAGGCCCGGCTTTGACGGGACAGGAGGATCCGCCCCCGGGCGGCGGAGAAGTGGATTGATCGGTTACATCATCAAACGGCTGGGCCTCGCGCTCCTCGTCGCGCTGGCGGTATCGGCCATCGCGTTCTTCCTCCTGCGCCTCTCGGGCGATGTCGCGCTCGCCATTGCGGGCGAGGGAGCCCAGCAGGCGGACCTCGAGGTGATCCGCAAGACTTACGGTCTCGACCGGCCCCTCGTGGTGCAGTACGCCGAGTGGCTGTGGCAGACCCTTCGAGGGGATTTCGGCACCTCGCTCTACTTCAAGACCGAGGTCAGCCGGCTCGTCTTCGACAAGCTCCCGACGACGGTGATCCTCGGCCTCGCGTCGCTCGGCTTCGCGCTCCTGATCTCCATCCCGCTGGGCGTGCTCGCGGCGGTCTATTCAAACACTTGGATCGACCGGCTCGCGCTCGCGATCGCGGTCGTGGGCCAGGCGCTGCCGAACTTCTTCTTCGCGCTCATCCTCGTGATGGTGTTCTCGATCACGCTGCGGTGGCTCCCGGTCTCGGGATCGGGCACGTGGCTGCACTTCGTCATGCCGACCGTCGCGCTCGGCTATTATGTGGCCCCGCCCTTCATGCGCCTCATCCGGGCCGGCATGATCGAAGTGCTGGCGGCGGACTATATCCGCACGGCCCGGGCCAAGGGCCTGCCGGCCCGTAAGGTGATCTTCAAGCACGCCTTGCGCAACGCGGTCGTGCCCGTCGTGGCGCTGACCGCCGTCCAGCTCGGCTTCCTGCTCGGCGGATCGGTCGTGATCGAGACGATCTTCGCCCTCGATGGCCTGGGTTATCTCGCGTACCAGAGCATTACCTACAAGGACTTCCCCGTGATGCAGGTGGTCGTCCTGCTCCTGTCGGTTCTCTACGTGCTCCTGACCCTCGCGGCCGACATCGCCAATGCGTGGCTCGACCCGCGCATCCGGGTCGCCTGACATGAACCCCGTGCCATCCCGCCCGAGCCCCGCTGGCGGAAGCCGATGCGAACCGCGCGTCCGGACGCTCTGACATGACAGATTCCGCTCTCTCAATCCCGATCGTCGCCGAGCCGTCGGCCGGCGCCCGCCTCGCACGCCGCTTCCTGGGCCAGCGTGCCTTCGTGGTCGGCGCCGGGATCCTGGCCGTGATCGTGGCGCTGGCCCTGCTCGCGCCCTTGATCGCGCCGCATGATCCGTATGTTCAGAACCTCGCCGCCCGGAACGTGCCGCCCGTCTGGTATCCGAGAGGGTCCTGGCTGCATCCGCTCGGCACCGATCAGCTCGGACGCGACTATCTCTCCCGTGTCCTCTACGGCGCGCGCATCTCGCTGCTCATCGGCATCAGCGTCGTCATCGTATCGGGGATCATCGGCACGACCATGGGCCTGCTCGCCGGATATTTCGGCGGCAAGATCGACCTGCTCGTGACCTTCATCGTCACGACGCGCCTCTCCATGCCGGTCATCCTGGTGGCGCTAGCCGTCGTCGCGATGATCGGTGGCTCGCTCTGGGTCGTGATCCTGGTGCTCGGCCTCCTCAAGTGGGATCGCTTCGCCGTCGTGATGCGAAGCGCCACGCAGCAGGTCCGCTCCCTAGACTATGTCGCCGCGGCGGAAGCGGCCGGGGCCTCGACCACGCGGATCATCCTTCGCGAGGTGCTGCCCAACATCGCGCCCCACCTGATCGTCGTGGCGACGCTGGAGGCCGCGAGCGCCATCCTCCTCGAAGCGGCGCTTTCCTTCCTCGGGCTCGGGGTGCAGCCGCCCCTGCCCTCCTGGGGCCTCATGATCTCGGAAGCCAAGGCCTACATGTTCTTTTCGTTCTGGCTGATCGCCATTCCCGGCAGCGCGCTCGCGCTCCTGATCTTCGCGATCAACCTCGCGGGCGACGGCCTGCGCGACGTGATCTCGCCGGAGGGACGGGCATGACCGCCATGGCCGATCCCATGCAGACCGCCTCCAGGGCCGGCAGGTCCGCCGCCAATGAGCCGATCCTCGAAGTCGAGGGCCTGAGCGTCGATATCGCGACGGCGCGCGGTCCCCTCCATGCGGTCCGCGATCTCTCCTTCACGGTCCGGCGCGGCGAGACCTTGTGCCTCGTAGGCGAATCCGGCTGCGGCAAGTCCATGACCTCGCTCGCGATCATGGATCTGCTGCCGAAGGCGGCGACGCGCAGTGCCCGTCGCCTCGCCTTCGCGGGCGAGGATCTCACCAAAGCCGGCCGGCGGCGCATCAACGCGCTGCGCGGCGACCGCATGGCGATGATCTTCCAGGAGCCTATGACGGCCCTGAACCCGGCCTACACGATCGGCAACCAGCTCATGGAGGCCTATCGTGAGCACCGCCGCGCCACGGATGCTGAGGCGCGCGATCGTGCCGTGCATCTTCTCGAAAAGGTCGGCATCCCGTCGGCCGCGCAGCGCCTCGGCCAATATCCCCACCAGCTCTCGGGGGGCCTGCGCCAGCGCGTCATGATCGCCATGGCGCTCATGTGCGGGCCGGACCTCCTCATCGCGGACGAGCCCACGACCGCGCTCGACGTGACGATCCAGGCCCAGATCCTGCGCCTTCTCGCGGACCTGCAGCGCGAACTCGGCATCGCCATGGTGCTCATCACCCACGACCTCGGGATCGTGGCGCGCATCGCCGATCGGGTCGCCGTCATGTATGCCGGGCAGATCGTGGAGGAGGGCCCGACCGCCACCCTCTTCGCCCGTCCGCGCCACCCCTACACGCGCGGGCTGATCGACTGCATCCCCGTCCCCGGACGCACGGCGCCTGGCGGGCGCCTGGGCGTCATCCCCGGTGTGGTCCCCTCGCTCGTCGGGGAGATTCGCGGGTGCAGCTTCCGCGACCGGTGCCCCTATGCCCGTGAGGCCTGTGCCCTCATGCCGCCTGTGAACGCTGCGACCGACGGTCACCGCTGGCGCTGCATCCTGGAGGAAGCAGCATGACGATGCTCGTTCAGGAAAAACTCCCGGAGACGACGCGGCCGGGAGCCGCCTCAATAACAGCCCTCCTCGAAGCCCGTGGCCTCACGCGGACCTTCGACGTGAGCCAGGGCATGTTCCGGCCCCGGCGGACGCTCCACGCCGTCAACGGGGTCAACCTCGACATCCAAAAGGGCGAGGTGCTCGGGATCGTGGGCGAATCCGGCTGCGGCAAGTCCACCCTCGCCCGCATGCTGCTCGGCCTGCTGCCGCCGACTTCCGGATCCATTGCGCTCGAGGGGACCGACATCCGCGATCTCGGCCGCAAGGGCATGGCCCGGCGGGTGCAGCCGGTGTTCCAGGACCCCTATTCCTCCCTGAATCCCCGCCGGACCGTCTCCTCCATCGTGGCCCTGCCGCTCGAGGTTCACGGCATCGGCACGGCAGCGGAGCGGCGTCGGCGGACCCTCGACGTGCTCGACAAGGTCGGACTACCGCAGCGCTTCGCCGACCGGTATCCGCGCGAGTTGTCCGGCGGCCAGCGCCAGCGCGTGGCGATCGCCCGTGCCCTCGTGATGAACCCTGAGATCGTGGTCTGCGACGAACCGACCTCGGCGCTCGACGTGTCGGTGCAGTCGCAGATCCTCAACCTCCTGATGGACCTGCGCCGGGAGCTCGGGCTCACCTACGTGTTCATCAGCCACAACCTCGCGGTCGTCGAACACATCGCGACCCGCGTCGCCGTGATGTATCTCGGCCGCGTCGTCGAGCTTGCCGAGACCGAAGCGCTCTTCCGCGCGCCCCGCCACCCCTACACGCGGGCGCTCTTGGCGTCCGTGCTGACGCCGGAGCCCGGCCTCGGCATCCCTGAGACCGGACTCGGCCTCGCCTTTCCGGACCCCCTCAATCCGCCGTCCGGCTGCCCGTTCCATCCGCGCTGTCCATCCGCTCTGCCGCAATGCGGCGTGCAGGATCCGCGCCTGGTGCGTTTCGGGCGGGATGCCGTTGCCTGCCACCTGCACGAGCCCGAACCTCGGGCGGCGCTCGCCGGCTGAGGACGCCTCGCGGCTCCGCTCCCAATGTCCGCCTATCGAAAAGGACCGTTCCCATGACCCGCCAGGCCGCCCTCGCGAGAGCCGACGCGTATTTCACCTCCGGGGGCTTCAAGGCCGATCTCGCCCGGCTCGTCGCCATGCCGACCGAGAGCCAGAACCCGGAGCGCGCGCCGGTGCTCGAGGCCTATATCGAGACCGAGATGCGCCCGCTCCTCGAGAGCCTCGGCTTTGCCTGCCGGGTCCTGAACCATCCCCGGGCCAAGGGTCCGTTCCTGTTCGCCGAGCGCATCGAGGACCCGAGCCTTCCCACGATCTTCGGCTACGGCCATGGCGACGTGATCCGCGGTCTCGACAAGGATTGGAACGAGGGCCTCTCGCCCTGGACCCTCACGGAGGTGAGCGACCGCTGGTACGGCCGCGGCGTCGTCGACAACAAGGGCCAGCACCTCATCAACATCGCGGCGCTGCGCGCTGTCCTGGAGACGCGCGGCAGCCTCGGCTTCAACGCCAAGTACCTCATCGAGATGGGCGAAGAGATGGGCTCGCCCGGCCTGCGGGAGCTCTGCACGGAGCAGAAGGAGCTTCTGGCTTCCGACATCCTGATCGCGTCCGACGGCCCGCGCCTCAATGCGGAGCGGCCGACAATCTTCCTCGGCTCCCGCGGCGGCGTGACCTTCGACCTCACGATCGATGCCCGCGAGGGCGGTCACCATTCCGGCAACTGGGGCGGGATCCTCTCGGACCCGGCGATCCAGCTCGCCCACGCGCTCGCGACCATCACGTCGCCGACGGGCCAGATCCGCATCCACGAATGGGTGCCGAAGGAGCTGCCAACGTCGGTCCGCAAGGTGCTCGCGGATTGCGAGGTCGACGGCGGCCCGGACGGCCCCGTCATCGATCCCGATTGGGGCGAGCCCGGCCTCACGCCCGCCGAGCAGGTGTTCGGCTGGTGCTCGTTCGATGTGCTCGCCATGAAGGCCGGCAACCCCGAGACGCCTGTGAACGCGGTGCCGCCGAAGGCGTGGGCGCGCTGCCAGCTGCGCTTCGTGGTCGGGATCGACCCCGACGAGGTGCTGCCGGCCCTGCGCCGCCACCTCGACCGCCACGGCTTCCCGATGGTCCAGGTGGCGAAGAGCCGGGACGAGATCTTTCACGCCACGCGCCTCGACCCGGAAGACCCATGGGTGACCTGGGCGGTCGAGTCGCTCGCGCGCACGACGGGCAAGAAGCCGGCGATCCTGCCCAATCTCGGCGGCTCGCTGCCCAACGACATCTTCTCCGAGATCCTGGGCCTGCGCACGATCTGGGTGCCGCATTCCTATCCCGGCTGCTCCCAGCACGCCCCGAACGAGCACATGCCGGTCGCGGTCGCCCGCGAAGGGCTCGCCATCATGGCGGGCCTCTACAGCGACCTCGGCCACGGCACGACCCCGTCGCTCCGTTAGTGCTATCTCAGCGGCACTGTCGAGTCTTCCTCGCTGGCGCTCCCACGGCTGCAATTTGGCAACCGGCGCCAGCCGAGCAGGTCACCAGAGAAGGCAGTCTCCCTTGACCCGGCGCCCCGGAAAGCCGTGTGGGTGAATTTGTGGGTGGTTCGGTGCGGTTTGGAGCCGTTTCCGGCGCATCCTGGCCGTTCGAAGCGTGGCTGCAGCCAGGATGGCTTCGGGCGAAAACCCTTTGCATTCAAAGGGCTTGAATGGTCGGAGCGGCGGGATTCGAACCCACGACCCCTAGTGCCCCAGAACAGAGGTCGATCCAGCTATGATGCAGATTTAGCTACTCTTTTCGTTCTCTGGTCGATCAACGTGGGTACTTGTGTGGGGAATGCCTGCTGCGCGGGGAACACCATTACCGTCTAGCACTGGGTTGCCCGATCTTAGGAGCGCCTGAGCGCACCTGTGTTCAGGCCCGGCTTCCACGCTCGTGCGGGGCCGGAGCCCTGCTTGAGCAGGAGGGGGTGGCAGTCGAGCCAGTTCGAGAGCCACCCGTCGTCTGCCGGCTGGAGAGCGATGGCGACACCAGCCTCTTGGAGCATCGTGTTGAGGGATTGCTTCACCTCTGCCAAGCTAAACGGCTGAGCCGAGCGGGTGCGGACATGCTCCTCCACGAACTCGGCTGCAAGTTCCAGCACGATCGTCGTTCTTGCGTCACTGCCCATCTGGCTTCCCTCACGTCATCAGCGGGAGCGTGAGCGAGGGGGACTTAACAAACACCGAAGCTGATGTTCGAGCACCTCAGCAACCTTAACGAGATCTCAGCCTGCAGCCTTCATCTGCTCAGGATCCCGCAGGACGTATCCTCTGCCCCAGATGGTCTCGATGTAGTTCTTGCCGCCTGAGGCATTGGCGAGCTTCTTGCGCAGCTTGCAGATGAACACATCGATGATCTTCACCTCCGGCTCATCCATGCCGCCATAAAGGTGGTTGAGGAACATCTCCTTGGTGAGGGTGCTCCCCATCCTGAGAGCCAGCAGCTCCAGCATCTCGTACTCTTTGCCCGTGACATGCACCTGGGCGCCTGCGACCTCGACCTGCTTCTTGTCGAAGTTCACGACCAGGTCAGCACAGTGGATGGTGGACTCTGAGTGCCCCTTTGAGCGGCGCACGATGGCCTGAATGCGCGCGACGAGCTCGTCCTTGTGGAAGGGCTTGGTGAGGTAGTCGTCGGCCCCGAAGCCCAGCCCCTTCACCTTGTCCTCGATGCCCGCCATGCCGGACAGGATCAGGATCGGGGTCTTGACCTTGGCGACCCGCAGCGTGCGCAGCACCTCGTAGCCCGACATGTCGGGCAGGTTCAGATCCAGCAGGATGATGTCGTAGTCGTAGAGCTTGCCGAGGTCGATCCCCTCCTCGCCCAGGTCCGTCGTGTAGACGTTGAAGTTCTCCGACTTGAGCATCAACTCGATCGA
>JAESFH010000239.1_pt1 | contig 27054 bp, 23 predicted proteins | sample 9269381 | NCBI WGS metagenome assembly JAESFH01 (sample SAMN14504062, study PRJNA617094) | algae metagenome | isolation source: Aphanothece sp. CMT-3BRIN-NPC111 and co-occurring heterotrophs from well... | place: USA: Clark Mountains Wilderness, California | collected 2010-04-18
ACCGCACGGATGCTGGCGTATACAGGCTCTTGCCTTAGCGAGATTGAACGGGAAATGCCCCGTGCCGAAGCCCTGCTGCTGGAAGCTAAATCTTTGGCTGAACGAGTCGGATTGGAGCTAGCTGATATTTCTATCGGGTTAGGGTGCGTGTATTATCACCGAGCGGACTTTGATGCAGCACGGCAACTGCTGATTCAGGGATGGAAAATTACCCAAGCTGAACAAGACCATTGGCGCGAGTGCTCAACATTAAGGTATTTGGCAATGTTGGAACTGGAAGCAGGAGAACCAACAAATGCCCTCACTTATTGCCATGAGATGAACAGTGTTGCCGCCAAGATGAGCGGTGAAGGTAGTGAGAAACCATTTGCGATCGCACTTGATGCTTTAGCTCGTTACCGATTGCAACAGATTGGTGCAGAGTCGGCGCTGGAGCAGGCACTGCTGACTTTAAGACAAATTGATGCCAAACGCATGCTGGCGTATATTCTAATTGGTGCGGCACAGCGGGATCTAGATACTGGGCGGATTGAATTAGCAAAGATTCGTGCCGAGGAAGCTCGACTTATGGCTGAACCGCTCCATCACCCTAGTAAGATTGCGCTTGCCTGGACAATTGTCATCCAGAGTACTTGGGTTTACGGTCAACACCAGCAGGCGATCGCACAGTTTCGAGATCTCCAAAATAATATTGATGAGCATAATTTGAGCGATCGCGCCCAGAAAGCAATTCGCAACCTGGCTCAAATGATGGAATATTGAATCATTTACCCGGAGGCAACTATGACACTTATCGTTAAGGAAAGTAGCTACGATCCCCCATTGACGGAAGCTGAGATGCAAGAGGCAGATGAGCGGGCTTTGCCCTGTCTGCAAGAGCGAGGCGTCGAGTGGTGCTTTTCTTGGCTGGGGTGCGATCGCAGTCGGATGATTTGCATCTTTGAAGCACCAGATGCTGAATCTGTACGAGAGTCTTTGCGTAAAGCGAAAGTCCAATTTGAGCGAATCTGGGCGGCGGAAATTCGTAAACCGGAAGCGCCAGCACCCATTGAGAACGATTCAACAACATTGGCTGTTGTAGAAGGCACCTATCCACCCTTGACTGAAGATGATTGGAATGCTGGTCACAATCTGATCCTACCTTGCTACCAGGAACGGGGGGTGCAGTGGATTCGCTCCCTAGTGTCGCTCGATCGGCGGCGAACTATTTGTGAGGTGCAAACACCAGATCCTGAAGCCATTTGCGAGTCCTATAGCCGAACTGGAATTCCCTTCGAGCGCGTCTGGACGGCTGAAATTTTGCAACCCTAAAGGTTGAAGAAGGGCAAGGAGTGTAGAAAAAGGATGATTATCTAGGTCAGTTATTCATCCTTTTCCCCTTTCCCAATGGGACTAGTCCTACACTTCTACTTGCAATTCAGGTCTGATGGGTACAGGATGCGCTAGGTTCCAGAAGTTGGGAGACATGGAGATGGTTGCCTCATACACTTGCTGGAATTGTTCGGGTGTGGCGTTACCCTTCACATTTAATGTCCAATGTAGATCTTCATAACCTGCCGGAACCGTTTCATCTAGCTTAAAGAAGCCACGCAAATCCAGCTTGCCAGTACTGGTAATTTCTACCTTCTCCAGCTCGATTCCTTGCATTGAACATAAATTGACAAAGGTAGCTACAAGGCAGGCGTTCAAAGCTGACAGCAACACTTCCTGCGGATTCGGTCCCATATTCGTACCACCGATTTCCTCAGGCTCGTCGATCGTCAAGGTGAAGTCGCGGGCATAGGACTGTCCAGCCCACTCAAATGACTTCACTCGCGTCTCCGATCGAGTACCGTCCACCCAAGATGTGGTTGCATGGAAAGCCATTTGACCTTGAGAAACATCTTGTGAGACGGCATCGATCATTTCTTGCAATTCGCTGGGAGCAACGCCGTTAATGGTTTGCACTTGTTGTGTAGTCATGATCAAACTCCTTGATTTAGTTGATAAAAGGACAATTGAATTTGTTGAATGGATGCAGCCACTTTGTTTCTTTGTTAGCTGTTACTTTAGGAAAAAGCCTTGGTGATCGCTGAAATTCGAGCGTACCCGGTGGCACTCAAATCCTGTACGGTTTGCACAAAGTTGGGGTGGGTCATGCCAGAACCGAGAAACGCCTTCTGGTAAGACAACTCCTGAATTTCCCGGATTTCGTCGCGTTCTGTCGCCGCTAATGTCCGTCCGATCGCCTGCTCAAGACTGGCAATGTCAAGTTGCACCTGGGCTTTCAATCCTTCGTTGAGGTACTGAATGATGGCGATATAGTCATCAATCGCCGCCTCGATCGCAGCAGAATCCAGTGTTTTAGCTAGATCCTGCACCATGAGAGTATCCAGACGGGCGTGTTGGGCTTCCTCTTGCCAGTGATGTTTCAGCAGACTGCAAAACTGTGGATCGAGCGATTCACCATGGTGGTTGCGAACGCTATCGAGAAAGTGCTGCTGACTCATCCACTCAATGTGCAAGGTCACCAATGCCACCCCAAGAGGGCTGTGCTGTAAGACGAAATCGGCGATCGCTTTCGGTGGACCAATCACGCCACAACGGAACCCAAACCCCGCTGCAAATGCCGCTGCAAACTGGCGAAACAGGTGGATATGCTTGCTTTCTTCTTCAGCAAAACCTAGGTAAGCCTGTGCCGCCTCGATATTGTCACAGCCAATGAACTGCACATGATTCACCACCAAGGGCAGAATGAACTCCTCAACTAGACCAAATAGATGCAGATAGCTGTTACCGCGAATGTGATTCAGCGTTAATTGCTCATCCGGGGCTAGACAGGAGATTGCTTGTGTATGGGCGATCGCCTCAGGTAAAAAGGGTTTGGTGAAATCTAAAGGCTTGTCGGCACCAATCAAATCCTGCACCCGCCAACCGATCTTGGCAGCGTCATTCAAAATAGATGAGTAACTATATTTTGGAATTGCAATGGTAGTCATATAACCTCCTTATGCTTAACTTAGGAACATCAGTTGTCTATTGATCAAGATATTCACAAGACCGATCCGAAACCGTTCCCAAAGCGATCCGATATCGTTCCCAGAATTTTTATTAGACATCTGTGATAATTAATGTGGACTTCTTCTACCACCGTGGCTGAAGTTTAATTTCCGGAAAGGTCTATTGGTTTACGGGCGACGAATGCGACACGAGCAGGGGGCAAGTTAAAGCGCCCGTAGCGATCCATCATTTCCACCTGAAATCCAATTTGATTCAATTCTTCAGCCAATGTTGTTGCATTGAATAACCGTTGACGATGGACTTCGTCGGTGCGTCGGTAGAGGTCACCAACCTGCCGCAGAGTAATAATCCGACGGGTGAGAATTTGCTCAGTTCGATCTTCTTGCTTTTCGACGAGGACAATCCAATCCTGCCCCTCCGTAAAACTTTTTGCGATCACATCGGGAGGCACTTGTCCTGGAACGACGACATCAAAGATGAATACACTGCCTGGTGAAAGGGCATGATAGATGCGGCGAAATAGCGAATTTAGCACCAAGTCAGAGTTGGCATCGAACAGATAACTTAGACATTCCCCAATGGAAATCACCGCAGCACAGGAGGGAATTTCGACGGTAAAAAGTGATGACACCCGAAACTCAGCGGTTGGTACTCGGGTTTTGGCGATCGCAATCATCGCTTCAGAAATATCAATCCCCAGCACCTGATAGCCTGCTTGATGCAGTGCCTGTGCCGAGAGTCCACTGCCACAGCCCAAATCCACAACTAACCCAGTTGGGATTTGGCTATGTTTGAGGATTTCCAGAATTCCCGGCGCAGATTTCAGCGCGTAATCTCTAAACCCAACATCATGAATGTAGGCGAGATCCTCGTTATACCATTGGGTCATGGGGGGCTTTCCAAGGGGGCAATTGCCATTGCTGACGGAAGCACGGGATGCAAGATGCAGATAAGCGGGGAGCCGAGTGACGCTTCTCTTGGCTGGCAAGCAATTCGGGAGTTTTATCGCCGAAATGGAATTGCGTGCGATCGCTTTTATACGACTGAAATTTTGCAACCATAGAGGTTAACGGTTGAGTTTAGCGGCAGCAGATCGCACCGAGACAAAGCTTTTTAGGAACTGGTTATAATTTTCCCTTCACATAATACTAAATACTTATTAAATTTAAAATATAAATGTTATGAAACGATACTTAGCTATGCAACCCCCTCAAAGAATGCTGTTTGCAACAGTGCTAATTAGTAGCCTGATGGCATACCAAGATATAAATTGGGCATCAACGCTTTTAGCAAAGGCAACATCCTCAAAAGCCAACTCTTCTCTCGTAGCTCAGAATAAGCCAAGCTTCCCTACTTCTTCGTTCCAAGCCTGTAACATTTTTGCTTATGTGATCGACAAAGACCCGCAAGGGGTAAACGTGCGTTCTGGCCCTGGCGTCAACTACAAAATTATCGGAAAATTGCCTACAACCACCGATGAAGCGAGTGCTGAGTTAGTTGCTTCACAAAGAGGCTGGGTGCAGCTCGGCAAAGTTGAAAGCGAACCAAACATTCAGCTTCAAGGAAATGGGGGATGGGTTGCTGCTTCCCTTTTAGGTACCAGCACTCGCGGCTACGAGACCAAAAGTGTCAACATTTACGCAAATGCAACCACTCAAAGCCGAGCCGTAGGCAGAATTCCCGCCCGCACTGACCTCAAGCTTTTAGGTTGTAACGGTTCGTGGGCAAAAGTTGAGTATAAAGGAATTGTGGGATGGCTAGCACGGGAGGAACAGTGTGCCACTCGTTTGACGACTTGTTCTTAATGCTTAAAAGCCAGAGTTTTGGGTTCTCAGATACTTATCTTAAGTACTAACAGAAAATATCGAATAGTCTAATACCTCTTTCAATGCAATTACGCTGAAAGGTTAACTATTCTGCTTTCTGTGGAACAACGTTTGCAGAAACTCCTAGATCATCGCGATCGCCCCTAGTCAAACTTTACCCATTTAAACCAATCACAACGCTTCCCGAACGCTTTCGGAACGGTTTGCGATCGCCACCTGCTCTAACGTGGTGTCAACACACAAGAGAAAACAAGGAGCAGGTTATGACAACAACGATCGCATCATCCAATACCCAGCAGCAGAAAGAAGCCTTCATGGAGCGGTTACTGAAATCTGCATCCGGCACCTTTGATATGTTTACGATTTATATTGGCGATCGCCTTGGCTTTTACCGAGCATTAGCCGAGAGCATTGGCTTAACCTCGCCAGAACTGGCAGCTCGCACCGGAACTCAAGAGCGCTACGTGCGCGAATGGCTAGAGCAGCAAACCGTCGCAGGTATCCTAGAAGTTCAAAATGAAGATGCATCACCGTTGGTACGACGATACCGCTTACCCGACGGGCATATCGAAGTCCTGACCGAGCGCGATAGCCTGGATTATTTAACTCCACTGAGTTATGTGTTTGTCGGTGCAACCCGCCCCTTGGAGCAATTACTCAATGCCTATCGCAATGGTGGTGGAGTTCCTTATAGCGAATACGGCAAGGAATTTCGAGAAGGACAGGCGGGAATAAACCGTTCCATGTTTCTCAAGCAGTTGGGTTCCGAGTGGTTTCCAGCAATGCCCGATGTCCATGCCCGTCTGCAAGCCGAACCTGCCCGAATTGCTGATATTGGCTGCGGTGCTGGCTGGTCGAGTATTGCGATCGCCCAAACCTATCCCAATGTACAGGTGGATGGCTACGACCTAGATGCACCTTCAGTAGAACTGGCACAAATTAACGTGCAGCAAGCAGGATTGAGCGATCGCGTCCGCATTCAGCAACGGGATGCCAGCGATCCAAGTCTGCGCGGACACTATGACTTAGTAACTGCCTTTGAATGTATTCATGACATCGGTAATCCCGTCGCCGCTTTGCAAACGATGCGCCACCTGGCTGGTGAAGACGGTGCTGTACTGATTGCTGATGAGCGAGTAGGCGATCGCTTTACGGCTAGTGGCAATGATGTCGAGTGGATGATGTATGGCTGGAGCGTGTTGCACTGCTTGCCCGTTTGTATGGCAGACGGAGGAGACTGCCACTGTGGTGGAACGGGAACAGTGATGCGAACCGATACCTTGTGGAACTACGCCCAGGCAGCCGGATTCCAGGACATCGAAATTCTGCCAATCGATAACTTCTTCTTCCGGTTCTATCGCTTGTATAGCTAACTTCTCCTTTACTACTCAACCTTATTTCTGGCAATTGACGAGCAATTAATGATGCTTGTGGTGCCTTTAGTGGGTGTTCTACCAAGTTTGATCTACCCAGATTGGTTCTAACTGAGCCTTCTATCCCATTTGTCCTGAATGTTCTTCTAACCTTTAATTCGAGAGGTAATAAACCATGTCTACGATTCAACTGAATGTAAAATCTCAAGGCAATTTGTCGAGAATTTCTGAGCAAGAAATCCAGAAAACAGCAAAAATTCTCGCCCAAGGATTTCTTGAAGACCCAATGTTTTCCTTGATTTTTCCGAAGTATGAAACCAGACTTCAAGCTTTGAATGCTTTCTTTCAACCGTTTGTTGCTGATGGAGTTAAGCGGGGTGAAGTTGTTCTGGCTCCAGAATCGCAGGGAGTTAGTATTTGGTACCCTCCTGAAGTGTCAGTTTTCGACGCTCAGTTTGAAGAAATGCTTGCCGAAATTATGTCTATTGCCTCACATTTCGGTGGATTAGAGGCAGCAGAGCAATTCGAGCAATTGGCAAACAAGGTCGGTGCCAACGAACCGACTACCCCTCGCAGTGAAGTCCTGTGGATAGTAGTTCTAGCTCAATCGCGAGGAAAAGGCATCGGAGGCAGTTTGTTACTACCAGCCCTCAACTGCGCTGATACAAAAAAAGTGGGTTGTTACCTTGTGTCATCAAACCCTCGTAATATCTCATTTTATCAGCGGCATGGTTTTCAGAAAAACTGCTCGATTCAGGTGAGTGATACGTATTCAATGACTGGAATGTGGCGCCACCCTGTTGAAGCATAAGGGCAAGAATGTAGAGACGCGAAATTTCGCGTCTCTACAAGGGTTCAAGGGTTAGCACATTGAATTTCTGGAGATGTCTATTGGTCTTCAATTCACCTGTGGAGGTTTTATGAATTATCGTAAGCTATTTGCTTTTAGTCTAATTGTTGCAATTGGAATCTTAAGCTATTACCAGGTAACATCCAATCAGGCGATCGCCCATCAGCCCAGCGCCCATCACGCGATGCATCCTTCAGAGGAAGGCAAAGTCCCGCTCTTTGAGAACCTGGGTAATCACCAGCATCCAATTTCCACCAAGTCGAGACTCACCCAACGCTACTTCGACCAAGGACTCACCCTGACTTACGGATTTAACCATGCTGCGGCAGCCCGTTTATTCAAAGAAGCAGCAAAACAGGATACTAACTGCGCTATGTGCTATTGGGGACTCGCATATGTTTTAGGACCCAATATCAACGCGCCGATGGAAGCTGAAGCAATATCTGAAGCGTGGCAAGCTGTTCAGAAAGCACTGGAATTAAGTCCCCATGCCAGCGCTAATGAACGCGCTTATATTCAAGCTCTCGCACAACGCTATACCAAAACGCCCGTTGAAGACCGCAAACCGTTGGATATTGCCTATGCTAATGCCATGCGGGAAGTTGTCGAACGCTATCCAGATGATTTAGATGCTGCTACCCTCTTCGCTGAAGCCTTGATGGATACAACACCTTGGGATTACTGGGATAACAAGGGCAACCTGAAGCCAGAAGGTGCCGAAATTATGGCGATTTTAGAATCAGTGCTGAAGCGCAATCCTAATCATGTTGGTGCCAACCACTACTACATCCATGCTGTAGAGAAAGTGCGTCCAGAACTTGGTATTGCCTCTGCCGATCGCTTAATGACGCTCGTTCCTGGTTCTGGGCATCTAGTTCACATGGCATCGCATATCTATATTAGAGTTGGCAAATATCACGATGCAGTACTCTCGAATCAACGTGGAATTGCCGCAGACGATGCCTATGCAGCAACTTCTCATGACCAGGGGATTTATCAGCTCGGCTATATGCCCCATAACCATCACTTCCTTTGGTTTGCAGCATTGATGACCGGACAAAGTAAGGTGGCGATGAACGCGGCGTTGCAGACGGCAAAAGTCGATCCAAAAATGATGCGCCAACCGGATGCAGCTGGCTCGTTGCAGCACTATTACACTGTTCCCCTGTTTACCTATGCTCGATTTGGTCAGTGGGATCAAATCTTGGCAACAGCAGCACCAGCGTCAGATCTCAAATATCCAACTGGTGTTTGGCACTATGTGCGGGGTTTGGCGTTCCTTGATCAAGGTCAACTGAATCAAGCTGCTCAAGAATTAAAGCAACTGCAAGCGATCGCCGCCGAGCCTAAACTAAAGGAAATCAAAATCTGGGGTTTCAATGCCACTACAGACATTTTGAATATTTCCTCTCAAGTCTTAGCCGGGGAGTTGGCGGCAAAACAGGGGAATTACGATCGAGCGATCGCTCATTTAGAAAAGGCAGTCCAACTCGAAGATGCTCTGGTCTATACTGAGCCTGCGGATTGGTATCATCCAGTGCGCCAATCCTTGGGAGCCGTATTGCTGCAAGCCAGTCGTCCTGCGGAGGCAGAGAAAATTTATCGGGAAGACTTGAAGATTTATCCCGACAATGGCTGGTCGCTGTACGGGCTGGCAGAAAGTCTGCGATCGCAGAACAAGATAGGAGCAGCCCAGGCAGTGCAGCAGCAGCTCAATCAAGCCTGGAAGTACGCTGATGTCCAGATCGCGAATGCACAACACGCTTTGTAGTTTTACAGAAATATAGCAATTAGCTAATTGCTATATTTCACTATATAGCACCAGATTTCCGCGTTTCTTCATATAAAGGAGCTGGCTTTTGTTTGATTCGCTCGGCGATCGGTCTAACTCTTTCTACTACCTGAATTAAATACTTATAGTCAGGAACATTGGCATTAGGTATATAACCTGCTGCTTGGGCTATATCTGGAGAAGCTGCTTTCATAACCTTACGGATTTGCTCCTGTAAGTTACGCTCTACTGTTGGTCCTACTAAAACAGATCCTGGAGGAATATTGTGTGGATCTGTGTAAAGAATACGAAACTTTGCTTTACTAAATTCAGAACGGTAGCGGTCAAATTCAGCTTTAGACAATGCTCCTGCTGCCACCTCTCTTTTCTCAATCCATTCCAGAACAGTTTTGGGTGTGGGTGCAAAACGCACCTCTGCCAGAGCCATACCGTAAAGGTTGTAGATGGGGAGATAATATCCTGTAGCAGAACCTGCTTGACCAAGGGCAACTACTTTACCTGCTATATCAGCCAGTTTTTGCAAAGGACTGTCCTGAAGTACCACTATTATTGAGCGTAAATTATTAATTCCCTCTATTGGAAAAAGTGGCAAGTATTGCTCCTTAGCAAGGGCAATAGCTGCTAGTCCAGGAGGGGCAAAAACCAATGACCAGATTCTCCTTTTGATCTGTTCAATAGCTTTAACTTCGTTATAAGCAGGTTCTACCTCAATCAATATTTTTAGCTGGGTAGCTAGATAATTGCTAAAAGGAGCGAATTGATCAACCGAACGAATCCCTTCCCCGTAACTAACTAACCCAATAATTATTTTTCCCCGCTGGGTGCGTGTTTCTTTTGCACAGCTCGCTAAAATTAAGAGAATTTGTAATAGTAATAGACGACGTGAAAGCATAGGTATAAAGATAGTGGCAATAATAGCTTGAGCAACACGCTGCGCGATCGCTCAACTACTTTACACTATGCGGGATAAATATATATACTTGGAGAAGGCTTTAAGTATAGAACCTTTTCAAAATTATGTTTCAATTTTATACAAAATGTTAAATAATCTTAAGCTAGGGGCTAAGTTTAATTTACTGTTACTGCTAATTTTTGTCGGTGGGGTATCACTCAGCGGTTGGGCTTTATCTACAATTCTAAATCGCAGTGCCGAAGATTATGTGACTTCCAAAGCATTGATATTGCTAGAAACGATGAATTCAGTCCGTAATTATACTAATACCCAAGTTAATCCAGAGTTAACTCCTAGATTAGATACAGAAGAACAGTTTTTGCCGCAAACAGTGCCTGCATATTCAGCACGAGAAGTTTTTGAAAATCTCAGAACCAAAGAGGAATATAGTAATTTTTTCTACAAAGAAGCGACTCTCAACCCTACCAACCCCAGAGATAAAGCTGACGAGTTTGAGACAAAAATAGTTGATAATTTTCGCAATCAATCAGGGCTAAAGGAAATAACTGGCTTTCGTTCCGTTCCTAGCGGAGATCTTTTTTATGTTGCTCGTCCTCTGCCTATTTCCAAAGAAAGTTGCCTACGCTGTCATAGTACTCCCGAAGCTGCGCCTAAGAGTCAGCTAGCTACCTATGGTAGAGAAAATGGTTTTGGTTGGAAGCTCAATGAAATCGTTGCTGCTCAAATTATGTCAGTTCCAGCAAGTGATGTAGTTAATAATTCGCGGCGCTCATTATCCTTGTTGATGGGAATTTTAATTGGGATTTTTACTGTAGCAATTCTTCTAGTTAATTTTTTACTAAGACATACTGTTATTAAACCCCTAAAGCAGATGTCTAAAGTGGCTAAAGATGTAAGTACTGGTAATCTGGATGCAGAATTTGAGCATAAGTCCAATGATGAAATAGGTGTATTAGCAGCCTCATTTAACCGGATGAAAGTAAGTCTACAATTGGCTATGAATATGCTAAATCAAGGTGGAAGTTAGGAATTTATATATCCTTTAAATGTAATCAGAAGTAAAGCTAAAGGAAGGGCAGAATATTCTTAATTACTGCTAGTTTGAACTACAAAGGCACAAAGACACAAAGAAGAAAGAAAGGTGAAATGCGTTAACTGAGCTGTATTAACCTATAACCCTACTGTTAGGCTAGCGGCATAGTAAAGGCAAGTTAGCTCAATCATCGTGGAAGACCACTACCGCCAACGGCATTACTCAAGACAAAGGCATTCACCTAACATTAAACCATCGGCAGCCCGTAAAATAATATGAGCTTTTGTGAAAGTAGGGGTATTTGTTACTCCACGGGGACGACTCCTTCCTTTAAAAGCACCTGTCAAAATCACTAAACGAACCGGAATGTTAGAACGTGGATGTTCTTCTGACACTGACAAGGGTTCTGGGCCTAGTTGCATAGCCTCTTTATAGGTCATTAAATTAGCACTGATAACTGTTGGGGTACTTTCTCCGTATGTGGGAGCCATAAGAAGTGCTCTTTCTATGGCAACACGTTCACCAATATCACCTTCAGGAGAAGTCGCTGCTGGGAAACCGGAGGGATAAGGACTTGTAGGAGAAAATTGGGAGCTAGCGAAGTCAGGGTTTTCTGCTGGTGGGTTGCTAGGTTTGGGGGTGTTCATTTGTTAAGGTATTGTTGATAGCGTACTGTTGGATAATGGAGTTAATAAGTTCGGTTTGGTTGTATAAATCAGACACACCTCCGAGGTCACCTATCAAGTCAAAGACACCATCGGAGTTGCGCTTCCAGCCTAAGTCATACTCGCCTTTGAGAATTGCTACGACATCAGCACGAACTCGTTGTCCCATGTAACCTCTCACATAGGCATCTGTTTTAACTATGAAACCTAATTGCTGAAGGGATGTTTTCAATATTTCAGCATCAGTGAAACGAGTACGGAGCGTGCTGAAGTGTCCGCCAGAGGAATAAACAATTACTTGCCCAAAAACTTCTGGTGGCATATCTAGCAAGATATCAGTAATTTTTAAACAGCCATACCTCTTGCTTAAAGTTACAGAATAACATCCTAATCTAAAAGTATGAGCAGATTGCCTTAAAAACCTGAACTCAGAAATTGCGCCTATAATGTCACCATAAGCCCAATTTTTAACACCTCGAGCGTAAAAAAGTAGCGGCTCAAATTCTGGTGTTAGTGGTTGTGCAAGGTCTTTTACTATTGATGCTAGGCGAATTAACTCTGCTTTGTCATCATTCTCAAACGCACGTTTGAGAGCTAGTGCTAATGTACGGGCGACCTCAGACGGTTGCAAATGTGCCAATTGCGTTAACGCTTCCAAATCTTGATTCGGTTCCATACCTCGTTCACCATGCCAAGTATTTAGGAAAATAAAATACGCCTAAATTCAAGTGCCTGTTGTTGGTTAGGAATTTGTGCTGCCAAAGCTTCTACAAGTTGGGTTGGCGAAAGTCCAGGATTTTGGGTAAGAGTGCGCTTGCAGATAAAGGCAGCCATGGGACCAATTAAATTGCTCAACTCTTGCTCACAACGACGGATAAAAGCTGGATCGAGTTGGCTTAATGGGACAGTTGAAGATGTTGTTTTAGTAGGAGGAGGAACGGCTGAGGTGGAAAAATTAACTTGAGTGTTAAAAGCTGTGTTCGCGTAGTGTGCCTTGAGCGCGATCACAATAATAGCTTGAGCAGATGTACGAAACTCAGCTTGTCGGTTAACAGGAATATTAATTATTAGACGCTCAACCAAATCTTCAGGCGTAATTGCTTGGTTTAGAGCCTGTTTTAGTATTACCTTAGCCATCGGGCCAATGGCTTCCCCCAGAATTTCTTCTAGTTTTGCTTGTAACTCGGTGGATATACTAAATTTACTATTATGAACCTGACCTGAAGGAGTACTGAGGGGTCTAGACGGCGAAACTACGTTGGGAACTCCGAAACTTACTATGTTGTTGAGAGCCTCTAAAACCTCTGCTGCCGAGTGGTAACGCTGAGAAAAGTTCCTACAAATCATTTTGTCTAAAACTGCGGCCAGTTCTCCACTGATTTGTACTCGGTTCTGCCAGATTATGTTACCTGTATCAACGTCTTCTGGTAACTTCATAGGAGATAAACCAGTCAGAGCTTGGATAGCAGTCATACCCAAGGCGTAGATGTCACTACTGAATCGAGGATAACCTAATGCCTGTTCTGGCGCTATGTAGCCACCTGTACCAATTCCCACCGTAATTGTGGAGAGCATACTTTGTTCTCCACAATTTGCTAACTGAGTGCGAATTTCTTTAACCGCTCCAAAGTCAATCAAAACTAACTTGCCATCTTGTTTTCGCCTCATGATGTTGTTGGGTTTGATGTCCCGGTGGATCGCACCATGACCATGAACAAATTCCAGTATTCTTAAGACATCTTGTAAAATAGCAATGACTTGGGCTTCAGGTAGTTTTTTTCCAGGTAGCAGTTCTTCATTTAATGGATACCCTTCAATGAACTCCTGTACCAAGTAAAACTCTTTGTTATCTTCAAAATAAGCAAGCAACTGGGGAATCTGGTCATGCCTGCCGACTTTTTCTAATATTTGGGCTTCTGTTTTGAATAAGCGCCTAGCTATTTCTAAAAACTTGGTGTCATTAGTCGCAGGCATGAGATGCTTGACGACACACTTAGGTGTACCGGGGCGCTGTGTATCTTCTGCAATATAAGTTTGACCAAATCCCCCCGCTCTGAGGGCTTGGATTATTTTGTAGCGACCTTTTAATTCCTGTCCCAGCATAGCCAAACCCTGCCCAATAGCAATTTTATCCTAACAGAGGGGAGCAGGGGAAGTAAGGGAATTGATGTAAGAGCAATAGTTCGTAGAAAATTTATTAATAACGTCTTCCTAGGAACCAAACAATTGTTGCAAAAATCAACAACCCCGGTGTTAGCCAATCTCCCCATCGCACATACAACGTCTGAGTTTGTCGCCGATAAACCGTAGCTGCATGAATCTCATAAGTGTTAATGCCAGATAGCCATCGGGTTCTGCCGTGGGGATCGATGATGCCTGAGTAGCCTGTATTAGTTGCCCTTACTGCCCAGCGATCGCTCTCAATTGCCCGCATCACATCTTGGGCATGATGTTGTGCGGGCATGGTTCTACTATAGTGAGCATTATTAGACGCTGTGAGAATAAATTGTCCCCCCAAAGCTGCCTGACGTCGGAAATGCTCCGCAAAAGCCGACTCATAGCAGATACCGACAATGGCTCGACCAAAAGGTGTATCAAATACTTGCGATCGCGAACCAGCAATTAAGTGAGCGTCTAAAGGGGAAAGGCGATCGATAAAACTTCCCAAGAATTGCTCAAACGGGATATATTCCCCCAAAGGTACTAGCTTGGCTTTGTCGTAGCGGCTGAAAAGTTCGCCAGTACCAGTGAGCGTAAACAAGCTATTTGTAATACTACGCCCCTGTTCTCCAAATCCTCCCACCCAAGCCAAAACACCTTTTTCTAAAACGGCTGAGTAGAAAGATCCGCGCCTTAATTCATCTAGGGTAAATGGCAAAGCTGTTTCAGGAGTAAGAACTGCATTAACTCCTTGTTCTGCCAAAGTTTGATAACCGCTGGTATAGCCCTCTATAGCACGACGCCATCCGCCTGGGTAAAGCTTAATTTCATTGGGAATATTGCCTTGAATAATTCCCACTTTTAATGCTGTTGCTGGCGGTTGAATTAAAGGACGGGTGTACAGTCCCAACCCTATGAGGTGTAAACCTACTATTAAACCAGTTGCAATGCTTAAGTACCTGAAATTGGGAATTACTAAAAAGTGGGCGAGAATGTTAATTTTCTTTCTTCCCTGCCCTCCTACCTGTGCCTTCGCCTCTTTGTAGTTAATCCAAGCTTCCGCAATTAACCCATTCACCGCCACAATAGCTGCTGTCACCATCAAGGGACCCGATATTTGCCCCAGATGCAATATCAGCAAGTTGTGCGGACTTTGGGTATAGGAAAGAGAACTCCACCACAGGGGACCATTACTCCAAACAGCTTCCAAACCACACCATAGCGCTGTTCCTATTAACACGCGCATCCCAGGTGAGAGTTTAGACTTTTGATTCACCCAGAATAAACAACTTGCCCAGATAGCGACTAAGGCGGCTCCCCAGAAGGTGATAAATAACCAGCAGAAGAGTGCGATCGCTAAACTCGCCAACCAGGGAACACCCATCCACGTCATCGGGTGAACGCCAGTAATCCAAAACAGGGCTAAGCCGTGGTAGCCAAATCCCCAGGCCAAGGCAAAAGTTAGGGGTGTTTTCCTGATTCCTAAGATCTGACTCTTAACTACCAAAAACCAGAGGGGCGCTAATGCCACCCAAGCCAAAGGCCAAGCGGAAACAGGTGCGGTGGTAAACCCCATCAAAATGCCACCGCCGAAAGCCAACATTAGGGGCAAACCAAAGGTTTGCCCCATGTTTACAGCCCAGTTAGGCGAGAAAGTCTTTAGAAGCGATCGCATAAATCAATTCTAGATTTTGGCTTGCTTCCTTGTCCCCTTGCCCCACTCTTAGAAAATAAAACAGTTATAGAAGCGGATTCCGTATTATTCAACCTCCTCTATTTCCTCAACTTCCCCATTTGATGGGGGAACTAAAGCAACAGCTGCGATCGCATCATCCTCATCTAACCGCTGCACCCTCACTCCTGTTGCCATCCGAGATTGAGGAGAAATAGCATTTATCGCCTGACGGATGATAATGCCTCGGCTTGTCACCATCATTAGCTCATCATCCTCATTCACAACATGCAGGGCAGCCAAGCGATCAGATTTTTTGCGGAACTTGGTCGCCAGTAAACCCATTCCCGCTCGATTTTGCAAGCGGAACTGAGACACGGGCACTCGCTTGCCGTATCCACCCGTTGTGATTGCTAACACCCAGGGGCCTAAACCAGCTGGGATAGGGGCATCCTCAGCGGAGTCATCCTCAGTTACCTCAGTGATGTTATTAACAACTTGACTGGGAAGAATATCCATGCTGATAAGTTCATCCCCTTTCTTGAGAGCCATCGCCCTCACACCCCGCGTTGCTCGACCCAGGGGACGCAGTTGCTCGTGATTCGTTCTAAAGTGAATCGCCATGCCCAGCCGCGACCCGATAATAATGCTATCTTCGGCTCTAGCTCTGCGTACCCATCGCAGCTGATCTCCCTCTTCCAGAGAAATGGCGATTAGTCCATTTGCCCTGATATTGCTGAATGCAGCCAGTTCAGTTTTTTTGATATAACCGCCGCAGGTGAGCATTACCAGGTATTCATCACTGGTGAACTCGCTAACGGGAACAACAGAGGTAATTTTTTCATTGCGGGGTATAGGCAGCATTTGCACAATCGGAACGCCCCGCGCCGTGCGAGATCCTGTAGGGATTTGGTACGCCTTCAAGCAATAGACGACACCGCGATCGCTAAAGAACAAAATACTGTCGTGATCGCAGCAGGTGATGAAATGCTCTACCCCATCATCTTCCTTCATGCCTGTGCCCTTCTTTCCTCTTGTGGCGCGGCTTTGCGCCTCGAAGGTGTTAACGGGCATCCGCTTAATGTAACCCTGCTCAGTTAGCAAAATTAACGCTTTTTCATTGGCAATTAGATCCGTGTCCTCGAGTTCACCTTCTGCATGCTCAATTACTGTGCGTCGGGGTGTCGAGTGTGTGGCTCTGAGTTCCCCTATTTCCGTTTCAATGATTTCTAGTATGCGTTCGCGTCGCGCCAAGATGTCCTGCAAGTCCGCAATCCGCGCTTGTAACTCTTCATGTTCGAGACGGATTTTATCGGCTTCCAATGCGGTTAAGCGTCGCAGTTGCATCTGCAAAATTGCATCTGCTTGTGCCTCAGAAAGCTGGTATGTCTCTATCATCCCTGACTTGGCACTGGGTGTATCCGCAGCCTTACGGATCATCTCAATCAGTGAGTCTAAGTTCAACAGGGCAATCATTAACCCTTGCAGGAGATGATTTCGCTCTTGTGCTTTACGCAGTTCGTATTGAGTACGCCTGGTAATTGTTTCAATACGAAAATCCAGGAAGACCTGCAAAAACTGCTTGAGGGTGAGCAACTGGGGTTCCCCATTCACCAGCGCCAGCATATTACACCCAAAGTTTGATTGTAGGGGTGTCTGCTTGTAGAGGTTATTGAGGACAACGCGGGGATAGGCATCGCGCTTGAGTTCGATGACGATACGCATTCCGTCGCGATCGCTCTCATCCCGAATATCGGCAATGCCCTCTAAGCGCTTTTCATTCACCATTTCCGCGATCTTCTCGATCAACCCCGCCTTATTGGTTTGGTAGGGCAATTCCGTAACAATGATCGCTTCCCGGTCGGGACGCCCCCGATTTTCTACTGTTTCAATCGTGGCAACGCCCCGCATGGTGATGGAGCCGCGCCCTGTGGTGTATGCTTCCTTAATCGCAGTTGTCCCTAAAATTTGCGCCCCTGTGGGAAAGTCGGGTCCAGGGATATAGTGCATCAATTCCAGGTCAGTAATTTCTGGATTGTGGATTAGCGCCACTACACCATCAATCAACTCTCCCAAGTTGTGGGGTGGAATATTTGTTGCCATGCCCACAGCAATCCCAGAAGAGCCATTCAGCAACAACTGGGGAATCCGAGCGGGTAATACTAGCGGTTCTTGCTGAGAACCATCAAAGTTATCCCCAAAATCGACTGTTTCTGCCTCGATATCTCGCAGAACCGCGTCGCTTGTTAGGGTGTGCAAGCGGCATTCTGTGTACCGCATTGCTGCTGGTGGGTCGTTGTCAACTGAGCCGAAGTTGCCGTGTCCATTAATTAGGGGCGATCGCATGGAAAAATCCTGCGCCATCCGCACTAAGGCGTCGTACACAGCTGTATCCCCGTGAGGGTGATACTTCCCTAGCACTTCCCCCACTACACGGGCGCACTTTCTAAAAGGGCGGTCTGGCGTCAGTCCCAGTTCATGCATTGCATAGAGAATGCGGCGATGGACAGGTTTTAGACCATCCCTAGCATCTGGCAGTGCCCGACCCACAATCACGCTCATCGCGTATTCCAGGTAAGAGCGGGACATCTCGTTACGCAGATCTGTGGGGATAATCCGCTCCTGGGAGTAGGTCATATGGTGAAAAAACTCCGTTAAAACTAGAATTCAGCAGCTAGAGGCTGAAAAATTAAGCAAAAGGCTGTCTAGCCCTTAGATGCTTGCTAAATATAGCTACTTACGTTTAAAATTTTAGCACATTTTTCCCTTACCTAGCCTGGAACGTAGCACCGAACACCAAAGTAAATGAGGGGGGTGACCCTAGACAGATGCGATCGCATTTGTGCTAAAGTAATACTTGAGAAAGAAATTCGGCTTTACAGTTTGTTATCAATTATTTGGACAGGTGTTTCTCCGAATCCAAGTCTCTACACCATCTGATTCAGGGGATATTCCATGTCAGTTTATGTAGGCAACTTATCCTACGATGTTACACAAGACGACCTCACTAGCGTCTTTGCAGAATACGGTACCGTCAAGCGGGTTCAGCTACCCACTGACCGCGAAACAGGCCGTCTGCGCGGCTTTGGATTTGTAGAAATGGAAACCGAAGCTGAAGAAACAGCCGCCATCGAGGCCCTTGACGGTGCCGAGTGGATGGGTCGCGATCTGAAAGTTAATAAAGCCAAGCCTCGGGAAGAAAGAAAGCCCTCTGGTGGAAGCTGGGGCAACAATAGTAGAAATTCAAGCCGCTACTAAGCCTTGCTCTTAAGAATTTAACTCTCAGGTCTCAAGGGCAGATAAAGAGTCTGCCCTTTTTGCGCTATACCTAGATCGGTTGCTCACGACAAGAAAACACCAAAGTTCAATTTAGGAGGATATGAATGGCCCAAGTAATCCTTGGCGAGAATGAAGGGATTGAGTCAGCCCTACGTCGATTTAAGCGTAAAGTGTCTCATGCAGGAATTTTTCCTGACATTAAGAAGCATCGTTTCTTTGAAACACCAATTGAAAAACGCAAGCGGAAAGCTGTTACCAAGCACAAGCAACGCTCTCGGCGTTCTAGTTATTAATGACATTCTGCGAAATAAGCAGGTGCGTGCCCTTCTAACGGCACTATTTAACAACACAGTAAGAGTAAGGTTTTGGGGTAAAGGTAATGACTCTTTACCCTTATCCCCTACCCAAAAGCTTGACAAAAAGTTGACCTAAAAATAGCCGGAGTGTGAAAGCGCCCTCTATGCGAGAGGAGGGATGATTCGTGCCCCGTGCAGTTTTAACCGCTCTCAAAATCTGTTATGCTATAAATAACGGTAAAGCGCACCATAAAAAGCGAGTTGGTATGGTCGCTACTACAATGGCGAAAAAGAAAGGCGACACAGCCCTTACCACAGCAGAAATTGTAGAAAAACAATAATTCAATACTTCGCTACACACGCTTGGTAGGGCATACTCTGGATGCTTGGCGATGTGTTAGGCTATCCCCCCGGAAGTAGAGACGCCCCTACGAGCCAAGAATCTGCGTAGATTTATCCCGCAGAGTGCCAAATAGTTTACTTTAAATTAGACGGTCTGGCTTAGTTGTTAGAAATCCACTCAACATATCTTTATTATTTAGAGGTGTAGCAAACGTGACTCCAGAAGCGATACGCATTGTTTCTCAACTCAGGCATGATTTCTACACTCTTTTCGCTGCTACTATGGATGCGCCAGTCAGAATTACTGGGAAATCCTATAGTAATAATTCTTCGATTGCGTCTTGGGTAGACGATCGGCAACGGATAAATTATGTGAATGTTTACCCTTATACAGCCCCTGATAAATTTATACCTAAACGTCCATTAGTTCTGCGAGTAGCCATTAATAAAAGCGCTGGTAGAGTCATGCTGGTAAAGCATGGACAAGAATGTCGCGGTTTTAATCGAGAGTGGGACTTTGAGTTAACGCTAGTACCTGAAGAAATTATGGACTTTCTACCCTGGATAGTGAACTGGGTTAAGTCTCATGATAAAGGTGCTGCCTTATTTGTACAGGAACCACCCCACCCCCTTGACTTGGAAGTGGCTAATTATGCGTTATTCAAGGATGTGTGGACTAAGAAAGCTTGGTTCATGGCCGACTCTAGCAAATCGGTACAACAAGAAGTAGTGATAGCGTTTTAGAAAATAATTCAGTAGATGTCCGCTGGATTAACCTTAATAAAAACCGATTGACTTGTAGGGGCGGGTTTAGCCGAGATATTTGTGGATAGCAAATTTTATCTATAAACCCGCCCCCTACCCATATTTTGGTTGCTCGACCGGACATGATATCAATCGGCGATCGCTTTTTCTGATTGCAACCTGAGTTGAGATTCAATCAGGGGGGCTTTGGGAGCCAGAAAAAATCCGATCAAGCTAGCAAACAGAATCGGGGTGAAGGGGCCGAAGTTAGTTAGTTTTGCCAGTAGTAGAGTAGTACTTACAGGTGTCCGCGTCACTCCTGCATTAAGAGCTGCCATTGTACAAATCATGGCAAGAGCAGGATTGATTCCTGGTATTAATAGAGCTACTGCTTTGCCTAGGCAAGCACCTGTGAAAAATAGGGGAATGATAAACCCGCCCCGCCATCCCCCTGTGACGGTAATGCTAATTGTGAGCATCTTCGCCCCGGCAAGAGCTAATAGTAAAATCACGGGCAAGCTAGTATTAAGGACTTCGCTTAACTCTTCGTGTCCAAAATAACGAGTTAGTGGCAATACTGCCGCTATGCTGCCTAATCCTAAACCAGCCAGCGTTGTCCGCACATAAATGGGGCCGGGGAGTTTAGCAAAGATGCGATCGCAGGCTCGAAAAATGGCAATGAAAATCCATCCAGCCACCGCCCCAATAATCCCGAACATAATAGCCAAGGCAAAATCGTCAATGTTATCTAGGTTGTACTTGGGAAAATCCCAGGTGGGGGCAATCCCTAAATGTGTAATCGCAGCAAATACCAAATAACTAGCACAACTGGACACAATCGCTGGCATCAAGGCTTCGTAGTACTCTAAAACGTGTTGATGGTGCAAAATTTCTAAGGCAAACATAGCACCCCCAAGAGGTGAGCCAAACAGGGCAGTGAAACCAGCCGCCATCCCTGCCAAACTCATAGATCTGAGGTCTTCACCTTCTAGTTTCAAGCGATCGGCAACCCAGCTACCAAAAGAACCTGTAACCTGTACTAGGGGAGCTTCTGGTCCGGCACTACCGCCAGCGGAAATGCTTGCCAGGGACGCAAGAATCATAGAAGGATTTTTACGAGTATCCAGGCGTCCGCCCTGAGTGTGGATATTGTCTACAATCACGCCAATTTCACCGGGATTACCAAGAAAATGAATTACAAGCCCGATGAATAACCCGGCGAGTGGCATGATCAGCAATAAGCTGGAATCTGCAAATTGCTTGAGTTCATGAGTGAGTAACTCGAGTATGTTCCAGTACAAACCAGCGAAGATACCACTAACAGCGCCTAGCACTGCCCAACGGAGAACCCAGCGCGAAATCATCAAAGGGTTACGCTTTACCAGTCCCTCCAGCTGAGAAAATGTCCACCGCTGAGTTCTATCTGGGGTAGGGCGTTTATTTGGTAGCACTGTTAATTTCCTGCAAATCGTACTGAAACATAGGATACAGATTATTTAAGCTTTTCATGCTTATTGTCTACATCTTTGGTGGCCTTACGCCTCAAGGCGCGGCTATACGTACAAAGGCTGCCTACGCAGCCTAGTGTAAAGACGCGTCATAGCGCGTCTCTACTCAAAGCTTTTCCTGCCCTGTATCTGTAGTCATACTTTCGTGAAATAGTATTAGGCCTCAAGGTAGTGTGTCGCTTACTGAAGAGGAGTTTAAGCTGAGGCGTGTAAGCGATCCGATTTGGGTTTGTCCCCACGACTGAAAATCGGGGGATTTAGACCCTTTTTGTTTTCGTCAAATTTATTTTGGGAAATTATTATGAACGATGAAACAGTTTCTCCTCAAGAAGAAACAACGGATGAACAATTTGATACAACAGATCCAGCTCTGGTAGAGGCTATGGAAAAAATCAAACATCCTCTGTCAATTAACGAGACTCTCATGGCACAAAGCAAAGACGAACTGACGAGTAACCCAGTTGTAGTGCCTGAAATGCTCAACGAATCAACAGATTTAAGGGGCGATTTGAAGCGAGACGAATAAGGGTTCTGTTCTGCTGAGGATACAATTCGAGAAGTATCCCACTGGCAATTCTGCTGTGCCTATGCTGCCTGTTATTTACTCGGATAAGTTTCTGGATCACAAGACGGGCCGATTCCACCCAGAGCGACCAGAACGCCTGACTGCGATTGTAGATGCGATCGCAGCTGCTCCCTGGGCATCTCAAATTGAGTGGCAGTTGCCGACACCAGTAGAAACGCGATCGCTGATGCCTCTGCTGCAACAAGTCCACTCTCAGCGATATGTGGAACTAATCCAGGGTATCGCTTTGGAGGGTGGCGGCAGCCTAGATGCTGATACCCCAGTTTCCCCCCACAGCTACGATGTCGCATTACTGGCAGTAAGTGCGTGGTTAGATGGCGTAGATCGCGTACTCACGACCAACGACCCAGCTTTTGTGCTTGCCCGTCCTCCCGGTCATCATGCTGAACGCAACACTGGGATGGGCTTTTGCCTATTTTCCAATGCCGCGATCGCAGCTTACTACGCCCTTGAACAACCGGGCATCGAGCGTGTCGCCATCCTAGACTGGGATGTGCATCATGGCAATGGCACGCAGGAGATCGTCGAGAACCATCCCCAAATTGCTTACTGTTCCTTGCATCAGTCCCCTTGCTATCCTGGCACCGGAAAAGCCAACGAGCAAGGGAAATACAATAACGTACTCAACTTGCCCTTGCCTCCAGGCAGCACGGTGGCAGTCTACCAGCCGCTATTTTCGCAATCTGTGATGCCGTTTTTCAGCAACTTTCAGCCGGATTTGTTGATTGTCAGTGCCGGATATGATGCCAATGCCACCGATCCATTGGCTGAAATGGCTCTGCAACCGCCAGATTACGGTCTGTTTACTGAGTATTGCCTACAGCTGACTCGTCGAGTTGTTTTTGGTCTAGAAGGGGGCTACGACCTAAATGCGCTTGCCCAGTCGGTAGTGGAGACAATTGGGCGGTGTTTGGTTTAAATCAAGTGCCTGCAACGGGGCGGCAAGGTTTACCCCTACGCCCTGAGCAAATTAAAAGTATTTTCCGTGTCTGTAAAACAAATGTTATATTTTATACATAAAAGTCTTTGCTACGGCTAGATTTTTTATGGGCGATCGCTATTAATTTAGTGCTTTTCAGCCATTATATAGCGTTTTTGTGGGCGACTATTGCTTAAGTAATTCCACTTATAACGTTAGTGTTAAAAGATTTATCTTGTACTTAAGCAAAATAAGCCTGCCCGTACAATTACAGAGGTAACATTTTGTTACAAAACAAGATATAGTGATATCTCGGTGGAAATGAACACCAAACCTGTGAAGTAATAGAAGAACACCAGCCACAGCCTACAACTAGGAAGATTAAGCAATGACCTCCTACATCACCCTGGAAACCGCACTTCGGATGATTGCCAACACCTATTTAGTTTCAACGCTCCTGCTTATAGCGGCTTCTTACATCGGTTTTGCAGTCATCGAAACGATTGAAAACGCTGAGGACAATTCACCTAAGCCCAAGTGGTTCAGCTAAATAAACTTAATTTTTGCTGGTCTAGTATGGCTATGGAGTAATGCGCGAACGGTTGACGCTACGCTAGCTTACGGCAACGCTCCACCTATGCACGCTAAGCAATTAGCCTTTTAAAAGAAGTTTTCACAAAAATATTTAAGACCCAGGATGCTGTAGGCTAGAACTGAGAGCCTGGATTCTGAACATTCCCCCTGTATGGTCGGATAAGTGAATAACCCCACGTATTTATGTGAGGGGGTTTCAGTTAAATTAAAAACCCCAAAAGCTCCAGGAGTGGTAGATGCATAGTTGGACGGGAGGGGTTCTTGTACCGCTTAAATCACTGGAATGATAGCCTTGGTGCTTGCTATGACGGGTACTTGTGCCAGTGAAAAATTTCTATACTAGCTAACACGACCGATACTGCAATCAAAGCTTTTTACATAAGTAATTGCTTGAGTTAATATTGCAATAATTGAAAATCAGCAACCCACACAATTTTTTTTAGGACTGGCGAGGCTAAATTTTCATCCAATTGTTTTTTCTCTTTAGTTAGGGTCTTTATAACTCACCACTAAAGGGCTAATTTACAGCCCCCATTCGGCAGATATTTTAGGCAAGAGGGTAATTGTTAACACCCACCTGCCTCAAAAACTTGATGAGCAAGTATTTGAGGCAGCCAATCCTCAAAAATAAAAAATTTATTGTCAATTGATATGAATTACGAGCCACATCAAAAAGTATGTATAGTTACTGGCGGCAACTCTGGGGTAGGGTTAATGACTGCCGTAGGTTTAGCAAAATCGGGTGCCCATGTATTTATTGCCTGTCGTTCCGCTAGAAAAGCAGCGCACGCTGTAGATTACATTCGCCAGGTTAGCGGCAATGCAGATGTGGGATTTCTTCCCCTTGATCTTGCATCTCTGGACTCGGTACGCACTTTTGTTCAGCTATTCGAGCAAAAAAATCTTCCTTTGCATATCTTGGTAAATAATGCTGGCATTTTTAATAAAAAAGGACTCACACAAGAGCGTTTTGAATTAATTTGGGGAACTAACTATTTAGGTCACTTTCTGCTAACTAACCTACTGCTGGAAAAACTCAAAATTTCCGCTCCCAGTCGAATTGTCGTGGTTTCCTCGGATCTGGCGCTACGCCCAACATCTATAAAATGGGAGCTTTTGGGAAAAACAACTCCCTTGAATTTTATTCAACTTTATAATATTTCTAAATTTTGCTTATTGTTATTCACAGCTGAACTATCACGGAAACTGAACAACACGAAGGTAACTATTAATGCGGTTCATCCAGGCTTTGTACAGTCAAACATAACTATATGGCACAGCTTGAGTAAATATTTAGGTGTTGGGATTTCGCCTAATGATGGCGCTTACAGTACGCTTCTTTGTGCCACTGCTTCTGATTTTGAAAGCGTGAGTGGTAAGTTCTTCGATAGTCAAGGAGAAGAGATACCTTTACCTAAGGCAGCGCAGGATGTAAAACTGGCTCAAGAGCTTTGGGAAAGAAGCTGTCTGTGGACTGGATGCGACCAACAGAAAAAAAAAGTTTCTATACAATATAATGGTAGTGAGGGAATATGGGGGCCATATTCTCTTAAATTAGACAATAAGGAAATTGCTGCTATAACTACAAATGTTGTTCAGCAAGTATTACCAAAGTTCCCTACTAAATTATTAGTAATTAATTTATTGAGATTTCTTGTTAAATTTCAATTTGGTTCTGTATTACTTATTTTAATTGAAGCTTTTAAGCAAGAATTTTATATGGAAAGGCATCTAGATTCTGCTGTAGTTAGGCAGTTATCTCAAGATCCGGCATTGCTGCAAAAGTTAAAAGAGTATTTAGGTGATGATTTAGTGTTATGGCGCTCAGAGATTTGGGCAAATTATCCGTCTCAGCAACTAATACCTTTTTGGCATAAAGACTCATACCCAAAACTCCTAAAAGGTGAAGGTAAAAGCATAAATGCTTATATTGCTCTAACAGAAGTGAATGAATTGAATGGGTTTGAGTACATACCTATTAATTCCCTATCTAGTAATTCCTCCGGGCAATTTGCAGATCCTTTTAGTGGTAATCATTTTTTTAAGATGTCGGAAGAGCAAGAACAACAAGCTGTACCTGTAGTTCTTCGTCCGGGTGAATTCGTACTTTTTACAGAACAACTTGTTCATCGCTCAATTCGGAATACCAGTGGGCAAGTGCGAATTTCGCTAACTTTAAGGGTTACTCCATCAAGTATGCGTATTCTGCCAGGTTATACACCTATCTACAATCCGGCTGTATCTTTATCTGGTAGAGGTGATTCTCACAAAGCAATTTAACGCCAGGGTGCAAGTGGGAAATGCGAGCGTCTAATTACTCCCTAACAAAAAGCAGCAATTTTGTTTTGATTTCTCTTGCTATTTGCGAAAATTTGACATATAATTAGATAATGGAGATAGGTGCGCCCATATATGCTCAGAATCAGAGTTAGCTAAAGCGCGATCGCACTCACTCCTCCTCATAATTTACCTCTAATATGCTTTTCCACCCGCCAGGAAACTAATAACCCCTCTTGGCGAATTTAATGTATTGAAATTTACCCCGGCCTCTCTCTTCTTAGGCTTTTCATACCAAATCTGCTCCTCTAACCCCCTTTTGATCTCTAATCGTCTTGACGTTCCGGCGGAACGTCAAGACAAAATTGCGTGGGTTATTTAAAAAGGGGGTATATAAACCGGATTCAGTATCATTACCCACATTTTTCATCTTTTGCTTACCCGCTAGCCCGCCTTCGGTTTAAACCGAAGGCTAATAGCTTACATTCCGTTAAAACGGACTAGAAGAATCAGAAATTCAGTCGGTTTTAACCGACTTAAGCTATTAGCCAGGGACTTGAGTTCCTGGCGGGATGGCAACGCAGGAAGAGTTTCACTGCAAACTTAACCAAAGCAACAACCCATCCGTTACATCTGCTACAGGCATCCGCTGCCAAACAGCCTATTTCGGCACCCGCCAAATTTTAATCGTCTTGTCATAACTGCCACTAGCTAAACTTTGCCCATCCGGACTAAAGGCGACAGAATGAACCCAGGAGGAATGTCCAGTCAGGGTGGATTTCACATTCCCTGTGGCGACATCCCATATTTTGAGCGTGTTGTCACCACTGCCACTAGCTAAACTTTGCCCATCCGGACTAAACGCCACAGAATTAACATAGGTGGAATGTCCAATCAGGGTGGATTTCACATTCCCTGTGGCGACATCCCAAATTTTGATTGTCTTGTCCCAACTGCCACTAGCTAAACTTTGCCCATCCGGACTAAAGGCGACAGAATAAACCCAGGAGGAATGTCCAGTTAGGGTGGATTTCACCTTCCTTGTGGCGACATCCCATATTTTGAGCGTGGATTCACTACCGCCACTAGCTAAATTTTGCCCATCCAGACTAAACGCCACAGAATTAACCCGGTCGGAATGTCCAGTTAGGGTGGATTTCACCTTCCCTGTGGCGACCTCCCATATTTTGAGCGTCTTGTCATCACTACCACTAGCTAAACTTTG
>JAESFH010000014.1_pt1 | contig 26938 bp, 30 predicted proteins | sample 9269381 | NCBI WGS metagenome assembly JAESFH01 (sample SAMN14504062, study PRJNA617094) | algae metagenome | isolation source: Aphanothece sp. CMT-3BRIN-NPC111 and co-occurring heterotrophs from well... | place: USA: Clark Mountains Wilderness, California | collected 2010-04-18
TCGCCGCACCGGGCAGATCAAGGACCGCGACGATATCGTCGGCAACACGACGCGCGTGAAAGTCGTCAAGAACAAGGTCGCGCCGCCGTTCAAGCAGGTCGAGTTCGACATCATGTATGGCGAGGGCATTTCCAAGATCGGCGAAGTGCTCGATCTCGGCGTGAAAGCCGGCCTGGTCGAGAAGTCCGGCGCCTGGTTCAGCTATGATTCGATCCGCATCGGCCAGGGCCGCGAAAACGCCAAGACCTATCTACGCGAGAATCCGGAACTCGCCGCCCGCCTCGAAAAGGCGATCCGCGGCAAGACCGACGATGTCGCCGAAGCACTGATGGTGGGCCCCGGCGCCGAGGACGACGGCGAGATGTGAGAGAGGCGGGGGGCGCTCCCTCCTCCGTCACCCCCGGCCTTGAGCCGGGGTCCCGCTCTTTGTTCTCACGAAGAGCACAAAGAGCCTTGGAACCCTTCTTTGTGCCCTTCGTGTTCTTTGTGAGAACGTCCTTCCTGCCGCTCAGACGCTCCCTTCTCGCAATCGTAACGCTGCGCTAACGTCCGATGATGGAAAGTAGCGAATGGTCGGGCCGCGTCGGTGACGTCTGGGCTCAGGAGTGGCAGCGCACTGACCGCAGCTTCGTGCCCATCGATACCGCTCTCGTTGAGGCCGCAGCTGCGTCCGTCGCGGGTATCGCAGCACCGCAGATCGTTGATGTCGGCTGCGGCGCGGGGACGACCAGCCTGTCGCTTGCGGGGCGGCTGCCCGGGGCGGCGATCACGGGCGTCGATCTGTCACAGGCGCTGATCGACGTTGCCCGCTCCCGGGTTCCACCCAGCATCAACTGCCGGTTCGAGCAAGGTGACGCGTCGCGCTGGACGGGGGAGAGCAACGTCGATCTGCTCGTGTCGCGCCACGGCGTCATGTTCTTCGCCGACCCGGTCGCCGCCTTCACGCACCTCCGCACGCTGGTCCGTCCGGGCGGCGCGCTGGTCTTTTCATGCTTCCGCGCGGCATCGCAGAACGTCTGGGCCTCGGGCCTTGCCCATCTGATGCCAAAGAGTTCGGGCGATCCCTACGCGCCAGGCCCGTTCGCTTTCGCCGATCCCGACCATGTGTCCAAAATATTGGAGCGCGCCGGATGGCGGGTCGCGGGTCCCCAGTCGCTGGACGTCGACTATGTCGCCGGCAGCGGTGACGATCCGGAAGCGGACGCGATCGACTATTTCCGTCACATCGGCCCGGTCGCCCGCGCGCTGCGCGACCTGGACGCGCCGGACCGCGCCCGGCTGGAGGAGGGCCTCGCCGCCTTGGTCCGCCAGCATCGCGATGGCGATCAGGTCAAGTTTCCCGCCGCTGCATGGATCTGGAGCGCCACCGCATGACCATCATCGTCCATCATCTCGAAAACAGCCGCTCGCAGCGTATCCTCTGGCTGCTGGAGGAACTCGGGTTTCCCTACGAAGTGAAGCGCTACGAGCGGAACAAGAAGACGATGCTTGCCCCGCCCGAACTCAAGAAGGTGCACCCGCTCGGCAAATCGCCTGTGATCCAGGACGGCGACACCATCGTCGCCGAGACCGGGGCGATCATCGAGTATCTGGTCGAGAAGGCGGACGGCAAGTTCGGCCCGCCGCCGCACCGCGACACGATCCTGCGCTACCGCTTTTTCCTCCATTATGCGGAGGGCTCGCTGATGCCGCCGCTGCTGGTCAAACTGGTGCTGAGCCGCGTGCCGATCTTCGGCAAGCGGGCGCAGGCGCGCATCCAGCCGATGATCGACAATCATCTCGACTATCTCGAACGCGAGCTGTCCGGCCGCGACTGGTTCGTCGGCGACGACATCAGCGCTGCCGACGTGATGCTGAGCTTTCCGCTCGAGGCCGCCCGTCAGCGCGCGGGGCTGGGCGGCTCGCGGCCGAACCTCACCGCCTGGCTTGACCGCATCCATGCGCGCCCCGCCTACAGCCGAGCGCTGGAGCGGGGCGGCCCCTATGCCTACGCCTGAGGCTTGCCGAGACTGACGTCACCTGGGCGGTTCTCGCGGAAACTGTCGACATCCACCGCCGGTCCGTGACCAGATGGCGCATGCGGCGGTTCGATATCGGCCGGCTCGACCGGATCGAGCTGGCCTTCCCACTTGGCCACCACTGTGCTCGCCACCGCGTTGCCGACCACGTTGGTGGCGGAACGGCCCATGTCGAGGAAGTGATCGACCGCCAGGATCAGCAACAGCCCCGCTTCCGGAATGTTGAACTGGGCAAGCGTCGCGGTGATCACGACCAGGCTCGCGCGGGGCACGCCCGCGACGCCCTTCGACGTGATCATCAGCGTCAACAGCATCAGGATCTGCGTGCCCAGATCCAGTTCGATGCCATAGGCCTGCGCGATGAACATGGTCGCGAAGGTCATGTACATCATCGAGCCGTCGAGGTTGAACGAATAGCCCAAGGGGAGCACGAAGCTGGCAATGCGCGGCGGCACGCCGAACCGGTCGAGCGCCTCCAGCGTGCGCGGGAAGGCAGCTTCGGACGAGGCGGTCGAGAAGGCGAGCACGATCGGGTCGCGGATATAGCGGATCAGCAGGTTGGTCCGCCGGCCGACGATCAGGAAGCAGATGCCGATCAGCAGCACCCAGAGCAGCACCAGGCCGATATAGAAGGTGCCCATGAAATAGCCGAAGGTGCCGAGGATGGCGGGCCCGCGCACGGCAATGGTCGCGCTCACCGCGCCGAACACGGCAAAGGGAGCGAAGCGCATCACATAGTCGGTGATCTGCAACATCACCTTCACCAGCGCCTCGACCGCGCGCACCAGCGGCTTGGCCGGTTCGCCGACGGCGGTGATCGCCACGCCGACGAACAGCGAGAAGACGACGATCTGCAGGATGTCGTTCTCCGCCATCGCGCTGATCATCGATTCGGGGAAGATGTGGCCGATGAACTTGGCGAAATCGAAGGCCGAGCGGTCGATCCCGGCCGAAGCGTCGGCGGGCGGCAGGGGCAGGCCCAGGCCGCTGCCGGGCCGGAAGATGGTGACCAGGATCAGGCCCAGCGTCAGCGACACCACGCTTGCGCCGATGAACCAGGCGACCGCCTTAGCGCCGACCCGGCCCAGCGCGGAGGTGTCGCCCATATGCGCTATGCCCACGACGAGCGTCGAGAAGACGAGCGGCGCGATGATCATCTTGATCAGGTGCAGGAACACCGTGGTCAGGATCGACGCATAATAAGCGAAGTTCGCCAGCGTCTCCTTGCCTCCGGCCGTGCCGTCGAAGGCGAAGTTCATCCCCCAGCCGACAAAGATGCCGAGCACGAGGGCACCAAGGATGTAATAGGTCAGGCGTTTGGCCAACGGAGCGCTCCCGAACGTGCGTTGGACTGCACATAGCCGCCGATCCGGAGCGAAGTCGAGTGAGGCGCTGAATGGGGGCGGGGCGGGCACCGCTCACTCGACTTCGCATGCCGAGGATCGCTAGAAGGTGCGAAGCAAAAAGGGGGAGTGAGCGGATGCGGATGTTGTGGGCGGCAGCGGCCTTTGCCCTGGCGATTTCTTCGGCGCCGGCCCGCGAGGTGAGTCCGGAAGAGGTTGACCGGCTGCCCGCGAGCAAGCCCACCGTCGTGGCGCAATATGGCTCCGGCGTGGCGCACAAGGGGGAGCTGCGCTTGCCGCCGGGCAAGGGCCCGTTCCCCGTTGCGATCGTCATCCATGGCGGCTGCTGGACGAAGGGGTTTGCGACGCTGCGCAACACCGCGCCGATCGCGACCGCGCTGACCCGCAAGGGCATCGCGACGTGGAATATCGAGTATCGCCAGCTTGGCGAGGATCGCGCGGGCTGGCCGGGTACCTTTCAGGACTGGGGGGCCGCGGCGGATCACCTTCGTCAGCTCGCCAGACTGTATCCGCTCGACCTGAAACGGGTGGTGGCCGTCGGCCATTCCGCCGGCGCACACGCGGCGCTGTGGCTTGCCGCACGGCCTAAGCTTCCGGCGAACAGCGCCGTGCGCGGCGCACAGCCGCTGCCGCTCAAAGCCGCGGTAGCGATCGACGGCCCCGGCGATCTCGCGCCGTTCATCGGCTTCGATCGGCAGGTCTGCGGCCAACCCGTCATCACGCAGCTGATGGGCGGAACGCCGGCGGCGCATCCCGACCGTTACGATCAGGGCACGCCGCTGCGTCAGACGCCGCTGGGCGTGCCACAATATCTCGTCGCGTCGCAGGTCCTCACTCCCGATGCAGCGGCGGCCTACCGGTCGAGCGCGACGGCGAAGGGCGATCGGGTCCAGGTGATGCAGACCGCCGGCAGCGATCATTTCAACATCATCGCTCCCGGCGAGCCGCAATGGGCGGAGATCGAGGCGATGATCCTGCAGGCGTTTCGATGATCCTGACGCGCCGATCCTTGCTGGGCAGTGCAGCGGCGCTCGGTGCGCTCGTAGTTGCACCAGCCTTCGCCGCCGAGCTCGACACCTCCGACCTGCAGCCGATCACCGGCGATGTGGTGCCGATCGGGCGGGAAGAGCGGGCGCGGCGGCTGGCCAGGGGCGCAGGAGTTGATGCGGCGGCACGGCATCGGCGCGGTGCTGATCGAGCCCGGCTCTTCGCTCGTCTACTTTACCGGCGTGCGCTGGGGCCGCAGCGAGCGGCTGACGGCGGCGGTGCTGCCGGTCAGCGGCGAGCCGCTGATCGTGACGCCCTTCTTCGAGAAGCCTTCGGTCGAGGAGTCGCTCGGCATTCCCGCCGAAATCCGCGTCTGGCAGGAGGATGAGAGCCCGGTCGCACTGATCGCCGCCTGGCTGAACGAGCGGCGGCTCGACCGCGGCGTGATCGGCGTCGAGGAAACCGTGCGCTTCTTCGCCAGTGACGGCCTTGCGCGCGCTCTGCCAGCGCGCGCATCGTCTCCGCCAATCCGGTCGTCCGCGCCTCGCGTCTGATCAAGACGGCGCCCGAGATCGCGCTGATGCAGAAGGCGGCGGATGTGACGATCGCCGCCTATCGCTGGACGGTGCCGCGCATCCGTGAAGGCATGACGCCGGCGGAGATCGGTGCCTTGATGAACGCCGCGACGGCGAAGCTCGGCGGGCGGCCGGAGTTCGCGCTGGTGCTGCTCGGCGGGGCGGCCGCCTATCCGCACGGAACGGCCAAGCCGCAGCGGGTGCGCGAAGGCGAAGTCGTGCTGATGGACTGCGGCTGCACGGTCGAAGGCTATCAGTCGGACATCAGCCGCACCTTCGTGCCCGGCCGCGCACCTGACGAAGTGCGGCGCGTCTGGACCCTGATGCGCGAAGGCCAGAATGTCGCCATGCGCGCCGCCCGGATCGGCACGCCGGCGGGCGCCGTCGACGATGCGGTGCGCACGTTCTACGAACGCGAAGGCTTCGGCCCCGGATACAAGCTCCCCGGGCTGTCCCACCGCACCGGCCACGGCATTGGCATGGACGGGCACGAGCCGGTCAATTTGGTGCATGGCGAGACGACGCCGCTTGCCGCCGGCATGTGCTTCTCGAACGAGCCAGGCATTTATCTGCCCGGCAAGTTCGGCGTGCGCCTGGAGGACTGCTTCCACATGACGGCACAAGGCCCGCGCTGGTTCTCCGAACCGCCGCCCAGCCTCGATCGGTCGGTCTGAGCTATCGCTGGGGCTCGGCGCCGCGACCGTCCCGGCGAGATCGTTGCCACGGCCAGCAGCCTTCGATCTCCGTCTCTAGCGAGAAGCTGAGGAAGGTTCTGATCAGCACAATAACCGCGAGCAGGCCGACGCTTTCGAAGGTGAGTGGTGCGGTGATGGTGCCGATGATGTCCGCGCCCACCAGCAATTCTAGCCCGAGCAGAATGCCGCGGCCGAGATTGGCGCGATATTGTTCATAGCTGCGGCGCCAATCGCCCGAACCCAGCCCGGATCGGACGCACCAAAAGCTCGCCAGCAGGACACCGCCAAGGATGATTGCCACGCCGAGATATTCAAGCAGCCGCGCAAGCTGCTCGATCAGGCCGTCCGCTTGATCCATCGTCCCATTCAACGGGAGCGCTGCCGGATCGTTCCGCTGTGAGAAGGTGGAGGCCCGACCGAGAATCGAACTCGGGTGCAAGGATTTGCAGTCCTCTGCGTAACCACTCCGCCATCGGGCCAAGTACCTGAACTTAGACAGAAAACTTGTTACGGAACCGAAAAGTTCGCACTAAGTTCGCAGTAAAGTTCGCAATCGGTGTCGAGGCCCATAAAGAGGGGCGATTCGGATGGCAATGCCGGTGTGCTTGAGCGAGGGCCGGCCCTGGCCCCTGCAGTGTAGCAGCGGCAGCCACAAACCTTCGCATGAAGGCGCTGATCAGCTGACCGTCACGCCTTTCCAGAAAGCGATGCGGCCCCGGATGCATGCTGCCTCGGGCTTTGGGTCCGGGTAGTACCAGGCGGCGTCGCGGTTCTCGGCTCCGTCCACTACCAGTGAGTGATAATGAGCTGTCCCCTTCCAGGGACATATGGTTGTTGTGCTGCTCGGCCGGAGCAGCTCAGCGTCCACGGCGCCGGACGGGAAATAATGGTTGCCTTCCACGACCACGGTATCGTCGCTTCTTGCGATGAGTGTTGCGTTCCATCGCGCTTCAACCATCAGAAATCTCCTTAGAGGTGGAGAAGTCCGATACACAGCGCTTCGGATCAAGACGACAGTGACATGCCATTACGCACCCGTTGTTAGGCTCACTGGTTGTCAGTGCAATATGGAGCCAGGTCATGGGGCCAGCTGCTCAAACGGTCGGAAAACATGACGCGACACCGGCTATGCCGCCAGCGCGCGTGTCCATGGGCTAGTGCTGCTGACCCGCAACGTCAAACATCTGTGTCGATAGGGCGAAAGGCGCAGCGGCATTAACCCCAACCTTACAGTGCGTTGGCCGTCATTCATGCGAGTCGAGATGCTAGCAGGAAGGCTTGGCCGGCAAAGTGGCGACCTTGCGCCCAAGTTCCGCAGCCTCGCACCCCAGGTTCGCCGCCGCGCAATCGGCGGCGAGCTTCAACGCTTCGGCATCATCGGCAGCCTCAACGTCGTGTCGCTGCAAGATGCGGCCGTGCATATTCAGGCAGTAGAGCCGATAGTCCCCCGACCGCGCAACTATATGAGTCGCACGGATTTAACACGTTTTCCGGCGCACGAACGTCATCTGCCCGACTTATGATCTATGTTTTGACAATTTGCCTAACAATCTGAGGCGAAGAGCGCTCGTGTCACTCAACACCAAGCTCTGACCCTCAGATGAGGGTCTGACCCTCAGATGAGGCATCCGACGGGCAAGGGGTGACACTGGACATTCGACAACACCTGAAGCGGTGTCACTGAGGGGCGCTCAGATAGCGCGCACCTTGGTTCATGTATGAGGAGCGAGGTGCATCAAAATAAGCCGGCAGCAGAACCGCGGCTGCGCATGGTCCAGGGCGTTCTCGGTTTCGGCATGGCACGACCTGGAGACAGGGCGCCTTCAACACAACCCAGGTTAAACCACGGTTTTGCTGTCTCTTTTCTCACTGGTTGCGGCCGAAACAACCGGAACACGGTTGATGCCCGGGCGCTGACTCGCTGTCCTTCCAGCGAGGAGCCACCCCGATGTTCATGCACAACAAGCGGCTACAATATACCGTTCGCGTTTCCGAACCCAACCCGAAGCTCGCCTGCATGCTGCTCGAGCAATTTGGCGGGGCGGAAGGCGAGTTGGCCGCGGCTATGCGTTACTTCACGCAGGGGCTGGCTGAGGAGGATCCTGGCCGCAAGGACCTGCTCCTCGATATCGCCACCGAGGAGCTCAGCCATTTGGAGGTGATCGGCTCGATCATCGCCATGCTGAACAAGGGCGTGCGAGCGCAGCTCACTGAGGCGCAGCTCTCGGAGACCGAGCTCTACCAGATGGTCGGCACATCCAGCACCAGCGTCAAGGAAGCCGTGCTCTTCGGCGGCGGGCCTGGCCTGATCGACTCGGCGGGCGTGCCGTGGAGCGCCAACTATATCGATAGTCGCGGCGAGCCCACCGTCGACCTCCGCTCGAACATCGCTGCCGAGAGCCGCGCCAAGATCGTTTATGAGCGCCTCATCGCGGTTACCAACGACCCCGGCATCAAGGAAGCGCTTGGCTTTCTTATGACCCGCGAGATCGCCCACCAGAAGTCATTCGAGAAGGCGCTGTTCGCTATCGAGGACAACTTCCCCCCAGGCAAGCTGCCGGGCGTCGATCCGTACACCGACATGTATGTGAACGCGTCTCAAGGCGAGGGCGACATGCAGGGTTCCTGGAACACCGGGGAGCAATGGAACCGGGTCGACGACTTGAATGACGTGCTTCCTGCTGATCCGGGGGGCGACGGCACTGCCAGCGTGAAGCTCGGGCCGGTCGACACAGCCGCCATGGGCAAGATGATGGCGCGGTTGAAGTCCGATCCGTCCAGGGATCCAATCACCGGCGCGGACTTGGGCGCCGGCCCCGGTGCAGGAAAGACGACCAACGGCGACATGGGTGCGTCCAAGACCATCCATACAGCGACGCGCGACGCGGAGGTGGCGGCCGCGCATCAGATGAAGGAGACATCCGATGCGCAATGAACCACTCGCCATCGGCGGCTTGTTGCTGTTGGGCGTTGCAGCGGCGGTTGGCGCACCCAAGGTGCTGAACAAAGCCCGGCTCGCCGCACACCGCGCGACCGGTACCACCTTTCCGAGCGGCATCTCCAAACCCGGCGTCCGCACGAGCGCGGACCCGGCGCGCGGTATTCCGGCCTAGCATCGGCGGTAACTCATAGGGCGACACCACAGGCGAGCGGCGAGTTTCGGAATGTCCGCATTGGGTCGTTAGCGGACACTGCGCCCCGGTCTCGCCTAGCTACGATGGGGAGGTGGCAATGCTTCCCCGCCCATTCGAGAATGACCACGACGACGCCGCAGCGATAGCTTTCGGACGCCTCAGCGAAGCCGCTCGAAAATCCTTTGCTGAGGGCCAGCAGCGGACCCGGGCACTTGGGCGGGTTCGTGACTTCATCGAGCATGAGCGTGCCAAGCGCGACCGAGGCCGATATATGCAGGTCAGGCTGGAGCAGCTTGCGAGGCCAGTGGACGCGGAGATCGACGCCGAGGGAGGGCGGCTGCGGCAGCTATCGAACGCAGAGCTGCTGGCGGAATGACGCGGCTGCCTAGAAAACACGCCGGCGTGCGACCTCATCGCAGGCGAGATGGAGCGGCGCGGACTGGACGACTAGTGCACAATCGCGCGCATCAGGCTAGTGACAGGCACCTACTCTCGGCGACGTGGCGAGCCGGGGCGCAGCTATAGTCCCACAGTTCCCATTCGAAGCCATCACCGGTTGTTTGCGCCCAGATGACGGCATCCCTCTCGTTCGAAAGTTCTGCATCCAAGCAGCTTGCCACGTCCGCTGACCTGCGGAGGTACAATCTGTACAAAGCCATGCGTGCAGCGAGCCCTTTCAAGTTCGGGTTCGTTTAGCAGGTGCGGCGAGAATGTGCGGCCAGTCGGGGTCAGCTCGTCCCGTAGCGAAACGGTTCAGAGCGCCGATCGCAAAGAACAAGGCGATTCGTCTGCTGAATCAATCTTCGGTCCGTTCAGCCCCGGCTGAGATGCACCGCCAGACGAGGTGAACACGATGACCGACCCCTACCAGCGCCGTTACACCGTAAGAGGCATCGACGAAGACGGCGACGTGCAGGCGTTCCACACTGATGATCTGGGCGCCGCCGAAAGCGTTCTTGAGCAGATGCAGGAAGACCTCAGGGACGTAGAGATGATCGACGTTCTGCCGGGAGTGGCGAACGATGACGGATAAGCCTCTGCGGACGCTTGAAGCCGAACGAAACAAGCTCTGGGCTGAGGCTCGGCTGAAGGGATTGGCTGCCGGCACGCCAGAGCGGGACCGCATCGCAGAGCTGGACGAGCAAATCCGGCGCAGCAAATCCGAGCTTCGGAAATGAGCTCAGCGGCAATGTAGATGGGACGCGCACCGTTTCTCCCCCTACCTATTCTGCCGGTAAGCAGCTTCGTCAGGCAGCGGATCGCACGCGAGGTGGTAGCCATCTTCAACGATGGATCGCGCGGCGAGCGGCCGGTGACGCGAGCAACTGACGGGCTGTTCGGGCCGGCCTCGATCACGTGGCGTGTCCATGGCGATCTCGTATCGATGATGGCGGGCGGCATCGGCAGCCTGCTCATGCAGATGCTGCACCCGAAGGCGCTCGCTGGGGTTTGGGACCATTCCAACTTCCGCGACGACATGCACGGTCGGCTCCGCCGAACCGCAAGGTTCATCGCATCGACGACCTACGCGGGGCGCGACGACGCGGAAGCCGCGATCGAGCGGGTGAGAGCCATCCACGCCCGCGTTGGCGGCACCTTGCCGGACGGCACCGCTTATCGGGCCGATGATCCAGAGCTGCTCGCCTGGGTGCACGTGACGGAAACCACCAGCTTCCTCGCAGGCTGGCGCCGCTATGCTGAGCCGCGGATGAGCGCAGTGGATCAGGACCGCTACTTCGCCGAGATGGCTGCCCTTGGTGAAAGACTAGGAGCGGACCCAGTGCCTCGCAGCCGCCACGAGGCAGAGGTATTGATCGCGGCTATGCGGCCGCAGCTCAGGACCGACGAGCGCACGCGCGAAGTAGCGCAGCTGGTCCTGAACCCACCTCTGCAGCGCCGCACCGTCGAGCCGATGCTTCGGCTGACTATGCAGGCGGCCATTGATCTTCTGCCCGGCTGGGCGCAGCGCATGCATGGGCTCGCGACGCCCGCGCCGCTGAAACCGCTGGTCCGAGCCGGCGCACTCGCACTTGCGCAGACGCTGCGCTGGGCACGTCCTTAGCGGCTCCAACGGTCAGTCAGGTAAATGCGAGTCCCAGTCGGGGACGCAGTCGGGGAAGTGCTCGTGGACTTGAGCTAAACGAGCCTTTAAGCTGTTCTTGGGTGAGTTGATTAGGGGTGAGTATCATGCGCATTTGGACTTTCGGTGCGGCTGCGGCCGCAACGCTTCTCGGCACCACTGCAAACGCGCAGCTCGCAGATGGTGGCTTCGAGACGCAAGCCGCCATTGTCGGCAACTACTGCTATTTTGGTATCGCAACGCCGGGTGGCCCTGCTTGCCCGACCGGCGCATGGACTGGCACCTCTGGACTGCAGGACGAAGGAAACGGCGCATGGCCGGGTCTGCCTTCCCCTGATGGGTCCAAATACGGCTTCGTCCAGGGCCAGGGTACGCTCAGCCAGACCTTCACTGCCGATCAGTCCGGCACGTTCACGCTTGAGTGGCTCGAAGCTGCTCGCCCGCAGAATGGCGGACCGGCGGGCAATCAGAGCTACACCGTGACGCTCGGTTCGTTCGACCTGGGCACGTTCAGCACCACGAGCGCTCAGCCGTTCACGGCGCGTAGCGGCTCGACGACCTTCGCGCTGCAGAGCGGCCAGTCGTACACACTGACCTTCACCGGCCTGAGCACGGGCGATAACACGTCGTACATCGATGCCGTGCGTTTGGCTGCGGCGGTTCCTGAGCCGACTGCCTGGGCCATGATGATCGGCGGCTTCGGCATGCTGGGTGCAGCTGCTCGTCGGCGCACTCGCGCCACTGGCGCCTACGCCTAAGCTGTTCCGCACCAGCAACAGAAGGGGGCCGCCAGCCAAAATGCTGGCGGTCCTTTTCTTTGCTGTTTGTGGGCGACGTTTCCTCAGGGCTGGTCAGCAAGCCTCCTGACCGGCTCCGCTCCTTCCCTGACCACGGGACCGCATTTCTGCCGCAGGTGCGCGAAGTCACACTTCGGAAGGCAGCAGCGGCTATGCGGAGCCAATTCGTCGCTTTGCTTAATCAGGAAGTCACCGCGTCCCGCGACCTCATCACCATTGCGGCTCTGGCGATGCTCTTCGCCTTCATGCTCGCGAGCTTTGGGCAGAGCTAGAACGCGGCCGGCGTAAGCCTTTCCAGGCTCAGTCGCCACGAGCCGCCTGCCTTCCCCTTCGCACTGCTGAGCAGCGAAGGAAGCTACATCTCCGGCTTTTACAATCGGGACCATATCGCGGTGCTAGAGGGACCGCTGGAAGACTATCGCCCGGCTGACCGCGCCGGAGTGATCATCCCTCGAACTGAGAGAGCACCCTGCCAACTATCAACGCGAACACCAGAACGACCAGCGTGGCTCGATGCGCTGTCTTTGTCGCCGGCCTCAACGGAGAGTGCCAGATCGCCACCGCCGCGAGGGTGGCGAGCAACAACCCGGCAAAGACCAGGCCCATTCCGATCAGACCCGATGGGGCGGAAGGTGCCGAGGCCATTCCTCCAGCCAGCGCAATCAGATAACCGAGCGCTGCTACGAGCAATCCAGTCACAACGGCGCCGACTGGGCGGCCGTGCTCCTCTTCGTTCGATGCTTCGTCGTCAGCTATTTGCTGCACGCAGGTCATCCCATCGCTTCAACTCGTAAGCGATCGAGGTCTCGACGATGATCTCGTAAACGTCGGCGATAGCCTGCGGAGGAAAGCTCGTCCGGGTGGCTGCCGCTGATGCATTGGCGATCACGGCAGCCTTTCTCTTCTCATCGCGGACCTGTTCGCGTTCTGGTTTGATGCGCGCCGCGGCTTCCATGAACTTCATCCGTTTGCCCAGCAGACCAACGATCAGCTCGTCCATAGCATCAACGGAAGCTCGCACCTCCTCCATGGTCTGGCACTCTTCAGGCTCTGTCATGCCGCTGTTTGTGGCGTGGAAGGCGAAGGTGCAAGCGCGGCGGGCCGGACCACTTGCTAGAAGAGATGCCCCACCACAGCCCGTGGCGCATCATGCCTTCACCGCGAAGGTGACGGACCCGAACGCGCCGCATCGGCTTCGTCCAGCACGCCCCAGAGCGCTTCGACACCTTCAGCGGCGGGCGATCGCACCCAAGCTGCTCCATTGCAGCCCAGAACACCTCTCGCTCAGCGTCAGGCAGCGTCAGCATGGCACCGCCGACATACTCCAGGCCTTCATCTGTTTCTCGCGCCAGCAGGATGAAGACGAGCGCTTCCGACTTCCGTTCCGCGCCAAGCGCCTGTTGGTCGATCAACAACATGAGGCGAGTCCGGGCTCATTGGCTTCGAGTCGCGTTCCGAGGGACCGTGATGAACTGCGATTGGAGCGCCATAAATCCCAGCTAGGGGTAGGAGCCCGACGAAGGAACAGACCAGCCATCGGCGCTTTCCCCTGCTTAGGGAGAACAGCCAGGTTGAGCGTAGCGCTCATCGAGCCTCAGTTGCTTCGGCAGGTATTATGCTCGGCATCGGCCTTGGGGGCTTCTTCGACGGTATCCTGCTCCATCAAATCTTGCAGGTTCACGCCATGCTATCGGCAAAGTTGCCGCTGGACAGCATGGCTAATATGAAGAGCAACATGACAGCCGATGGGCTGTTTCATGCGGCCACTTGGATTGCGACCCTCGTTGGCGTCGCTCTTCTTTGGCATACGCTGAACCGCGAACTGGACGAGCGGCCTTCAGGCATCGGACTGGCCGGCTACATGCTGGGTGGTTGGGCTGGTTCAATTTCGTCGAAGGCATCATCGACCATCATTTTCTGAACCTTCATCACGTCATCCAAGTGCTCGGGCAATCAGTCTGGGATTGGCTTTTTCTCGCTTCAGGTGTCGTCATGATCGTGATCGGGCACGTGCTGGGTAGGAAGGCTCGTCACAAGCGGCATGATCCGAGAGCCTGAAGTTCGCAATGGGTGGAAAGCTGAAGCCGGAGGATGGTCGCACTAACACGAGCGGCGAAAGATGGACCGCCGAAGCGGCCCAGTTTTGGGAGAGTCTTGCTACTGCGTAGCGTCCACACAGTCGGATGCCTTCGCCCGCGGATCAACGTCGATCGGTTCGCATGTGGCTTGATCACCCGTGCTCGCTAGGAGGAATGGGATTGGCTTGGCCGAGATCATGATGCGGTCGGATGCGAGGTCGTAGGCCCGACGCTCCAGATCGCTCGCCGCTTGGCGCAGGGCGTTCCGTGCGCATTCCCCGGAGGCTTGCTGAGCGACGTCACGGCAATGAGCTGCCGCTCGCATCAGACCCACATAACCGGTCTCGTCCAGAGAAGACGGCTCAGCAACTTCAAGCATGTGAAGCCAGCTAGCGTGGCGTGAGCGCACCTCAAGCTGCGGTGAATACCGTATTGCTGCTTCAAGCTGCTCGTCGCATCGGGCGCGTCCCGCCTCTTGGTCCCCCTGGGTGGCGGGCGTCTCGTCGGCCGAAAGGTCGGCGAGGCGTATGACAGCCTCGATCGATTGCGGTTACCCGCATTGATCCAGTTGAGCGCGAAAATGGGCTGCCCTGTGGATAACAAACCAACAGCAGGGGAGCCGTGATGAGCATCAAGAACCTGATCGATTATCATACGAACCGCGCCACTCGGGAAATGGACCTGGGGCTGACGACGGACCGGATGGCTGCGTCGAGAGCGCACCTCGGTTTGGCCGCGCTCCATTTCGAGCGAGTCCGGCAGCTCGCCACCGCCACAGGCGAGAAGGTCGCACCAGCATTGCGGATGTAAGACCTCCTCTCATCCGCAACTGTGCCCGCTCACTACAGGGGGTGAGCCGGCACCTCTTCGTGCTTGCTCCGGCGCCGCGAGGCAGCGCCAACCAGAGCGAAGCCCCCGATCATCATGGCCCAGGCACCTGGCTCCGGAACGGAGGTTCCGAAGGTGAATGTGACGGTGTCCGCCGGAAGATTATAGACGTAGGTGGCTGGTGCGAGACCTAGGTCAGCAAATGTCCTGCCAGCAAACGTCGTTGTAGCCGACAACGCGGTACCCGAAACATAGCCGACCGGCACGCCCACAACCTGCTGAGACCCGTTGATAGCGAAGAAGCTGCCATTGCTCGAGGATGCGAGCTCCAATCCTCCTGGTCCAAAGCTGCTCGGACCAGCGATCGTCGAATATAGGTCACCCGTGCCGGCGCTGGCGACAAAGAGTGCCACATCCGCGCGAACACCAGCCAAGCTCGGACCCTGTAGAACAAATGATAAGCCGCTCAGGTCGATGCTTCCTGACGTCGTGGCAATAACGTCTGGCCCAACCTCCTGAAAGTTGACCACTAGGGCGCCATTTGCAGCCGCCGGCAGTGCCGTAGCAAGTGCCGCCAATAGTACGCTCCGCATCGCTACTCTCCCTGTTGGCACGACCTAAGCACGAAGATGCTCAGCTCGATAGGACGGAAGCGACACCTCTGCTGCTCGTCGAGCCGCCGAACTGATGACAGTCCCGAGCGTTGACTCACCATGGATCGCGAGTTGCTGAACCAGCTGCGCTCCGCCCGGATCGGAGGCGAACCGATCGACGATCCAGCGCACTTCTACACCTGCAAGGCGTGTGGGCAGGCAGTGGACAAGCGGCGGCTTGGCGACGTGTTCCACCGCGAAATGCAGGGGCATGAGGCTATTCCGATGAACGGCTAACATCTGATCCTGATCAGACCGGGCTCTATATGTCGGCACTGGGTCGTTAGCAGACATTCGCCGAGGCTCTCTATCCGGCAGCCATGGCGCGAAGCGGACCGCTGCTCACAAGGGGCTACCGCCGCCGTCAGATCAGCGATGGACTCAAGGAACGTTCCTTGATGGGCTCAGGTGGAGCGAAGCTTAAGGCTTTGCGGCCTCGCCGCTCGGCACGGTGTTCAGTGTCAGCACTGGACGGGCTGGATCCATTATCTCTCAGCATTGCCTATTTCGGTCATCGCCGCGGCATAGGAGCGCAGCCCATCATTGACGATGCGTACTCGCTTGCCGTAGCGCTTCATCGCTTTGCGGATGAAGGTCATGGCTGCCTTCTTGTCGCGCGTCTTGGAGGCGTAGCTCTCCAGCACCTCACCGTCGTGGCCGACGGCTCGCCAGAGGTAGTGCATTTCGGCACCGATCTTCACGTAGATCTCGTCCAGGTGCCAGCGCCACTTACGGAAGCCGCATCCTCGAAGCACGCTGCTTCCGAATCTCACTCGCGAACAGCGGGCCAAATCTGTTCCACCAGAGCCGCACCGTCTCATGGCAGATGTCGATCCTGCGCTCGTGCAGCAGGTCTTCCACGTTCCTGAGCGACAGCGGGTACTTCACGTACATCATCACCACCAGCCGGATCACCTCGGGTGAGCTGTTGAAGTAGCGGAAGGGGCTGCGGGCAGGGGAGGGCGGCATATCGTCTAGGCTACTCCGCGCCCGTGACCCGGACGCAAAGTTGCTTTGACAGAGCCAAGCTGCCGCTCAGCGCGGCTTTTGAACTGCCATCTCCCGCACGGAGACCGTCCCGACATTCAGATATCAATCGGCAAGGGCTGTAACTGACTTCCGTTGATGGCCATAAGCAAGGGTTTTCGCCAAAGAGTTTTCCGGATTTGGCTTTGACAGCAACCCGTTGCGCGACCATGCCGAGGGTGGAGAGGGGCTGATGCCGATTCTCAGATTCTTTTGTGCAATGCCGCCGTCTTGTTTGGCGCAGCCATTGCCAGGACTCTCAGCGACAGGGGGCTGAAGAGCATGATTGATAAGCGTTTATTGCGTCAGCTGTGCTGCGGTGGCCAATTCCCTCGGGGCCTTCAGAAGGGCGCGCTCCTCTTCTCGATTGCAATGGCTGCGCTGACGGCAGAATCCCGCCTGGAGGCTGCAACTCCAGTAGAGATTTGCAGCAGCGAGTCATCTTCGACGATAGCCAATACGGGCCGCTTGCGAGCTTCGATCGACGATGCCGCAGCCGCATTGGCGAGTGGGGCGCCGGACCGGGGCGGCCGCGCTTTGACGGCTTTGTCATCAGCTGTGGGCCCAGGTTCAGCCGCCATGGGAGACGAGACTCTCCTCGCGGAATATTGTCTCACGGCCGGGCGGGCCATGCGAGTGGCCAAGGATGGGTCCGTCCGTGAGGCCAAGGTGCTGTTAGTCAGTGCCTACCGTCGGGCGGCTGCTGCAGCTAATTCCAGGTTTGCGGGACAGGCAGCACTCGAACTCGGGCTAACAGCAGCATCGGAGGGTCGTGGCGGCCCGGGAGGCAGCGTGCGTGCCGGGAGCGACGAAGTAGAGCGAGCCGCGCGGGCTGAAATGCAGGCTTGCGCCCCGCGCATGGAGGATGTTCTCAAGCAAGAGGCCGATTTCTTTACGGCGGCTGCCGCGCTGGAATGTGCGGCGGCAACCGCTACTGCCGCGAATGATGACCTGACGGCCTCCATATCCAATCTCCGTCTTGCAAGATTGAGTCTCGATTTCGCCAGCCGGGACAAGTTGGTGGCTGGAATATTGAGAACGGACGCGCGGGAACGGCTGTTCGAGGCGATGGCAAGTGCCGGTCGATTGCCAAACCCGACGAGCCGGGCTGAGATCACGTTGCGCGCCGCTGAGACGCTTATCGCGATGGGTCAGAGCGATGAGCGGGTCGCGGGCGCGTTGGAGAAGCTGGCGCAGGTTACTGCGGACAAGCCCGGGCTGGAGGCCTATCGGCTTGGCATCGCCGCCAGGCTGGCCGGCGCAGAAGGCCGCCCCATTGAGCAACAAGAGCTGCTCTCCCGCGCGATCTTCACTGAAATGCAGCAATCCCAGCCGTTGCAGCTCGCAACCTGGTACCTTGATCTGGCAGCCGCGGAGCCGAGGCGGCGTGCAGAGCATATAGGTGCTGCCTATCGCGCTCTCGAAAGTGTGCGGCCGCTGCTTCCGCAGTTCGACCCCTACACTCAGGAATCCACATTCCAGCTGAAGATGCGGCGGGTCTTCGAGTCTGCCGCCGAGGCGGCTCTGGCGTCCGACGTCAACGACGGTGCGGCGATCGACCGCGCCCAACAGATCATCGAGCGCTACCGCCAGGCGGAGCTGCAGAATGTATTCGGCAGCGAGTGCGTTCCGACACGAGATCCGCTTCGCCCCGCTGCGCTGCAGCCCGGCGAGATGATCCTTTACCCGGTGCTGCTTTCAGACCGGGTGGAACTCATCTTTGCGACGGCCGGTACGCAGGGCTTCCAGCGGCTCGTCTCTCCCGTAGCGACGAACCGCCAGCAGGTTTCAGAGCTGGTCGGCCGGTTCGTGCAGGCCAGCAGCACCGGCGGCGACGGCTGGCAAGAGCCCGCCCAGCGCCTTCACGACATCCTAATCAGGCCAGTATTGGAGCGAAGTGGTGGCGCTGAGACCCTGATAATCGTGCCGGACGGGCCGCTGCGTGCACTACCCTTCTCCGCCCTGCGCGACGGCTCCGGGCGTTTCCTGGTGGAGCAGACACGTATCGTATCCACGCCGGCGCTCGGCTATGCGCAGCCGGGACAGACTGCAAAGGCCGCGCCGGCGATCCTCGCCCTAGCGCTTGCCAAGGAAGTGAACCTACCGGCCGGGGACTTTCCAGAACTGAAGGGAACAGTCGAAGAGGCGCGTGCGGCGGCAGGCGCCACCGGGACCCTCATTTCTGACTTCACCAAGCGGGATCTGGTCGAAGCGCTGTCCGCTCGCTCCTTTGATGTGCTGCATCTCTCGACACATGCCAGCTTCAATGGCCGCGCCGACCGGGCATTCATCGTCGCGAATGGGGAAGCGATCAAGTTGGGCGAACTGCGCGAACTCGTCTCCGACAATCAGGTTCGTGGGCAGGAGCTATATCTGCTCGTGCTCGCCGCCTGCGAGACCGCAGTCGGAGATGATCAGGCGAGCATGGGTCTGGCGGGGGCCGCCGTGCAGGCCGGCGCAGAAAGCGCGATCGCTTCGTTGTGGCAAGTAAACGATCTCGGCACGGCCAAGCTGATGCAGGCTTTCTATGGAAATCTGCGGCGTGGGCAGTCGAAGGCGGAGGCGCTACGCGGGGCTCAGCTTTCCCTCATTAGCGCCGGAGCCGACTATGCGAACCCCAACATCTGGTCCGCATTCATCCTGATCGGAGGTTGGCGATGAGCCCGCGTATGCTTCATGTTGCTGCTGCCCTGATGGCCGGCTCCGCGCTACCGATCTCAGCTTTCGCGCAATCAACCAATGTGATCGCCGACACCGGAGCTCTGAGTCTCGGCACCAGCGCCGTAAGGAACGGCACAATTGTCGAGATCACTGGAGGCACCACCAGCGGCGCCAACCTGTTCCACAGCTTCAGCCGCTTCGACCTGGCGGCGGGGAACACCGCACGTTGGGCGGCGACGCCGGCTCAGGCGAGCGCCATCCAGAACGTGGTCAATCGCGTCACGGGCGGACAGGTCTCCAATATATCGGGGACGCTAGACGCGAGTTCTTTCGCCAACGCCGATTTCTACTTCCTCAATCCGGCGGGCACGATTTTTCGTGCGGGCGCGCAGCTGAATATTCCGAATGGAGTCTATTTATCGAGCGCCAGCGAGCTTCGCTTCGCTGCCGGCGGTGTCTTCACCGTGACCACGCCTAACGGCGCAAGCCTCTCGATCGACCCGCCGCAGAAGTTCGGCTTTGTGGGCACGAGGGGCGACATCGCGCTCTCGAACGTCACCGCGAGCTTTGCCCAAGCTCCCACCGCACTCCATCTGAGCGGCCGCAACATCAGCTTTTCGTCGACTAGCGTGAGTTCGCTGCGCCAGGATGTGATAGCGGCCGGCACTGGTGACATGATGGTCGATCTTGCCGACCCGATGTCTGCCGCCGCGGCCGGCAACCTGTCCATATCTAATGGCTCCCTGTTGAGCCAGTCCACAGCGAACAGTGGCGGCCGGATCAGGCTTGTCGGCGGGGCCGCCAGCCTGTCCAACGGCGATGTCCGAGCATTCGGCAGCGCCACGGCCCCGGCAGGTTCCATCACAGGGAAGCTTGCTGCTCTGAGCATGTCCGGAGGCGCGCAGGTCGGCACGGAAGCACGTGCCGTCAACGGTGGAGGTGCACTCGATCTGACCGTCACCGGTGCGGTCACGATGGCGAACGGCTCGGTCCTGTATTCTCGTGCCTTCGAAACCGCCGATGCGGGCGGGATCAAGGTCATGGCGGGATCGATGGCGCTGAGCGGGTCCTCGCTGATTGACGGTCGCAACCAGCTCAACTCCGCCGGTGCCGCGGCTGACATCGACCTGAACGTGCTCGGGGAACTGTCAATGCGGGGCAGCGCCCGCATCACGGCGAACACCCAGAACAACAGCCATGGCGGCAATGTGACCGTCGCGGCTCAGTCGATTTCCGCCAGCGAGAGTTCGCGGGTCGAGAGTTCAACCGCCGCAGCCGGCAGCGGGGCGGCGGGCAACCTTCGTTTCACCGCCGACGAGATCGAACTACGCGGCGGAAGTTTTCTGGCAAGTCAGGTATTCGGCGCCGGACAAGGCGGGACCATTCATGTCGTTGCAGGCGCGATGGAGATCGCCGGCACCAACTCGGGCATAATCGCTAATTGCTTCGGTGCCCAGTGCACGGGAGATGCGGGCAGCCTCGACCTTATTGTCGGGAATCTGTCCATGAGCGACAACTCACGAGTGATCACGAACACGTTCAGTTCGGGCAACGCCGGCTCGATCAGAGTGAAGGCAGGCACTATCGTCTTGAAAGATGATGCCAAGATCAACTCTGAGGGAAGCACGACCTCCACTCTGATCTCCTCCGGGAATGCAGGTACCGTCGAAGTTGAGGCGAACACGATCGACATCGACGGCGCTCAGATACTATCCTCCGCCTTTGGCTCTGGAAATGCAGGTTTGGTTGATGTCTCCGCCAAGGACATCAGGGTCAATGGATCCGGGGGAGGCATCAGCTCGAGCACCTTCGGTCGCGGGTCGGGCGGGACGGTGTTTGTCAGGGCGGACCATATTTTGCTGGAGAATTCCGGGGTGATCGCCGCCCAGTCGGTGGAAGGCGTCACGGGCTCGGGCGATGCCGGTAATGTTGACGTACGTGCGACATCCTTATCGATGCGGACGAACAGCAGGATCAGCTCGGCCGCTTTTCGAGGAAGCGGCAAGGCAGGCGTCATCACACTGGCCGTGGACGAGCTGAACCTGAAGTCGCGTTCGTCCATCTCCGCTCAAGTCGACAATGCGGGGCAGGGCGGCAACATCGCAATTAACGCTGGCGTAATCGCGATTGAGGACGCCTTGATCTCCACCTCGGCGGCGATTGGATCGTCGGCGGCGGCGGGCAACATCCGCATCGATTCTGACACGATGACGCTGACCAAGGTGGCCAGCATCCGGTCGACCACTGCAGGCACGGGCGACGCGGGGCAGGTCGCGATAGGGGCCGGCAGCGTCAGCGTGCGTGGCGCGTCGCTGATCACCTCCCGAGCGGAAGTTCGGTCGACGGGGGATGCCGGGCGAGTTTCGGTAACGGCGGACCGGCTGGAAGTCGCTGACCCGAATAGCTTCGTCACCTCCTCGACCCGGGGACCTGGCCATGCCGGCGGTGTGGCGATCAAGGGCGGGGAGATACTTGTTTCGGCGGGCGGCGCCATCACCGCCGACGCTGAGATCGAGTCAGGCGGCAGCGCCGGTCAGGTTTCGGTCGAAGCGGCACGCGTCGCGATCGGCCCCGGCGGCCAGATATCATCCTCGACTTTCGCGAGCGGCGCAGCGGGTCAGGTGACGATTGCCGCTTCCGACATATCGAATGACGGCGGATTGATCGCCTCCGCGGCTCAAGCGGGTTCGAGCGGGAATGCGGGTAACGTGGTGCTAACCGGCGAGCGGCTGACGCTGAGCAATGCCGGCGGTATTTCGTCGCAAACGCTCGGCTCCGGCGACGCGGGTTCGGTGGCTATCACCGTCGCCGATGTGCAATTGCTTTCCGGCGGGCTGGTGACGTCCAGGGCCGCCGCCGGAAGCACGGGCGCTGCCGGCGGTATAGAGATAGCGGCCACCAACCTGGAAATGCGGGAGGGCGCGCAGGCGACTTCCTCGACCGCGGGACCCGGCAATGCTGGCAACGTCTTGCTTCGCGGCGAGACCGTCACGCTCTCAGGTCTGGCACGGGCAAGCGCGGAAGCTACCGCTGGGTCGAGCGGCGCCGCCGGACAGGTGGTCGTGCTCGCCAGCGATACCTTGCGTATATCTGACGGCGCGCAGATCTCGTCCGCTACCGCTGGCTCCGGCGCAGCAGGCGGGGTCACGGTGAACGGCCGCGACGTGTTCGTTGAAAATGATGCCTCGATCAACTCGCTCGCCGCTCCCGGTTCGAGCGGCAGCGCCGGAGCAGTGCTGGTAGACGTGAGCGGCACGATCTCCGTGTCGGGCGCGGCCAGCATCACCTCGGACACGTTCGGATTGGGCAAAGCTGGCGATGTCACGTTGAAGGCGGCTGCGCTCGAGGTGCAGGCTGCCGGCAGGGTCTCGTCCAACGCTGGGCGGTGCGCGGACGGCAGTTGCCTGGAGAGCGGCGACGCGGGCAATGTGATCGTGACGGTCGACTCGGCAAGGCTGATCGGCGGACAGATTGGGTCGTCCACTGCGGGCAGCGGCAATGCAGGTGCGGTAACGTTGGCGACCCAGTCCCTGCTCGTCGATCAAGGAGCGGAAATCTCAACCTCCACGGCTGGTTCGGGCGCGGGTGGACAGGTAAGGGTAACCGGCGTCGCAGTGCGGTTGCTCCAAGGATCGCAAATCAGTTCGCGTGCGGAAGACGGATCAAGCGGCGCTGCTGGTCGGGTGGAAATCGCCGGTGGCGCGGTGGAGGTGCGCGGAGCAGGCAGTCTGGTCACTTCCTCGACGCGCGGATCGGGAGCGGCGGGCGGCGTGACCGTGACCGGCTCTGATCTTGTCGTGGCGGAAGGCGGCGGGATCACTGCCGACGCCGAGGCAGGGTCCTCCGGCGCGGCCGGCCAGGTAAACGTGACGGTGCAAAGGCTCAGCCTTGCTTCGGCCGGTCAGATTTCCTCATCGACCTTTGCCAGCGGAGCGGCGGGCCAAGTTGCGGTGAGCGCCGAGAGGATTGAAAATCGCGGCGGCTCCATTGCTTCCGCCGCGGAGAGTGGCTCCAGCGGCAATGCTGGCAATGTGAACGTCGGCACGGCCCGGCTGCTGCTCTCGGACGGCGGCTCCATTTCGTCGCAGACTCGCGGGGTCGGCAACGCCGGCTCCGTGCGGATCACGGCCCCTGAAGCGATACTAGAGGGCAATGCCACTGTGACCTCACGGGCCGACATTGGCGCCAACGGCACTGCGGGCAACGTGGAGATCGTCAGCGATCAGCTGCAAATCGATCAGGGGGCGTCGGTCGTCTCGGCGACCGCAGGGCTTGGAGACGCAGGCAGCGTCTCGGTTCGGGCGACTGACATATTGGTGAACCGCGGCGCTACAATTTCGGCAGAAGCGGAAACCGGAGCCTCCGGTCGGGCCGGTCAGGTGCTGGTCGAGGCAAGCAGGTCGCTAACCGTTGGCAATCTCGCGCGGGTCAGTTCCGCTACGTTCGGAAGCGGCGCGGCCGGGGGCGTCGTGGTCCGCGGCGGAAGCGTGCAAGTCGAAACGGGCGGATCGATAAACTCGCTGGCGGGTCCTGGTTCGAGCGGATCGGCGGGCGACGTTCTGGTGGACGTGAACGGCTCCGTGGAAGTTCGCAACCTGGGGGCGATCGGCTCCGACACTTTCGGACCAGGCGCGGCGGGCGACGTCACCATCCGCAGCGCGTCCTTGTTGGTTGAGCAAGGCGGGCAGGTCTCCTCCAACTCCGATGCCTGCGCGACTGGCAGTTGTGCCGGTAGCGGCGATGCGGGTAGCGTGACGGTGGAGAGCCCCGGCGCGGTCAAGGTGATGACAAATGGCCTGATCGCGACTTCCACCGAAACCACCGGCGCAGGCGGCAACGTGTCGATCAAGGCCGCGCGTGTCGAGGCCTCCTCCGGCGGAGCCATCCGATCGGAGACTATTGCGAGCGGCAATGCCGGGAGCGTGCGGATCGAAGCTGCGGAACTCGCGCTAGGAGCGGCGGGCGAAGTCAGCACCAGCACCTTCGGCACCGGTTCGGCGGGCCAGATTACGGTGCGCGTCGCCAGCCTGAAGAACTCGGGCGGCAACCTTGCTTCTAGCGCTGGCGTTAGCGGCGGCGCTTCCGGCAATATCGACATCGCTGCCGTATCGACCGCGATCGATCAGGGCGGCAAGCTTCAGACCTCTTCGGCGAGCGCGGCGCCAGCGGGATCAATCCTGCTCAGCACCCGGACGCTCGACGTAACCGGCAACGACAGCGAAATCGCCAGCGAGAACAGCTTAGCCGATGGGCGAAGCGGAGCTGCCGTTGGGGCAGCCCTGGAATCGCCGGGTTCAGCCGGTTCGATCACCATCGTCGGTGCCGAGTTAATCCGGCTGACTGACGGCGGCAGCATCAACACCAACTCGCTGTCGGGTCCGGCAGGCGCCATCGACATCCAGATGCCGCGTAATGGATTGATCCTGCTCTCCGGTTCAGAGCGACCGGGGGTGATCACGACCTCCTCCGGACCGGGCACGGGCGGACAGATCAGCATCGCGGCACCGTTCGCGATCATCTCGGATGGTGGTGATATCCTGGCGCTGGGGCAGCAAGGGGGAGCCAATGTGCAGATCGTGTCCGACTTCTTCATTCGATCGGCGGACCGGTCGAACCGCCTTTCGGTTGCGGGTTCTCTGGTCGTCGACAGCGTCGTCCAGGACGTGAGCAGCGGCACGACCGTCCGGGAGCTGAACATCGTCGATGCATCCCGCGTACTGCGCGGCCAGTGTGCGAGCCTCCGCCGCTCTCGCGAGACCAGCCAGCTGACGGTTCAGGCACTTGGTCCCTATTCGCTGACCGCGGCTTCCTCGCCGAACGGAACAGGCGGCCGCCTATCGGGAGCCTGCCATTGAAGGCGGGCCGCTGGTGGTGCGCCGCCCTTCCGTTCGCCCTTGCCGCCGCTGTGCCTGGACATGGGCAAACACGGCCTGAAGCAGGCAGCGTCGCGCTGGCTGATGTGATCATCACCACGGTTCCACCCGTCGTCACCAAAGTCCCTCGAGCCCGGCGCGCCGCGCTGAACACTGGCGGTCAGGGGCTCCAGCTTCATTATGACGTTGGGGAGCCGATCGACGCAGCGTGGGTGAAGGCGCAATTCGCACGCAACGATCTGATCGGCAGACCAGTACCCACCGCATCCTTGGTGGACCTGGTCCAGATCATCAATGCGGCCATTCTGCGGGAAGGTCTGGTCAATACCGGCGTATTGATCGAGCCCCAGGGGGCGTTGACGGACGGAGCGACGCTCCGGCTGCGCCTGGTCTATGGCCGGCTCGGCTCATCTGACGGCGCCAGCCCGCCAATCGCAATCAGCTGGGGCGGGAAGGGACGGCGCGGCCTCTCGGACGCGTTTGTTGCCGCGGAAATGCCAGCGGCGCGCCGTACGCCGGTCGATGCTGCCGCGATCGAGCGGGACTTCCGCCTGCTGTCGGATCATCCCTCAATCCGCACGGTCCGCGCGGACCTGAAGGCGCTGGACACGCCGGGGGAGGCACAGCTCGCCTTGTCCATCGAGGCTGCGGCGCCATACGACCTCTACTACACCTTGGCCAACAACCGCTCGCCTTCCGTAGGCGGGGAACGCGCGGCAATCGGTGGCAGCGCCCGCAATCTGCTGGCCAGCACCGATCTGTTGTCGTTCGAAGCCGGGCGCACGAGCGGCGTCACCGACGCGGTCCTCGGCTATTCGGCGCCCTTGTTGGATTACGATCTTCGCATGAACTTCCGCGCCGGGCTCAACAACGCGGCGGTGATCGACCCTGAGCTGCTGGCGCTCGATATCTCGGCGCGTGATCGTTTCGTCGAGGCTGGATTAAGTTACCAGCTCTGGGAGCGGCCCCTCACTCCCATTGAGGGCGGACGCTGGATATCGGCGCGATCGCTGAGCACCGGTTTGACACTTGTCCATCGTCGTACCGAGACCTTTCTGTTCGGTGAGCCCTTCTCCTTCACGCCAGGTTCGGTGCGCGGTCGCGCCGAATATTCGGCTTTGCGCGGCTCGCTTGATTTCATAGATCGGGGCCCTGCTCAGGCTATCACTTTGTCATTGATCGGCACCCTTGGTCTCGGCGGCACCCGCAGCGATGCGCCTGGCCTGCTGCAGCCGTCCGAGAACTTCAAGGCCGTGACTCTTCAGTTCAACTACGCTCGGCGACTCACGGCACAGCGGCTTGAACTGCGCGCGCGGCTGACCGCGCAATGGACAGGCGACATCCTCTACACGGCCGAACGCTTTTCAGTTGGCGGCTCGAATAGCGTGCGCGGCTATCGCGAAAATCTGATCTTGAGTGACCGTGGTACGGTGGGTTCAATCGAGCTCGCGCAGCCTTTTAGCCTTTCTGGGCGAGATGGCGTTCGCGGCGATATCAACCTTGGGGCATTCACCGCGTCCGTGTTCTTGGACGGCGCCTATGTCGACAATGTTGGAAATGCAGACCCGTCCCCACGCTGGATCATGGGCGCAGGCGCTTCGCTGTTCTGGACGCCGTCTGAAGCATTGACTGCACGGATCACTTACGGCGAGTCTCTCAAGTCAGTGCCGCTCGTTGGCCGGCGCGACCTACAGGACCGGGGAATTCAGTTCCTGGTGACTGTGCGGCCTGCAATCCTATTGGGCTATCGTTGAGCAGGCGCCCGCCGCAAGTTGCGCGCGGAGTCAAAACTACTTTGGCATTGTTTAACGAGCCGGGCTGCCGCTGAGTGCGAATTCGAAGCGACTCCGATTCAGCTCATGATTCTGGTTCAGCTTATAACGCGTTTGTGAATGGCCATGCGTCCACGTCATGGGGCTTGGTCAATCAGACCAAGCGCCCGGAAGCCGGCACGCCGACGTGAGGGCCGCATCAGCCTGACCGTCTAAAATCAAGCGCTGTCACTTCTGCCGTCGTCACCTTTCCCCGCTTTGAGCGGCAGAATCATGAACCGAAGCGGCACAGCCCTCCCGTGTTTAACGTTCAGCGGATTATCGAAGACGCGCTCCGGTCTGCGGGATTGATGAAATGATCCTCGGACGGGGCGTTTCGTGAAGCAGAAGCGAATAG
>JAESFH010000240.1_pt1 | contig 26839 bp, 32 predicted proteins | sample 9269381 | NCBI WGS metagenome assembly JAESFH01 (sample SAMN14504062, study PRJNA617094) | algae metagenome | isolation source: Aphanothece sp. CMT-3BRIN-NPC111 and co-occurring heterotrophs from well... | place: USA: Clark Mountains Wilderness, California | collected 2010-04-18
CGTTAGATAGGTCTGACGGGTTCGCCTGCCCTGACCCGTAAGACTCATCTGACGGGTCACCCGTTTGGACGGCAGGGATCAGCGGAACCCGCAGCGTCGTCCGCCCCGGCCGTGACACGCTCCGGAGCCAGCCCGCCGCTTCCACCTCGGCGACCCACTCAAACACCCGCTGCCGCGACCGCTTGGTCACCTTCTCCAACTCGGGCGCAGACGGCCGACAGTTGCTGCCGTCCGCGTTCATGTACGTGCAGAGCAGTAGCAGGAACGCCTTCAGGTGCCACGGCAGATCGGACTGGCGGACGGCGCGCTCCCACGCGAACCGTCCGACGCAGTCCTGTTGGGTGCTCACGGGTCTCCTTGTGGTGCTGGGTGGAGGACCGGCGGTCAAGCCGCGGCCGTGGTGATGTGGCGGCGAACGCCTTGGCGGTGAACGGTCCGATCGGACACGTGTGCACGGCGGGCGATGTCGCAGGTGCGCATGTTCAGCGCCAGCATTCGGCGCACCGCCTCGCGGGCGTCGCACTGCCGAAGCTTCTCCCCGGCCGGCAGTTGTCCGCTGACCGCGAGCTCGACCATCTCCTCGTCGATGTCCTTCGACCAGGCCGAGCCACGGGCACGAGCCTGCGAGTCGTCGATGTCGATGTCGTGCCACGCAAGCGTCGACGGCCAGCCAAGGTTCTTGGCGTGGGCGCGCATCGCCTCCGCTATCGGTCCCTCGCGGTAGGTGCCGCTCAGCCGCTCGTACCGCAGCGCGACGTAGCGGGCGAGCGGCTGCTCCACCTTGGAGTGGACGTCGTCGAGCAGTTCGCAAACCAGGCGCCGTGGAAGGTTGAACGCCTCAGCGATCTGGCCGTTCGTCCAGCCGATCGCGACGAGCGCGCGAAGGCGCCGCACCGTGCCGAGGGAGCGCACAAGTTCCGTCATGCCGCACCTCCGTCGAGTGCCGCTCGGCCAGCGCGGGTCAACTGCCAGACGCCCTCGCGCACCGGGCCGCCGCTCCACGTCGGCCGCACACGCACGAGTCCGGCCTCCATGAGGGCGGGCCACCAGTGGTCGTCGCGGCGAGAGAGCCCACGCGGATACCATCGCGTGCCCTCGACTCCAGTCGCGACGACGAAGATCCGGCACTCATAGGCCGCCACCGCCCCGGCGCGGACGAGCTCAAGCAGCCGCCGCTGCGTGGGGTTCGGCCTGCCTCGCCATCGGTAGCGAGCGATGCGGCGTTCCTCGCGCTGCTTCGCCTCCGCACGGTGCTCGGCGCGATGCCGTTCCCACGCGCGGTTCACCCACTGCTCATCGCCGGTCGTCTTCCACGAGCAGCGGTCCCATGTGCACCGCGCACGCCACCGCTTCGGCCGTGCGGCCTCATGCTCAGCACGATGTGCTGCGACCGCCTCCTGCACGATGTCCTCGGTGCCGTCGAACACCCAGTCGCATTCGGGCGCACGACAGGTAGCGCGGTACTGCTGCCCCACAGCCGAGGCCGTCATGCCGCAGCCTCCAACATCGCCTGCAGCGGGTGCTGCTCGTGTGGCTCCCACGCAGTAGTGCCGGGCATCTGGTAGTCGAGCTTGCCGAAGCGGCGGACCGGCCACTCGTCGGCGCGAATGCCGTCTGGCACCAGCCAGCCGTCGATGCGGGCCTGCTTGCGGCTGGACTCCACCTCGTAGTGGCAGCCGCCGCGCGAAGTAGCGGAGCCACACAGCAGCACCAGGTTCACCAGCGCGTGCGGGTCAGCCGTTGAGCCGCCCATGCCCCGCGGGTCCCGGTGATGCCGGGAGAACCAGCCGGTGATCAGGTGCCCGCAGCGCTGACACTGCGGCTGCCCGTACCGCTGGTCCCGCGCGTCGACGGCGTCCTTCACCGCATCCGGGATCACAGTGGACGCGCTGACCTTTCGGGCGGCAGCCCGGCCCGTCTGGCGCAGAAACGATGTGCGCTTGAGCGGCTCACCGCGCGGCATCGGCTTCATCCGCGGCGGCATGGCAGTGCGCTTCATGCCACACCGACCTGTTCGCGTCCGGTCACGGTGGTGCCGGTCCTGCGCACGTGCACGGCGGCGCACTCAGCAAGCGCCTTGAGCGTGTAGCTCTCGCCAGCGGCTACGCCGAGCACCTCGCGATCCTGGTCGGACAGCAGGCCGGCGATGTCGGTGTCGAGGGCGCTCGAGGCGTCTGCGGTCATGCGGTCCCACAGGCTCTGCACCTGGTCGCGCTGGTGCAGGTGCAGCCACTCCTCGGTCAGGTCCGCGACGCGCTGGGCCTCGGAGGGCAGCGGCTCGGACGGGGCCGTCGGCTCGACGGGCACGGCCGCTTTGGCGCTGGCTACGCGCCGCCCGGAGTCCGACGGGGGACGCACGGACTTCACCGCCTGCAGCACGCGCACCGGCTGCTCGCCAGGCAGCACCTGGTCGGCGTCGAAGGCGCGCGGCTCCGGTGCCTGCGCGGTCGCGCCGACGTCGGACCAGTCCCAGATCAACCGGGACAGGGTGAACTGTGAGCGCAGGGCGGCCCGCTCGGAACGGGTGAGGCGACGGTGCTGCGCGGTGTCGAGCACGAGGATCTCGGGTTCCTCGTCACGGGTCAGGCGGACCCACGCCGTCACGTCGAACCCAAGCTGGTCATTCGCCCGCAGCTGCCAGCGTCCGTCGAGCGCCCGGGTCTCCCGCGCGGTCATGACGACGGGACCCGGCCACGTGAGGATCTTGGCCATCAGCTGCTGGTGCCGCCGGTTCATGAGCTTCCACAGATCCGGGTGGATCTCGACGAGCACCTCGGAGGAGAACGCCGCGGCCGGGTCGAGGCCGCGGGCAGTGAGCGCGGCGGCGTGCTGGCGTCGGGCGCGCCGGTCGGCGGTGTCGTTGAACATCGCGTGCACGCCGCTCATCGACGTGACGATCAACGCTGTCGGATAGCCCGCCACGGCCAGCGCCCGAGCCTCATCCCACGCCGCGCACACCTGCTCGTACATGTTGAGCCAGGTGCCGTCGTGCACGATGACGTCGAAGTCGGCGCCGTCGGCCTTGGCGTAGAGGTCGGCGTTCGCGTCCGGTCCGACCTCCAGCCAGTACGCGCCGGCCAGCCGCGGGTCACAGGTGATCTCGGCTGCCGTCCACTCCGCTCCGGCGCCGGGTTCCGCGGAGAGCAGCACTCTGTGGTGCCATGAGACGTTCTTGTCGGGACGGCGTGTCTTCAGCTCGGCCATCACTCACCACCGGCCGCGATGACGTTGCCGTCGAGGTCGATGAAGCGGTCGAGGATGAGCGAGTCGATCGCGTCGAGGGCACCGGGGGTGAACTTCACCAGCACGGTCGACTCCGGCTTGGTCACGACGATGCCGGGCGGTGCGTGCTCACCGATCTCGTTGCCCCAGCCCATCGGCTCCCCGGCCTGCTGGGACTTGAGCTCCAGCTCGTGCAGCACCCAGTCCTGGACTTCCTCGACGTCCTCGATCATGTAGCTGGCGTGCTTACGCAGCACCTGCAGCACGTCGTCGTCGGTGAAGCCCTCGCGCAGCTTGGTGCGCGGCCGCAGCTTGGCCGGGTAGTTCTCGCGCACCCACTCCTCGGCGGCCGTCCGGTCGACCACCTGCGCCTGGTAGTTCGTTTCGGATGCCGTGGCGTGCCACAGCTTCCGCTTCGGGTTGCGCGGGTCGTAGACCGGAACCTTGCCGCCGGCTCGCAGCGCCTTCACGACCTGGGCGCGCAACTCCGTCTCTTCCTGCTGCATGCGCATGCGGTTCAGCTGGACCACACCGAGTCGCAGCGCGAGCTTGTCCAGCTCGCTCAGTTCGTTGCCAGGTGCGACGGCGGCGGATTGCTCGACGGACATGGGTCACTCCTGTTTTCGGGTACGCGAAATACGCCCCTCGTCGCAGCGCGACAGGGTGTGTGGTGCAAGGGGGTGGGCTACGAACGAGCCCGAGAGGACGCGGAGCGGGCGGCGGCGGTGGCCGGGCTACGCGGATTCGGGGTGCTGCATGGGTTCGTCGCGGCCGTCGAGGTAGTCGACGATCGACTGCCCGCGGATCTCGACGCGGACGGTGCGTCCGTTGACGGCGGTGATCCGGTTCGCGGACACGAGGCGGCGGGCGGTCCAGTAGGACAGGCCGAGCAGGGTGGCGAGTTCCTGCAGTGTGTACTTCACGGCAACGTCAATGACCTGGCGGTAGTCAACGAGCGTGGAGGCGTTCCACAGGCCGGCGTCGACGGCAGCCGGTCCGGTGACGAGGTAACGACGCCCGGTGTGCCGGGCGGCCAGGGTTCCTCTGTGGATGCGGCGCCACAGTGCACCGGCCGACTCCCCTGTCAGCTTCGTCAGCTCGTCGATCGAGTAGACGACCGGCACGATCCGGACGAGTCTCTCTTCGGCGACGACCGCGAGGCGGGTGTGCTCCGTGGTCGTCATGCCGGCACCTGTACGAGCTGCTGCAGCTGCTCGCGCTTGGCCTTGATCTCCTCGAACGCGCTGGCGACGGTCTCCAGCCGAGTGGACAGCACGCTGACCAAGCCGTCGATCTCGGTGAGCATCTCCAACGGGTCCGGCGGCGACGTGGTGAACGGCACATCGGCCCGCAGCTCGTCGAACGGGACGCCGAGAACACGAGCGAGGGCGGCGATGGTGTCTTCGGACGGGCGGCGGTAGCCGCGGGCGTAGGCGCTGACGGACTGCCTGCTGATTCCGAGACGTGCAGCAAGATCGGTGTAGCTGATGCCGGTCCGGCGCACCGCGCGCTTCAGGCTCGGCCACGGCTGTGGGGGTGCGTTCGTCATGCCGACACATTAACGACACGAGCCGCTACAAACAAGCATTTCTTCCATGATCATGTGTCTGCGACCGTTTGGACGTGGCGCCACACGCCCTTGTGCAGGATGATGCGCACCATGACTGTCGGGGAGCGCGACCCTGGCACGTGGCAGGTTGGGCCCGTGCTCGAGAGCCAGCGGAAGAAGCTCGGCCTCTCACTTGATCAAGTTGCCGAGCGCGCCAGCATCGGCCGCGCAACGGTGCGGTACTACGAGACCGGCTACCGCGCCGACAACAAGGCCCCGATCAACCCCACCGTCAAAGTCCTCCGGCCGCTGGCCGAGGCCCTCGAACTCAACGTCGACGACGTGCTGGAGCTTGCCAGGATCCAGCCGGCGCGACGGATGACCGATCAGGAAGCCGCCGCCGAGGTGGCACGCCGGTCATCTCACCTCGCCGACCGCATCGCGCTGCTGGACCCGGCGTTCCGCAGCGCCATCGAAACGATCGTCGACGAGCACCTCAAGGCGCAGGGCTACGTGGACGGCGGGACGGCGACGATGAAGTCGGCCGCCCCGGCCGAGAGCCGAACTGCTCCGGCCTTCGGCCCGGGCGAGCCGCCGTTGGGAGAGCCTGCGAAGGACGGGGCACCGTCGCAGAGCTAGTCACGCCGATCTGCGTCGGCGGTCCCGGTCGTGGTTCGAGTCGCTGAGCGCGTCGCCGAGCATGCCTCGCTCCATGCTGCCGCTGACCGGGCCGTAGGGGTACACGCGCACGATCGTTGTCTCACCGCTGGGCAGCGCGAGCAGGGCGACGCCGACATAGTTTTCGAGCAGCGCACCGGGCGGCCAGTTGCTCGTGTCCCCCAGGAAAGCGCGCGCGTTCTCCTTCTTCGCGAATCCGTTGCGCCTGTCGTCGATGTCAGTCACACGAGCCCCCAAGGTGATGGTGGTGGGACGCGCACGCAGGGGTGGAGGTGCGCCATCAGCTCACCTAAGCAGGGCGCGGCGGCAGTTGCATGTTCCACTATCGCCGCGGGCAGGACTTCACGCGGATGGGCGAACACGGCCGATCACGGTGCGAAGTGTGCTGGAATCGTTAGCCGATCTGGCGTATCTAGTTGCGCCGTCAAGCGTTATAAGCGGGCCGCTCACGCTGTGTGAGTGCACGCGCGCGGCAAGATCGACCCCACTGTAAACCCACCGAAAACGCACGCAACCCCGGACACCTCCGCTTTGCGTACAGCGGCGTTCCGGGGCCAAGTTCCTGAGCTGGCCGCGACTACGCGCCAACCGGCGTTGATGCACGCAAAGCGTGCCAGCGACCTGGTGAGTTGTGCGTCATAGCGCCATCCTGTGCGTATAGTGGCAGATCACAGCTTTGCCGGTCCGCTCCACACCGGCAAAACGAAGATCAACCCACCATAAACCCACCGAACTGCGGATGGGGAGGCACCGATGGCGCGGCCACCGCTCGGGATCGGCGAGCACGGCGAGATCAACACCAGCCGCCTGAGTCCTGAGGGCGCGGTCCCGGAGAAGTGGCGCGCCTACTGCCTCTACCGCGGCAAGGACGGCAAGACCTCCAAGCCCGAGCGCCGCGGTGAGGGACGCACCGCCGAGCAGGCGCAGAAGGCCGCGATCGCCAACCTCAAGAAGCACCTCCGCGAACTCGCCGGCGACAACACCACCAAGCTCGCGCGCAGCACTCGCCTGGCCAAGGCCATCGAGGTCTTCCTCGAGGACAACATCAAGAAGCGCCGCCTGGGCACCACCTACGACGAGTACCGCCGCTGGGCCAACGCGCGCATCATCCCCGACATCGGTGACCTCCGGCTCTCCGAGTGCACCCCCGGTCGCCTGCAGGCCTACTTCGACGAACTGGCCGAGAAGCCCAGCGCGCGCACCGGCAAACCGCTGTCCGCGAACTCGCGTCGCGGCATCCGCAAGGTCCTCAGCGGCGCCATGAAGGTCGCCGTCCGGGACGGCGCCCTCACTTCCAACCCGGTCGACTCCCTCGAGGAGATCGAGGGGGGTACGAAGAGGAAGACCCGCGGCTTCGACGGCGCCACCGCCGCCGTGTTCCTCGAACGCCTCGACAACGACCGGGTCGCCGTGCGCTTCGGCCACAACCTGTTGATCAAGTTCATGTTCCACACCGGAACCCGAGTCGGTGAAGCCATCGCGGTCCGGTGGGGCGATGTCAACCTCAGCGACACATCCATCGAGCTCGACCACCCCATCTTCGGTCGATGGGTCATCCCGCCTCGCAGCATCTGGATCAACGGAAACCTGGTCCGCATCACCGGCCAAGGAGTCGTGCGACACCACGGCAAGACCGACGGCTCCGTCGACATCATCGAGATGACCCCCACGCTGCGAGCCATGCTCACCGCCATCCGGCCCGTCGACGCACAGCCCGACGATCCGGTCTTCCCCTCCGCTACCGGCGGGCACCGCGCCCCCGACGCCACCCAGACCATCGTCCGGAGACTCCGCAAGCGCATCGGCTTTCCGGAGTTCACCACGCACTTCGGACGCCGCACCTACGCGACCGCACTCGACGCGGCCGGGCACACCAGCCGGCAGGTCGCCGACGCGCTGCGCAAGACGTCCATCGCGGACACGCAGTCGGCGTACATGGTGCGCGGCCTCGCCAACCCGGCGGCGGCATCAGCGATCGAGCAGCACTACCGACCCAGCTCCACGAACGACACTACGGCCGTCCAGCCAGCTGGCTACGCGGTCATGCAGCCACTGCAGCTGCCTCCGGCAACCGTCATCGACCCGGACCGCGGGCCGGTGACCCGGTTCTCGATCCTCGGTGCGCGCCACGGCAACCGCTGGATGTTCACGGCGGTACCGGAAGGCGGCACGCCGTTCCCGGAACTGGGCAAAATCTGGACAACAGAGGAGACCGCAGGCCAGGCCGCCGCAGCCCTTGCGGCCGAAGCGTGGGTGCGCGCTGAACTCGACGAGATCGGCGCCGAGCTCAGCACGATCCAGGACATGACCAGCAGCTACCCGGAGGAACAGCGCCGGTACTCGACGTGGACGATCTACGAGCTGCGGCAGCAGCCTGACGGGGATGCTGTCGCCTGAACCCGAACGACGCCCCTCCCGCTGCTCGGCCCGGACGTGCCGGGGAGCATGCGGGAGGGGCGTCGTCCTGCCGCGCGACGGAAGTGCGCGGCAAGCCGCAGAAGTCAGGCAGCTCGCCGGAGCTGACCGGAGGTGGCCGCCTTCGGTACCGGTGCGTCGACCTGCTGGCGGACGTAGAACGCGCCGATCGCGGAGACGATGGCGATGATGCCGGTCTCCAGGTTCACGGGCAGCGCGACACCCAGGCCGAGGATGAGCGCGAACGCGGCCTTGATGACGCCGATCAGCGCGGGCAGTGCCTTCTCGGCGGATACGAACGCCGCCGTCAGGAAGCCGCCGACGGCCACGACCGCGGCGTTGGCGTAGCCGAGCACCGTCGGCTCCATCCGGAAAGTCAGCAGGACACCCAGCGCCACGGCGACGAGCGTCTCGAAGAACACGGCAGGCTCACGGCCGAAGATGGTGCGCATCAGGCCACCACCCGCAGGCGCTCGCCGAGCCGGTCGACGATCGCCTCGGCCTGCTCCTCGTTGTCGGCGCCCAACGCGTCGCCGAGCACGTCCTTGAGGGCTGGCAGCACGACCGAGCTGATCGTCTCGCGCGTCGCTTGGCGCACGGACTCGTCGACCCGAGCCATGACGGCGTCCGCGTCGAGACCCTCGCTCACTGCCGCGAGGATCGCGGACAGCATCGCCGGAACCGTCTTGTACAGGTCAGAGGTCCAGAAGTACGTGTCACCGATGACACGCGCCGCTTCCTGCGTTTCCGCATACTCCCGGTTGGCCGGGGAGGTCACCCGGATCCTGTCGGTGAAAGCCACGTCGTCCTCCTTCGTCAGAGTCCCGCCGCCGGCGGTGATGCGGCCGAGAGCCGCGTACAGGTTTCTTCCGGGACACGACGTCGCGAAGACGTCGCGGTGCCCGCCGGTTACGCGGCTCGGCAGACCTGCGGTCCGCCACTCCCCGAGGACGAGGCAGGCGGTGTTGAGCGCGGCCGAGGTCGGCATGTCCTCTTCGAAGTTGCCGACGAAGCAGATGGCCCGTGCGCTGTCGTTGCGCTGGTAGGTGTGTGCGCCGCGCCGGTTGAGAGAGTGGCCCTGGTAGGCCCTGCCGGACGGGAAGACGATCACGGTGTACGAGATGCCCTGACCGAAGCTGTTCTGGCCGATGGACTCCAGCAGACGCATGTGTTCGAGCTCCTGCGCCACCGTGGCGTTTGCGCCACCAGGCACTCGGGTGACCGAGTGGTGGATGTAGATGTCACGCCACGCGCTAGTGCCGATGATGATCGGGCGCCCCTGAGCGTCCGTTGCACCGTCACTGTGTCTGGGTCCCCACGATGACCGTGGGGCGATGACGCTCATGGTCCCTCCTACAAGGACTCGTCCCGGTTGTGCGGCTGCTTCGACTGCGGGGGCTCCGACGGCAGCGGGTCGAGCTCGATGCCGGCGGCTGCTGCCTTGCGGATCTGTTTCACGGCCCACGTCCACAGCACGGCCAGGTCGCGCCGTAGGGCGTTGATGTCGGCTTGCTGGTCGTCGATGTAGATCCGCTGGTGTTCGCTGGTGGACAGGCGTCCCTTGCGGCGGTCGTTCCAGATCGCTCCCGCGGCCCCGAGAATGGAGACGACCGGGACCGCGATCGCGCCGATTTCCAGTGGCGTCATCTCTCACCCGCCTTGCGAGCTCTACGGTTGATCCACCACGGCTCGCCGATGCGCTGCCACCACGACCACACCGCTGCGATGGAGAACGCGAGCAGGAACAGGGCGAACGCGGTAGCGCGGCCTCCGGAGGTCGAGATGCCCATGATCCCGAAGCAGATCCACAGGCCAGCCAGTCCGAGATGTCCGTGTGCTTCGAGCCGATCCTGCTGCCGGATGATGGCGACCAAGACGATGCCGCCGAAGGTGGCGAGCAGCACCAGAAACGCGAAGGCGACCGGGAACGGGAACTGCTTGAGGCTCGGGGAGCCGAGGCGCTCGTAGAAGGGCAGAGCGAGCGCGCTGTAGGTGACGCACGCGGAGATGATGAGGATCTTGTAGGCGTCGCGGTGCGTCTGGTGCTTCTCGTACAGCTCGCCGTCGATGATCATGGCAGGGCCTTCCGGAGTGGACAGAAAGTGGTCGTTTCTTGCCCCGACCGGGTGAGTTGCGCAACCGGCTGTAGCGTCGGGCGTCCTCTCTGGCGATACGCACGTGAGGGCCGCCAGCAGACGCGGCCGATCCCCAGGGGGTTGGAGTGCAGAACAAGGGCGCGTTACTCACCGCGGGCGCGGTGGCCGCGGTGCTGATCGGCGGCGGTCTTACCGTCGCGCTCGCCTCAGGTGGCGACCCGGTGCCAGCGGGAACGGAGCAACTCCCGACGGTGGTCACGAGCACGGCGCCGTCGACCAGCTCGTCGAGCATCGCACCGGCCACGACCACGGTTCTCGTGCCCAGCCCTGAGCAGCCCGCACCCGCCCCGCAGCCCACGCCCGCTCAGCGGACCGCTCCGGCTCAGCAGCCCGCGCCGCGCGTAGCCGATCCCCAGCCGACGACGTTGGAGCCCATGCCTCCGGAAACGCCGAAGCCGCCGGTGATGGAGCCGCCGCGACCACCGGAGATGTGCACGGACCCGAACGGGATCCGGATCCCGTGCCCTAGTCCGTAATCACCGGCAGGATGCCGTCGTCCGCCCGCTGCTCTCCCTCGAGGAGGCCAGCGGGCGGCGGCGGTTTCGGCACCGACTGCGCTGGGCGTGTCGCTGTGGCGTCGGCGACGTGTTCCGACGCGTCGACTACCGGTGTGTCGGCGAGCTCGGCTGGGGTCGTCACGTCTGCTCTCCCCTGACGGTCATGTCCGCGCCGACGCGACCGGTGCCGCCGGTGCGCCGGCATTCGAGGATCAGGCGGTGCTGGGACATGTGGCTGCCGGGGATGGCGATCGGCCCGATGTTGGCGTAGGCGACGGCGAAGCCGACCGTAATGGTGGACCCGACCTGTACGCCGTCGAGCATCAAGCGAGCCTCACCGGTAGTGCCGGAGGTCGTGGCGCAGTGCACGACCTGCGCGTACGCCATCGGGTGCTGTTTGTAGACGAAACCGGTGTCGACCACCGCCTCGAAGGAGGCGCTGTCGGTGCTGGGCAGGCTGTCGAACCTCACGCGGCGGGTCGGCCAGCTGAGTGCTGGGCGCGCGATCCCCTGCCCTGCTGCGGCGTCGTCGCTGAAGACGATGCCGTTCTGGTTGTCGTGCAACGCCCATGCCTGCGCGCCGCTCGCGGTGAACGTGCGGATCACGAAGGTTCCGTTGTCGCGGAGGACGCCGAACTCGCGCTTGCCGTCGGTGCCCTTCTTGGCGTAGAGCGTGTAGGCACCGGTGCTCGTCACGATCTCGAACGCGCCGTCATCTTGAATCCGGAGGCCACCTGCGGAGATGACCGCGCTGTACAGGGTTTTCCGCCCGAGTTCCTTGATCTTCTGGAACTCGGCGTTGAGGACCTTGGCCACGTCGGCGATCCGTCCCTCTGGGGGCACGGTCCACCTCCTCGTCAGAACCGCGCCGGAACGGGTGCGAGCGTCAGTGCGATGTGGTCGCGTTCGTCGCCGTTGCTGATGTCGATGATCCGGCGCCGGTAGTCACCATCGCTGAGCCACGGCTCGCCGGTGACCATGAACAGCCCGTCGTCACCGGGCGCCACGCTCGACACATCGGGGCCATCGCCGAGGATGTCGACGACGGCGGTCCAGTTGTCGATGGGTGCGCCGTACATTTCCGCGTAGGCCGTGGCGTAGTCGTTGAGCGTCGTGAGTTCGGTGGCCGAGCTGTGTTCTCCCGCGACTCGCCACTTGCGCGGCGCACCTGCTGTACGCATGGCGGTGTTCTGGGCTGCGCCGATGATCCGGCCTCTCTCGGTGCCTTGGCCTGGTACGAGCCAGTCGGTGGCGGTCGGCACGAAGTCCGTGACCGCGGCGACTGAGACGAGGTCCGAGCCTGAAGCCCACACGTGCGGGCTGCCCGACTGTCCCAGGTAGGGATTGCCGGTGCGCACCACCCACTCCAGCATCGTGCGGTCGCTGGACAGCCGGGGCGGCATCTCCACGTCGCAGCCGTCTTGGCGCTGTGTGATCTCGTGCACGCGTTCGCCGACCATGCCCAGGTCGTAGCCGCGGTAGGTGATGGTGTTCGTGCCGGCGACGTCGGTCTCGTACGCCAGCGGCAGGCCGCAGTCGGCCCAGGTCTCCATCTGCTCGAGCAGCCGCTTCACGATGGTGCGCCACGACAACGGTCCGAGGACGGTATCCGCTGCGGCTGCGGTCCAGTTGGTGGTGGCGGCCGGTGCGACTGGCCGGGTGTCGATGAGTGACCAGATCCCCTTGCACTCGACCCTCACCGCGCTGTCGATGACCTTCTCGGCACGTACGGGGCTGATTTTGGTGATCGGCCCGGCCTGCGCAACCCATGACCCTGCGCACCACGCCAGCGAGTACCGGTCGCCTGCGGACAGCAGTTCCCGTAGCTCAGCGCGGCCGATCATGTCCGAGTAGATCGGCACCTGCGCGGTGAGTTCACCGCGCGCGTTGATGCCGCGGCTCCAGGACGGGTCGCTGCCCGGTACGACCGGCAGTTCGCGGACCACTGCGCCGGTGCGGGTCTCGGCGATGAGCAGCTCCCACGTCGGCGCCGGGGCCTGCTTGGTGGAGCCTGCGGCGAACGCGGCCGTCACATCGGCTCCCTTCCGCTCAGACCGGGATGACTTTGGCGGTCAGCAGGTTGTAGGCCGTGCTGGCCTGCGCGTAGGCACCGTTGCCAGCCGGGCCGAACTGCCTGATCAGGGACATGTGGACGACGTGCGCGCCGGTCAGGACCGTGTCCGACTCGCCGTGTACGACGCGGTGGATGTTGTCCAGCAGCACTCCGCTGGAGTTGACCGCGCCGAAGCTTTGGCCCAGCACGGTGCCGGTGGTGCCGTCGAGTCGCAGCGAGACGTCGTAGTGGGTGCCGACGCCCTGCGACCAGATCAGGGCGCCGTCGCAGTCGAGCTTGTACGGCCAGCCTGGGTCCGCGATGTTCAGCGTCGCGACGGTCAGGTTCGCCGTCGTGAGAGTGGTGTCGACGGTGCGGGTCGACGAGGTGAGCGGCACCGTGCCGTGCCACTGACTGTCGGACTTCCACACCTCGACTTGCTGGTGGGTGCGGCAGTAGCGGGAGTCGCCGGGGTAGATGCCAGCGTCGGCGTGCGAGTCGCCGGCGAGCATGAGCCGCACGGCGCCGCGGATACCCGCTGCTTTGCGCAGGTCGGTGATGTTCGCTCCGGTGATCTGCGTGGCGTTCGCGGCCACCGCTACCTCAGCGAGCGGGATCGCACCGGTCGGCAGGCTCGGCAGTGTCGGCGATCCGGCCGGGGTACCGGTAACGCTCCACAGTCGAGTGCGGGTTTCGGCGTCGCCGATGGAGGCGTCGAGGACCTGAGCGACGATCAGGTCCCGTCTTGGGTTGGTGGTCGACGAGGCGGCGAGGTCGATACGGGCGGTCGAACGCAGCGACGCGACATAAGGTCCTTGACCGGTGCGGCTGATGACTGCTTGGCCGAGGTAAGACCGTACGGCCATGCCGGGAGTCGGTGAGTCCGGCACGATCATCAGGTCCAGGTAGAGACCTCCGCCGTAGGCCGAGGGCAGCACGCCGTCCCGATAGCTCGTGAGCGGGTTGACCGCGCCCGACCCCGGCGCGAGGAACGCGCCGTCGTGGTAGCGCCCGTCCACGGCGTTGTTACCGGCCTGCGTCCACGTGTCTTCAAAGGTGTAGTCGACGGCCACCAGCGGCCACCTCCTTCGGTGATGAGCAGGCCGTGGTCACCACTGCGCGGTGGACCAGTAGGCGGTGAGCAGTGCGGTGGCCGGCATGGAGTCCGCGGAGAACGCGACAAGGAGCTCGGAGCGCGCGGGCACCGTGAACCACCTGCTGCCGGCCGCGCGTGCGCGCCGGTCGGTGGTGCCGCCGAGCAGCACGGTGCGCCGCCGCGGGTTGGTGTCGATCTCGACCGTCGGCACGTTGCCTGCTGTGGTGGTGAGGGTGTCGTTATAGCGCAGCAGACCGTCGATCGTGGGCGCGGTGACACGGGGGTTGACCAGCGATTCCCCGTTTGCTGTCGATCCGCTGATGACGAACCGGACAGGTGCGTCCGCGTAGCCGCTGTTCTTCAGCACCGCCGATCCCGTCGAGACGACCACGCCCCAGGACAGGCCCGCGGACGCTGTCCAGTCCAGACCGGCCGGCCACGGCAGGCCTCCGCTGGACTGCGGCGGCAGCACCGCCACGCTCGTCTCCAGCCCGTACTTGCGCGGATCGACCGCGCGCAGTTGCAACGTGAAGGCCAGGCCGCCGCCGCCGGGCTGGACGGTCACCAGCGGTGCCGCGTCGCGCCGTACCCACGCGGACAGCGGGCCGGTCTCCTCGATGCACCGCAGTTCCCACAGCCGATCGGGATGCGCTGGGTCCAGGCACAAGCTGTTGAGCCGATGCTCGGCGGCACGCCGCAGTTCCCAGGTGGGCGCGAACACCCAGCCGCGCAGGCTGATGATGCGCGGACCGTCCGCGGTTTGCGGTGAGCCGGACCAGCCTTCGTCGGCGTCGATCACCCACTGGCAGCCGTCGACGAGCACGTCGTTGAACCACACGCCGTCAAGCAGCCACTTGACGGGCATCGACACGCCCAGGTCCCACACGTCGGTCACCGGCTGCTCACCTCCCCAGGCTGTGCAGCAGCCGGTTCTGGCTGGTGGTGATGATGCTGTCGGCGTCCGCGCCGCGGGCGTCGATGTTCTGCACGACGCTGAGCTGTTCGCGGCGGACGTTGGCGAGGCTGCTGATCGCCGCCCACTGCTCGCTGGTGAGCACCGGCTCGGGCGACCCGGTGCCGTTGTAGACGGTCGAGTAGCCGGGCGGCAGGTAGCCGCCGCTGTCGAAGGCCCAGTGCACGTGGTCGTGGTGATCGGCTTGTGTCGGTCCGTCGTAGGCGAAGGGCCTGCCGTGGAGCAGGTTGACGCCCGGTGTGTAGATCAGCTGGGTGGAGTTCGGGAAGACCTTCGCGATCCAGGCGTTGATGGCGCCCATCGGTCCGCCGATGTCGATCGCGCGGCCCTTGCCGTGGTAGCCGGGATCACCAGGGCGGAGCGCCGAGGTCAGGATCGCCGACGGGAACTGCGCGCTGATGATCTGCCACATCTGCTGCCAGCCCATCGGCGCGCCGCCGGCGCCGCCAGCTGCTGCGGCCGCGGCGTCGCTGGAGAACCCGAAGTGGCCCTTGAGCTTGGCCCAGAGCCAGTCGGCGCTGCTGGCGATGAGCTTGGCCGGTGCGCGGGACAGCATGTCTGCCCAGCCGGTTGAGCCGATGCTTGCCTTGATCGTCCCGATCGGGTCCTTCCACAGCCGGACGATGTTGTCCCCTACGCCGGATACCCAGCTGAGCAGGTTGCCGACGATGCCGCCGCCGGCGAACGCCGCTACCCCGCTGCCGCCGCCGGCTACCGTTCCGCGCCGTCCAGATGCCGCGTAGTTGGCGGCCAGGATGTTGCGGGGGCCGATCGCCGCGGTCAGTTCGGGCACCAGCACGGACTCGCCACGTGAGAGCAGCGCGGGCACCGTGTCGCGGCCGGGCGCGTAGCCCGGCACCACGCCGCCACCGGCGAAGTTGACGGGGCTGGCGTACGGGAGTTCGGCGACGCCGACCATGCCAGCGACTTTGTTCCACACGAACCTGATGCCGTCGTTGTAGACGGTGTTGATCACGAAGTTGACTGGTCCGGACAGCTTGGACTTCAGCCCGTCCCAGACCCTGCCGATCCAGTCGACCGCGGACTGGAAGGCGGAGCCCACCTGGTCCACGCCGGACTTCAAGGCGTCAAATACCGGCCGGACGATGTTCTCCTGCACCCAGCGCAAACCGGTGCCGAGGGCGTTCCACGCGGGCTGGATGACCGAGTTCCACACCCAGCTGAACGCGTCGCCGAGCATCCGCAACCCGGTCTTGATCGCATCGAACGCGGGCATGATCGCGCTGTTCCACAACCACATCGCCGCTGCGCCCAGCGCGTCGATCGTCGGCTTGATGACCGACGACCACACCCAGGCGGCGGCGTCGCCCATCGCACGGAAGTAGCCGATCACGAAGTCGATTACCGGCCGCAGCACGCTCTGCCACAGCCACGTGAACGCTGCGCCGATAGCGTCGATGGTCGGCCGCAGCACGCTCTGCCACAGCCAGATGCCGATCGCGGCCCACATGCGGAAGTACGCGACGACGCCGGACACGACAGGCGTGATCACGTTCTGGTACAGCCAGGTGGCGACCGCGCCGATCGCGTCGAACGCGGGCGCGATCGCCGTCTGCCACAACCACATCGCGACACCGGCCAGTAGCCGGAATGCGATCACCGCGGGCGTGACGAACACCGTGATCAGGATGGCGGCGAGGGTGCGCACGGCGGTGTCGATGAACGCGAAGACGGGTTGGAGCACGTTGGACCACAGCCACATCGCGGCCGCGGCGATGGCCTCCCAGGCTGGAACGAAAGCGTTCTGCCACAGCCACACCGCGGCGTCGCCGACCCACCTGAGCGCGGCGACGATGCCGTCGAACGCGGGCCGCAGTACGTTGTCGTACACCCACGAGGCAGCTGTGCTGATCGCGTCCCACACCACGGCCCACAGATCCTGGAACCACGTGGTCTGGGTGGCGATCCAGACGATCGCGCCGACCAGTGCGGCGACGGCCGCGATGATCAGGCCGATCGGGTTGGCCGTGATGGCGAAGTTGAGCGCCCACTGCGCGGCGGCCCACGACCGGATGAACGCCACGATGCCCTGGATGATGTTGAAGCCGATCAGGGCGGCACGGAACGCGATGAACCCCGCCACCAAGGCAGGCAGCGCCGGGGCGAGCCAGGTGATCAGCTCGACCAGCGATGGCAGCAGCGTCGTCACCAACGGTGTCAACAGGGGAATCAGCGGCGCCACCGAAGCCACGACCGCGGTGAAGCCGGCCGCCACGCCCGGTAGGTACGGGGCCACCTGGATGACCGCCGCGAAGACAGCACCGGCGACGGCCTGCAGGCCAGGCAGCAGTGCCTGCACCACGCCATGCACTGCGCCGAAGAACGCCCCCAGCGCCTGCGTACCCTGCGCGGACTGAGCCAGCGCGAGCAGTGAACCGGTGATCTGCACCAGCGTGTCCAAGACGCCGCCGCCCTCTTGCTGCGCCGAGCCGAGCACCGTGTTGATCAGGCCGAACACGTTGCCGAACAGAGCACCGAACTGGGCCAGCGTGTCCAAGCCGGTACGAATCCAGTCCTCGATCTGGCCGGTCGCGCGCGCGTTCGCGACGAACGCCGCCGCGCCAGCCGCTGCGCCGCCGAAACCGGAGGTCACATCATCGAGCACGAGCGCGCCGACCACGCCAAAGTCCCGAACGATCTGAAGCAGCGGCACGAACCCGTCCGCCAGGTCGCCGACCGTGCCACGGGCGGCCTGGAGGATGAGGTGGACATCGTCGACAGTGCGGCCCGTCGCGGCGAACCCGGCAGCCTGCTCTCGCGCATAGCCGAACTCACTCGCGATCCCCGGCAGGTCGCGGCGCAGCAGCGGCAGGTACACCTTCGCGAGCGACTCGATTTCCCTGGCGGCGTTGTTGAACAGGCCCTGCTGCACGGCGTTGCGCAACCCGAGCAGTTCGGGCCGTAGTTCCCGCACCTCAATCAGCGACGCCCGCGCCGCCGGAGCGAGACCAGCCACCGCCTCGGCGAACTTCTCGCCGTCGCCCCAGTCCTTGAGTGCGTCGGCGACACCCGACAGGCCCAGCTTCAGCACGCCGGCGGCGACTCCGCCGGCGAGGAACACACCGGGCAGCACCGCGCCAGCGAGCGCTGCTTGCGCCACTGCCACCGAGAGGCCAGCCACGGCAGGGGTGGTCGAACCCAGCGCAGCCGCGGCTACCGCGGCCTTCACCATGGACACCCCGAACCGGGCGGCCGAGCGGGCGCCGTTGTCCAGCCGGGTGGTGTCGACGCGTTCCAGGGACGCGCCGAGCCGCAGGATCGCCGACTCGCCGCGCTCGGCCGCCTCGGTCAGGACCTTGCTGCGGGCAGCGGCGTCGGCCTGCACCTGGTCCAGGCGCGCGGTCGTTCCGATCGTGACGCGTTGCGCGGCAGCGAGCCGACGCTGGCTCGCGGCCAGGACTTCTTCGGCGCGCGCCTTCTGCGCGTCGGTGGCGTTGCTCTTGGCGCGCACCGCCTGCAGCGCCGCCTCCGCGACGCGGACCTTGCCAGCGGCGTCAGCCTCCGCGTCACGGGCCTTGACCAGCTGCCCGGAAACCTTCTCGACCTCGGCCTGTACGCGCTTGAGCTGGTCGGACACAGAGGCGGCCAGGTCTTTGCCCGCACCGGCCGAGGCCTTGTCGAACTCCGTGGCCGCGGCCTTGCCCGCCTTGCGTCCCGCACCGGCGGCGTCCTGCACCACGCGGGTCGCGAAACCGCGCATCGACGGCAAGACATCGATCCACACCGCATCGGAGGCCTCAGCGACCACTGCCCACCCCCGATGCGGTTCAGGCCTCGGGCTTGAGGCTGTCCAGGTAGGCCACGACGTCTTCGACCGAGGCGCCGCCGCGGTCGCCGACGCGGTCGCGGGGTTTGCCCGGCCGGGGCAGAGGTTTCGGGGCGCGGGTCTTGCCACCGGCCACCTTCACGGTGGCGGCGGTGTTCTCCCCGATCCGGTCGGCTGTGATCGCCAGCAGGTACTCGAGGTCGGTCCACGAGTGGCCCTTGAGGTGGCGGTCGCGTGCGTTGTTCGGGGGCAGGTGTTCGATCAGCACCCGCAGCTGGCGGAGCGACATCTCGCCACGCCAGTACTCGGCGACGGGGTTGCCGCCGTACTCGGCGATCAGCGCTGCTTCGGTCGCTTCCTCGGCGCCGGCGAGGAGGTCGACCGCCGAGTAGGGCGGCCCGTGCGCGCATCGGTGTCGACGAAGTCCGCCTGCGCCTTCTTCATCAGCAGGGCGATGAACGACGCGCGGCCGCCGAGCTCGCGGAACTTCTCGTACTGCTCGTCGCCCAGGACGAAGCGGCCCATCTCCACGTCGGAGGTGATCTCGCTGAGCTCGTCCTTCCACTCGTCCTCGGCCAACAGCGGATGCGGCATGGTGAACGTCTCGCCGCCGAAGGTGAAGACCACGTCGTCGCCGCCGGTGGCGTCGCGGTGCTGGGCGATGAGGGCGTCGAGGTCGTACTCGGACACGGTGGTGCTCCTGCTCTGGCGGGCGTGGCGGGCTGAGAAGGGGGCCGGACACGGAGAGCCCGCCAGGCCCCGCGCCGACCCCCGCTATCGGGTCAGGCGGGCAGGGCCCAGCCCTCCTTGAACATGCGGCGCACCGAGATCCCGTCCGGGCCCTGGTAGCAGGTGACCGTCACCTCGTAGCCGATCAGGGTGTCGGACTTGTAGGTGATGTCGCCGCGCTCGGTGACCTCGGCGTAGGGGGCGAGGACGCGCCGGGCGTAGACGCCGTCGATGACGTCGATGCCGAAGGACCGCAGGTCCCGCTTGGGTCGGCCCTTCTCATCGAAGATCTGGATCGTGTCGGCGCCGGTGCCGCTGGTCGTGACGTCGTCCGCGTCGACCTTGTAGTAGAGGCTGATGGTGTTCCAGTTGGTCTCCCACAGAGTGGCCTGGAACGTGACCACGCTCTTGGTGATCTCCGTGCGGATCGGCGACGTCGACTGCCAGGGGATGAACTCCTGGCGGTCCTCGTCGCGGCCTTCGACGATGCCGTCGTCGGAGATGTAGCCGAGGTCGGCGTAGCCGACCGGCCAGGTTTCCATCCCGGTGGGCAGGGTCGTGCCGATCGCGGCGACGCGCAGCGCCCCGGTCACACCCAGCCGTGCCAGTTCGGCATTGAGCGCCATCGTTTCTCCTCGCAGCACAACAAGGCCCGCACGCTGGGCGTGGAGCCGGAATGGAACGGATGGTCAGGCGGGCTGGCAGGTCAGGCGGGGCGGGTGACGAGGGTCCACACCGCGCCGTAGCGGCGGACACGGTGGTTGAAGTCCGGCCTGCGGGTCGCCGCAGGTGCTAGGACCTGTGCCACACGGCCGTAGGCACCGGTGACGCCTTGGAGTTCGGGGGCGACCTCGGTCACCTGCAGCGCCAGGTCGAGAACGGACACCCTGTCGGGGCCGTAGAAGTCGACGTCGACGTCCATGCGGTAGACCAGCGACGGACCACCCCAGGCAGGCAGATCCGCTCGTGCCGGCAACGAGTTCACCTGCACCACCGCCGGGGCGGTGTCGCTTTCGAACAGGGTGTCCAGGTCGGTGACGACCTCCACCGCGGGGAACCTGCCGGAGAGCCACTGCACGAGCAGCGACTCGATGTCCGGCGGGCTGGTCACGACGAAGGCGGGGTGGGCTGCGCGGCCTTCTTCTCCGCGGCCGGGGTGGCGTAGCGGGCGCGGCCGGTGCGCACGAGCTCGACGGCGTCGTCCAGCGGCACCTTCTCGCTCTTGCCCTGCTTGGAGTGGTCGGGGTGGAACACCCACTCGATCTGCACGTTGTTGTCCGCCACGGTGTTCTCCTCAGGTGGATCGGGCCGCGCGCCCAAGAAGACGTCGGCGTGGGACTTTCTCGGTGCCGAACTCGCCCTCGGCGTCGGTGGACACCACTCGCGAGTAGGAGCGGCCTTGAGGCCGGGTGCCGGACTCGGTGTGGATGTCGGCGTCGCCGTTCTCGGCGTCGTTCATGGCCTTGGCTCGCGCCGCGATCCGGGCGGCACGCCCGGCCAGTGCAGCCCGCACCTGCGGCATCTGCTGGATCTGCTCCCACGTTCGGCGCGAGAGCCTGAACCGCGCCGCCATCAGCCGGTCACCCGCTGCAGGTCGAACTCGACGTGGTGCACGGCGCCGGGCTTGATCGGGTGAGGCCAGCGGGCGATCTCCCCGATCACCTCGCACACTGCGCCGGTGTCGATGCGGACCCGGTCGCTGGGCAGCACGTCCAGGTCGACGCCGGCGCGCGAGTACACCCGCCACCCGCTGATGACCTGGTCTCGTGGCTCGGTGTCGGCCTCGCGGGAGCTACGGGGCTGCACCGCCACGCCGGTGAACACCACCTCGGCGGCGTTGGGCCAGTCCCGGGTCTTGGAGCCGAGCCGCCCTTCGAGCAACGGTGCCCGCAGCCTGGTGATCGACTGGTTGAACATCATGTGCGATCACCCCTGTTGAGCTGGTACTTCTCCACCGTTCTGGTCCAGGTGTCGGTGACACCGACCACGGAGCCGGAGTGGCGGGAGGCGAACGTCAGGGACTCGCCGCCCACCACCATCGACGACAGGCCGGACACGACGTTGAGGGCCATCTCCGCCTTCTGCAGCACCGCGTCCTGAATGTCGTCGGGCACGACGGTGTAGCCGTGGTTGCAGACCACGCGCACCGCGCCGAGCTTCCGCGGCCAGAGCGCGGCTCGCTCGAGCAGGCCGTCCTCTGACCAGTCGTAGTCGGTGACCGCCGTGCCGTTCACCTCGACGCTGATGACCGCGGCGAGCGGTGCGACCGGCAGGTGCAGCATGGTCGTGCCGCTGCCGTCGAGGCGGAACTCGGCGCCGACGACCAGCTTGATCGGCCGCCGCACCTGGCCGGCGAACTCGCGGCTCGCCGACAGCAGCTCGGCCAGCAACTCGGGGTCGTCGGCCGGTCGGCCGGTCTTGCCCGCCAGGTCCTCCGGTACGGCCAGCAGTTCCCAGGCGGGCACGACAGACCTACTTGTTCTCGGTCGTGCGGGCCTTGTTGGCCGTGCCGCGCGTCTTGCCCGAGGTCACCAGCGACTCGTCCTGCTGGTCGCCATCACCGGTGCCCTCGCCTCCGCCTCCCGGCAGGACGCCCATCTTCTTGGCGTCGTCCTCGTTGAGCTGCATCGTGGTCATGTTGCCGTTGACCTCGACCTCGTACGTCTTCAGTTCGCCGCCCACGACGGCCACCTCCTGGAACAGGTCGTCCACTGCTGTGTCGACGGGATGGATCGCGCACGCGGCGTCGGCAGCACCGCAGACAGGGCACCGCCGACGCTCGCGCACGTCAGGCTCCGGCCGTGAGGTCGATCTTCACGAACGCGGAGGGCTGCAGGATGCCGAACGCGGCCCGCATCTCCGCCAGGATCGCGACGAGGTTGCGCACGAAGTAGTTCTCGTGGCTGTCGGTCGCGGTCACCGAGGACTCCTCGCGGTCCCACAGCACCGCCCACCGCCAGTCGCCGACGTAACCCACGCCCTGCGGGGTGGCCTCGGACTCGATGACCGGCAGCCGCCACAGCGGCGCGTTGTCCGACCCGCCAGTCGGACCGCCCAGGTAGTAGCGGCCCTCCAGGTCCTGCTCGAGGTCCGCGGTTTCCATGTCCAGCGGGTTGAGCAGGTAGGCGGTCGGCGTGCGCCGGCCGATCAGCTTCACCTTCGTCTTCGCCTTGCGCAGCGTGCGGAAGATGTTGGTGTCCCACGCCTGCGTCTGCAGGCCGGAAGTGTTCGCCAGCCCGACGAAGTTCTCGCCCGTGCCGTCACCGGCGATCATCTGGGTGTCGAGCGCTTCCTCCAGGTTGGCCATGAGGAAGGCGTCGATCAGCAGACGGACCTGGCCGGCGTCGGACAACGCCCGCTTGGTGACCGGCATCCAGTTGGCGATGGTCTTCACCACCGCGGTGACGCGGTCGGTGGTGAACCCGGACTCCGGCTTGGTACCCGACGTGCCGGTGGCGGCCGTAGCCTCGGCGACCGGCGCGGCGTTGTTGGTGAAGCCGGTGATGCGGGCGTACTCGACGGTGTCGCTGTTCGTGGTCAACGTCGTGACCAGGTCGCGCATCGTCAGCTGCCGGCGCGGCACGTCGACCTGCAGGCCCAGCCAGTCGTTCTGCACGAACGCGCCCGCGCTCGTGTCCGACGCACCGGTGACCAGCGCCTTGTAGCCCACCGGGGAGCTGGCCACGCGCTGCTTCTCGCCGAACTTGCCGTTCGGCGCCTGACCCATCAGCGCCTTGAACTCAGGCGAGTCGACGAACAGCTTGCCGACGCTGTCGGTCTTCGACGGCGTCCACAGCTGGTCTGGCCGCTGCTTCTGCCCGCCGCCCGGCTCGAAGCCGACGTCCTCGCCGAGGTCACGCACGGCCTGCCGCATCGCGGACAGTTCGCCCTTGCGCTTGAGGTCAGCCTGGATCTCCTTGACGCGGTCGATCGCGGCCTTGACCAGCGGGGCCTCCTCCGCAGAGAAGTCCCGGTCTTCCTTCTCAGCCAGCGCGGCGATGTCCCGCGCCTGCTTCAGCTTGACCTTGAGCTCGTCCTGGAGCTCGGCCACTGTGGCAGTCACAGTGCCCCTCCCGATTCGTTGAGCGGGATCGCGACCTCCAGCAGGTCGAGATCGATGAGTGCTCGACGAGGCGAGGCGGTTCCGGACTTGGCGGGCGGAGCGTCAGCGGCCTGCGGGGGCGGCGTCTGCTCGGCCGGCGGAGTCATCGGCGTGGCCGTGTCGTCGTGCGTGATGCTGTCCAGCCGGGCCTTGAGGTCGGCCACGTCGCTGGCGAGGGTCAGCAGCGCCGTCTGCAGGTCGGGCTGCTGCTCCGGCGCGGACCGCTGCTGCGGGGCGCCGGAAGTCTTCGGCCGCTCGGCGGCCTTGATGGCGATCAGGTCGGTCTGCTGGTTCACACCCACCAAGCAGGGGCCGACCTCGTAGAGCTTGAGCTTGCGCAGCTCGTAGAAGGACCGGTCGACGCCGTCCTCGCGCTTCTCGACCCAGCCGCCCTCTTCGACGTCGAACGCGAAGCTGAACTGCGTGACCCTGCGGCCCTTGAGCAGCCGGTACACCCGCGAGGTCCGCGACTTCGGGTCCGCGAGATCGTCGACGTCGAGTTGGGCCTTCACCCACAGGCCCTCGTCGCGTTCCTCGGCTTCGAGCACCACGCCGATGTGCGACTCGGGGTCGCCGGACTGGTGTGCCCACAGCACCGGCAGTGGGTCACCGGAGGACTTCCACGCGGTGAGGGTGTCGGCGAACGCGCCGGGCACGATCCGGTCGCCGTAGGTGTCGAGGTCGTAGGTCGCGACGATCGCCTCGAACACCCCGTCCTCTGCGCCGTCCTGGTCGCCCGCGGCCTTGATGTGCACGCGCGCGGTCTTCACGTTGGGCATGGCTCTCCCTCACGGTGGTGCGCCGGGCCGGTCAGGCGAAGGTCAGCGCGCAGAAGCAGTAGTCGGCGTTGTCTCGTCCGCCGCGGAAGTCACCGGGCCAGCGGCCCACGTCCGGGAAGGCCGCGGCGAGCTCGACGGTCGTGCCGTCGAGGGCCGCGTGCTTGTCGTCGCCGGCCCGCCACGTCTTGGTCGATAGCCCCGAGGCCTTCGCCGCGTCCTGGCCGCCGAACGACGCGCACTCCGTCATCACCCGCTGAGCCCACAGGCGCGCGTACGACGCCCGGTCCTCCAGAACACCCCGGACCCGGTCTTCCCAGCCGTCCAGCGGGCTCATGGCCGCCAGCAGCAGCGTCCGGGTGCCCTTGTTCACCGCGTGCGCGTACGTAGCGGACGCGGAGGCCAGCCAGGGCTGCATTCTGTCCGCCGACCAGCCCTCTCGATCAGGGTTGTGCTCGTCGAACACCGCTGCCGCCGCGGCCTCGGCGAGGTCGGTGGCGTGCGTGAGCAGCAGGCCAGCCAAGGCAGCGTCCTGGTCGCTCTCGTCGCTCCACGCCTCGTCCAGCGACGGCAACGCCTTCACGCCCAGCCGCGCGGCCAGCGCCGACGCCTGCTCGTCGAGGAACGACAGCAGCGCCTTCTCCAGCCCCGACACCTGCGGCAAGGCCGTCTGCTGTGCGCCCGCAGCCTTCCCTTCGATCACCAGACGCCGCTTGGGCGCGGTGTCACGCGGTGACGCCAGCCCACCGATGAGCACGTTGAGCGGGGTGATCAGCTCGTCGCCGCCGTCCAGCGCCGGCAGGTTGAACCGGGCGCGCTGCTCGTTGCGGGTCATCCACGGGGCGCCCGTCGCGGCCGATGCCGCGGTCGCCTGCTCCTCGAACGAGCCGGCCATCTTCGCCGCGATGTTGAACTCCGGGTACAGCCCGTCGACGTCGCGGAAGTCCGGCAGCAGTTGCTCGGCGATGTCCTGCTGGAACTGCTCCAGCCACGGACCGAGCGTGTCCTGGTAGAGGTTCTTGTGCTGCTCGGTGATGTTGCTGTAGGTGGCGTGGTCGAGGATGCCCACGAACACCGGGGACACGTGGTACTGAGCGGCGGCTTCCTCGCGGGTCAGCTTGCGGGACTCCACGTACTGCGCGGACTTCGGATCCAGGCCGATCGCCTTGTAGGTCATGCCGTCCTCGAGCAGCGGCGTGCCCCCGGCCTCTCCGCCGGCGCCGGTGAACGACGACCGCCACCCCTGCTTGAACCGGTTCCGCGCGGTCGGCCCCCAGTCGGGCGCGTCCTTCGGGCGCTCGATCACCCCGGACAGCCGGGCTCCGTTGCGCCACATCTGCTGCCGGTTGCGGGTGGCCTCGTACTCCTCGAGCATCAGGTCCCGCAGGGCGTTCATCGGGCTGTTGCCCACCCGCGGGTCGCGCGGGTCGTAGCCGTGGAAGTGCACGACGTCATCGGCGGCGATCGCCCGCCACCGGCCGTCGGTCCAGATCTCGTAGGACTCCGGGGCCAGCCAGTTCCCGCCCGTGGGACGGACCCGTGGCGGCGGGATCGGGATCAGCGTGCGCACCGCGCCGCCGGGCGCGCGGTCCTTGACCCAGAACCCGTTGTCGTAGATGCCCATGTCGTGTACCAGCCGGTCGAACAGCCGGTAAGGCGTCAGCCTCAGCACCGGGTTCGGGCGGGCGAGCAGCTGGGCGATCGGGTGCGTCGTGTCCCGTACCCGGTCGGTGTCCGACACGCGGCGGTACCAGTGCAGTCCGATGTGCGCGATGTTGCGGGCCAGGAAGCTGACCACGGTGCGCACCGACCGCTGCGACTCCCAGATCAACGTGTGGTCGGCGTAGATGTCGTCGCCCAGTCGCACCGAGGCACCGAACGCCGGCGCCACCGGGGTAGACACCCAGTTGCCCTGGCCCGACGAGATCACGAATGCCACGTCAGCCGCCCACGACCTGGATGAACTCCACCCGTGACCGCTCCACGATGATCTCGCCGTCCAGCGTCTGCGACTGCGCTCCCGGCTCGTGCATCTCCACATCCCGCAACACCAGCAGCGGGCCGCGCTGCGCCCACAGGATCCCGGCGAACGCCCGCTCCGCGGTGTTGACCACCACCCGCTGCCGGATCAGCCCACGCCACGACCAGAACACGACGCCTCCCAGGGTCAGACGACCTCGAGGTCGTGGTCCTCGTACGCACTGCGCTTCGGCGGCACCCGCGTCATCGCCTCCGACATCGCGGTCACCAGCGCCGACACCGCATCGATCTTCTCGGCGCTCGCCGCCTTGTCCGGCTTCACGTTCCCGGCCGGGTCCGTGGTGACCGCGAGGTTGTCGACCATCCATCGCACCGCCGGGTTGCCGCCGTGCCGCAGCAGCGGTGCCTCCTCGGTGCCCGCCAGCAGCAGCCGCTGCGTCTCCTTCAACGGCGGGCTGAGCGTCTGGTAGCCCTGCCGCACCTTGACCAGTGGCGCCCCGGCGTTGCCCAGATCGTTGGTCAACTGGGTGGCGTTCCACGGGTCGAACCCGAGCGACACCACCCGGAAGGTGTCCATGTCGCGCCGGATCTGCGCCTCGATGAAGTCGTAGTCCGCCACGTTGCCGGGCGTGGTCCTCAGCAGGCCCTGGCGTACCCACACCGTGGCTTCGCCCGCGGTGCGTTTGTCCAGCGCCTCCAGGTTCGCCTCCGGCGTCCACAGCCGCCACAGCGCGTCGTAGCCGCCCCGTTCGTCGCAGGGGAACAGCCAGCACAACGCCAGCAGGTCGCTGGTGCTGGCGAGGTCGAGGCCGCCGTACGCCTCACG
>JAESFH010000241.1_pt1 | contig 26794 bp, 26 predicted proteins | sample 9269381 | NCBI WGS metagenome assembly JAESFH01 (sample SAMN14504062, study PRJNA617094) | algae metagenome | isolation source: Aphanothece sp. CMT-3BRIN-NPC111 and co-occurring heterotrophs from well... | place: USA: Clark Mountains Wilderness, California | collected 2010-04-18
AAGGTGCAAGAACTAGACAAATCACCTCGCCTGGACAACCCACTGAACATCTCTGAACTAATGCCAGAGATGCCTTACTTCAGTTCTCCTAGCTTGATACGGGATTTGGAGGCTTATTACAAGGCACTCGACAATGTGCAGAAGGAGTTTCTGTCTCAATTCGATTCCGTGTTAATTGTGGGTGGTAGCGGTCCAATTGTGGATCTGGCTAACAACCAGCGCGTCCACGACATCATACTTAGCTTTTTGAAAACAGGTAAGCCCATTGGGGCTGAGTGCTACGGTGTTACCTGTCTCGCTTTTGCCCGCGAACTTGAAGACCGTAAGAGCATTATCTGGGGCAAGCACGTTACTGGTCACTGCAAAGAGTACGACTACCACAACGGCACAGGCTTCATGGGTACTGACTTCGTCATTGGTCCCCCGCCCTATCCTCTAGAGTACATTTTGCGAGATGCCACAGGTCCTGATGGAGCTTATCACGGGAACTTTGGTAAAGAAGGTTCAGTAATTGTTGATTATCCCTTCATCACGGGTCGCTCTAACAATGATTCTTATCTCACAGGCGAAAAAATGGTGGAAGTCCTGGATAAGGGATTGAAACGGTTTGGCTGGTAATTTTTAGGTTAGGAAAGGGCAAATTAAGGATGAATTGTTGAACATTCATCCTTAAGCTCGATCGAGAAAAGACGTTATGCATCAAGACTCCAAGTGCCAAGATGGGCGACAAAAGAAAGTAAGACAGCAAAAAATACTGCTGGGATCGGTAGCCACGCTTTCAGCGCTAATTTTGGGCGGTGTTCATCCTCCTAAAATCTCTGCCCAGATACCCAGCTCCCCTGAACAGAAACAGAAACAGCAAAAGCCACTTTCACCAGTAGATATGCTGGAGATTCAGCAGCTCTACAGTCAATATTTCTATGCTCTCGACGGCCTCCTTGGTAGAGACTCAGCTACTAAGTGGGCGAATACATTCGCACCCAATGGCAAGTTCTCTATTGTGAAGGCGGATGGAACTCTCGTAGAGCAAGCGACAGGGAGGCAAGCTTTGATAAATCTATACAAAACCTTTCCTAATGTAGAAACAACCCGGCACTGGATGAACAACCTGATGATCGAACCCGATACTCAGGGTGCTAAAGGGGGATGCTACATCATCGCCATGGATATTAAAAGCTCTCCCGCCACTATTGCCAGAAGTGGATTGTATAAGGACAAATTAGTGAAAATCAGCGGCAGTTGGAAGTTTCAAAGCCGCGTTCTCGTCCTCGATGCTAGCTCTTCGCCTCCAACTTTCGTAAGGTCGCGATAATCAGTCTCAGTTTTTCACAAAAGCAATAATCTACAACGCTTGTAGATTAATAGCCCTTGATTGGATGCAGCCAAACGATGGTGCGAAAAGGCAATTAGCAGTCAACAATTACGGATTGGAGTAGGTAATGGCCGAAAAAACAGGGCGCTTTGCAATTATTGAACAACTGCTAGCGGATGGCATCCATTACATGTTTGGCAACCCTGGAACTGTAGAACAGGGCTTTCTGGATGCTCTTTGGGACTACCCAGATCTTAAATACATCCTGACATTGCAAGAAACCGTTGCTGTGATGGCAGCAGATGGTTATGCACGAGCAACTCAGAAACCAGCAGTGGTGCAAATACACAGTACCCCTGGTCTGGGGAATGCGATCGGTGCGCTTTATCAGGCCAAGCGCGGTCACTCGCCACTGGTGGTCATCGGCGGAGACTCCGGAGTGAAATATCAGGCGATGGATGCCCAGATGGCAGGGGACTTAGTAGCTATGGCAGAGCCTGTTACTAAGTGGTCAACGATGGTGATGGAACCATCCTCGCTACTCCGCGTTCTGCGAAGAGCGATCAAAATTGCTGCGACTCCCCCAATGGGGCCTGTGTATGTTTGCTTGCCGCAAGATATTTTGGACTTTCCTGTAGTTGAGGAGGTGATACCAACCTCATTCCCATCCAGCAGATCTGTGCCAGATGAAGAGTCTCTTCAGGCAGCAGCGGCAATGTTGGCAGAGGCGAAAAAGCCCATGATTTTCGTGGGGGATGGGGTGGCTTATTCTGGCGCACAGGATGAGTTAACCCGCGTTGCTGAACTCTTGGGTGCAGAAGTGTGGGAAGCGAATAATGGTGAGTTGAACATGAGCCAATCCCATCCTCTATATCAGGGAACGACGGGGCATATGTTTGGCTTCCAAAGTCTGCCTATTACCTCTAAAGGGGATGTCAACTTAGTTTGTGGCACCTACTTATTGCCAGAGGTATTTCCTGAATTAGGTAATATCTTTGCACCAGGAGCAAAGGTTATCCATATCGATCTAGATGCCTATGAGATTGCTAAAAATCACCCAGTCGATCTAGGGATGGTGAGCGATCCCAAGCTGACATTGGCGAAACTGGCAACTATCCTAGAAGCAATTATGGCACCGGGGCAGAAGCATGCTGCGGAAGCACGAGCGGCTGACATTGCTAAAGCCAAAGCAGCCAAGCGCGAGAGTGAGTTGGAGCGCGATCGCACTTTTCAAGATGCTGTACCTCTGCACTTATCTAGTTTCACCGCAGAACTGGCGGCTCTATTACCAGAGGATGCCATTATCTTTGATGAAGCTCTCACCAACTCCCCAGCAGTTACACGCCATATACCTCCAACTAAACCAGGACACTACTTCATCACTCGTGGCGGTTCTTTAGGTGTAGGTATACCAGGAGCTATTGGTGCCAAAATCGCTAATCCCGATAAGACAGTAATTGGGTTTACAGGTGACGGCGGTGCTATGTACACTATCCAAGCTCTCTGGTCAGCAGCTCGCCACAACGTCAATGCTAAGTTTGTGGTCTGCAATAACAGGTCTTACAGGATATTGCAGTTAAATATTCAGGCTTACTGGAAAGAGCAGGGTATCCCAGAACATGATTTTCCCCTAAGTTTTGATTTGTCTAAGCCAGCCATCCGCTTTGACGAAATGGCTCGTTCGATGGGGGTTGAAGCCGTGCGCGTTGAGAAGCCAGAAGAGATAATCCCGGCAATCAAACAAGCATTGTCACATAATGGGCCATTCCTAATCGACCTAGTTTTAGAGGGCGATGTTCACCCAGACATGGTTGGCGTTAAGTGTGGGCAATAGCGTTGATGTCGTCTCAAATGTGTAACCTAGCTGACATTAAGTTCACAACCGCCACCATTATCCGAACCGGAGTCTACAGGGATCAGATAGTCAAGGTTGAGAAATAAATGGAAGTTTCAAAGCCGGACTCTCATTCTCGAGCCTAATAACCCAGCGAGTTAACTTGGTTTCTAGTTGAAGCCATCGCCAAATAAACTACATACACTTCAAGAGGTTTTTATGATTCATCAACTAATATTTGCCCACCCTAAACCCGGAATGAGCGAAAAGGAATTTCAGGACTACTGGGTAAATGTTCACGCCGTTAAGTACGCTAGTAAAATTCCACAGATCAAGCGTTATCTAATTGATTGCCGCATTCCTTTTGGAGAAGAACCAGAAGACCCACGTTTTAGCGGTGTAGCTGAAATTTGGCTAGAAAATGAGGAAGAGCAGTTAGCCTCCCTTCAGACTAAAGAGTTTTTAGAAGGAGCACGTCTTGATGAACCAAATTGGGCGGCTTTTTGGCGCTCGGTGGTGCTAGATACAACGGCTCACGTCCTTATGGAAGGAGAACCTCTAAAAAGAGATTCTAATATGGTCAAAATATTCGCTATGGTAAAGCGAAAAGCTGGAATGCCCCTAGAAGAATTTCGTAAGTACAGCTTAGAAGTTCATGGACCGAAGAACCTAAAACTTCCAGGTCTACGGCGTTATATTCAAGGCCATGTGAGAGACTCATATTATGCCATTGGCGAATCCCTTTTAGATTGTGTTTCTCAGCTTTGGTTTGATGATGTCGAGGCGCTGGAAAAAGCTCTGAACTCACCAGAAGGAAAAGAAGCTGAACAAGATTTAGCTAATTTTATTGAGCCTAAATATGCCTACACCTTTGTTGCCGATGAACATTGGATTATTGGACCAGAATTTAGGTAAAAACATCTCTTTTGGTTGATGAATTTCCAGTTTCCTTGAGGAAATCAATGATGCAAACTCAGGCAATTGTCATAGGTAGCGGCTTTGGCGGCGCAGTAGCAGCTTTAAGGTTAGGGCAGGCAGGAATTGAGACCATGCTACTGGAGCGGGGACGCCGTTGGGCAATCGAAGATCCGACAAAAAATGCGACTTTTGCAACATTTAGAAATCTAGATGGACGAGCAGAGTGGTTAAATTCTGTCAGCAAAACTCCAGGTTATGAGGGAATACCCATTGATAAATACACAGGAGTGCTGGAAATTCTGGAAAGAGGAGATTACAAATTTCTCGTAGGCTGTGGCGTTGGCGGTGGCTCCCTAGCTTATGGGGGAATTCTCATTCAGCCGCCAAAGGAACTATTTGAACAAGTGTTTCCTAGCTCCATTGGCTATGATGAGATGGATTCCATTTACTTTCCCAGGGTTCACTCTATTATTGGTACTGCCCCAATTCCAGATGATGTCTTGGAAAGTGAATATTACCAAGGGCTGAAGGTACTGGAGCAACACGCTCTCAAGGCAGGATTCCCTTATGTCGAGTCAACAAACGCTGGGTTAGCTAACGGTATTAATCGCTTCCCGATGGGGGTAGATTGGGATATTGTCCGGGAGGAAATGGCAGGAAAAAGAGTCCCTTCTGTGATTGCAGCTGAGTTTTGGTTTGGCAATAACAGCGGGGGTAAGAAAACTCTAGATCAAAACTATCTGAAGTTAGCAGAGGAAACAGGTGCTGTCGAAATCCGCACTCACCATCTGGTTACAAAAGTGGCGGAAGTGCCAGAGGGAGGATATGCAGTTTCAGTAGACATTATTAACGACGCGGGCGAAGTAATCGGCCAGCAAACGTTAACTAGCAAATATTTGTTTATGGCGGCTGGGACGATTGGGACTTGCGAGCTTTTAATTAAAGCTAAGGTCAAGGGGGATTTGCCGAAAATTAATGACTATATCGGTCAAGGATTTGGTAACGATGGCGATACGTATGCCTTCCGCACCAATCTGTCAGAAACGACTAATCCCCATTTAGGGGGACCAGGAGCGATCGCAGTTCTCAATTATGAAAATCCGATTTACCCTAGCGTGATGATGCGAGCGCCATTGCCGAGATTTGAAACTGATTTTCCCAATAAGGATATCATCGGCACATTTGTGTTTGCCATGACCCCCCATCGAGGCGAATTCAGTTATGACCAAGCCTCGGATACAGTTCTATTAAATTTTGAAAGCGACCCCAAAGCCAAAGAAGCCGCTCAGTATTTAGCTGAACTGCTGAGCGAGAAAAATGGTGGCGAAGTACCTCCCATTGCTTCTCAGGTAACAGGCCATCAACTGGGAGGAGCTTGCATGGGTCAAGTTTGCGATGACTGCGGTCGCGTTGCCGGACATCCAAACCTCTATATCGTAGATGGTTCATTGATTCCAGGGTCTAGTACTTGTGTTAATCCAGCACTGACAATTGCTGCGATCGCAGAACGGTGTTTGGATCGGATTTTGGCTGACGATATCAAACCTTCATAATTTTTATCATTCATAAGTTTTCCGCTATTAATTCATCAGTTGGTGAGGTAAAACATGAGCCAAGAAGAAACACAAAAAGTTGCCGAAAAGTGGTTTAACGCGCTAGATAAAGCCGATTATGAAACCGCAATGGGCTGTTTGGCGGACGATATTGAGTGGATCAATCTACAGCCTGTAGAAGGTGTCAGTGATATCATTCCCTGGATTGGCACATCCCACGGTGTGGCTGAGGTTACTAAATCATTTCAAACCCGTGATGGGGTTGCTGAGGTCAAGCTGTTTAAGCCTGTAGATCTAGTCGTTCAAGGGGATCAGGCATTTGGCACTGTGCATGACATCACAACCGTCAAAGCTACTGGAGTCACCTTTGACATTACTTTTGCCACCTGGATGAAAATCTCTGGGGGCAAGATTGTGAAATGGAAATCTTACTGCGATCCGTCGCCCATTATTGCCGCATTTCGCGGAGACTTGCGATCCTCCTCCGGAGACGCTACGCGATCGCGCCTGATTGAAGCTGTAGAAAATGACGATTTAGAAGCAGCCAAAACTCTCCTGCAACAGGGTGCCGATTCTAATGCCCGCAATCCAGAAAATGGATTAACTGTATTAATGACCGCAGCCTGCCATGCCAATCTGGAAATGGTGAAGTTGTTGCTGGATGCTGGTGCTGATGTACTGACTACTGATAGCAAAACCGGGGCAACTCCCTTACACAAAGCTTGCCAGGGCGGTAGTCTAGAAATCGCTACGCTGCTACTGGATGCTGGGGCATTCGTTGATGCTGTCACACCCACAATGGGGCACACCCCAATTATGGATGCCCTGTGGTACAAGTGGCCTGAGTTGGTAAAGTTATTTGTTGAACGAGGAATCGATCTGAATTTGGGTACCCATTATGGCTTTACCTTAGACGATCACGTTAACTTTGAACTCAATGTTAACCAAGGCGAAGAAAAAGAGAAATTTATCGTCATTAAAGAAGCCATCGACGGGGGAAGAAAAGCTGCACAAGACAGCATTGAGTCTCAGAAAGTTATGGCAGCAACCAATAAAGGAGATCTGGAAACAGTTAAGCAGTTGATCGAGGAAGGGGCTGATGTCAATACCGTTTATCCTCACGTCAATTCTTTTCTAGATGGTCATACTCCCCTGTTAGTTGCTGCCCGCGACGCTCATACAGAAATTGTCAAAGAACTTTTGAAAGCAGGCGCTAAAGTCAGGGTGGAAGACTGGGTTTTTAAAGGCGCTCCCATCCACAAAGCCACTTACAACGGAAATGCTGAAATTTTGAAAATGCTCATTGAGCACCCTGATATTGACATTGATGTTCAAGGACCAATAAACGGTTACACGCCCCTTCACGATGCTCTCTGGCATGGATATACCGAATGTGCCGAGATGCTAATTAACGCTGGGGCGCGATTAGATTTGAAAGGACATGATGGCAAAACACCCTTAGATATGGCTGTTGCTGTCTATGGTGCTGATGGTGAAATTCCCCAACTGATTCGCTCAAAAATGGCAGCAGAGTAAAGCTTTATAGCAATCCTTCAGTTAGCTTTTAGCAGTTACCAGTTAAAGCAGCAGTTCTGGGTGCCTGAAAACCAGAGCGATTGTCAAGAGCCATGATGGCAACTGCTTTAACTTCACGGATCAAGAAAGGAGATTTTACTATGTCGGCTGAAGACTATAAAACACTGATTAGCCACAAATTCTATCAGGAATCTGTGGATGAAGGACATTTAGACTTGGTAGACGAACTCTTTTCTCCAGAGTGCGCTTTCTATGCAGCTGGAAGTTATGAACCAGTCGGTCGAGACACATTTAAAGAGTACCTGGGAATATTTCGTAAAGCCTTAGGTATAAGCCACACCATTGATGAACAAATTGCTGAAGGTGATAAAGTTGTTACCCGTTGGACAGTAAATGGCACTCATCAAGGAGAGTTTCAGGGAGTTGCACCGACGGGTAAAGCTATAAGGTATTCTGGGGTTTCAATTTTTCGCTTTGCAGACGGTAAAATTGCGGAAGTTTGGAGTAGTTTTGACGAACTGGGATTGCTAGAACAAATTGGTGCGATCGCGAGATTGCTAGATCGTGAATCCATCGAGATCAAAGGTTGAATTATGACACCAGCAAATCCTACAATTCTCGTCATCGGCGCTACTGGCGCTATGGGAAGAAGTGTAGTTCAAAATTTAGTGGATGAACAATCTCATCCTTGGCAGATCAAAGCCTTAACTCGCAACGTTAATAGCGATCGCTCCCAAGCCTTGCAAGCATTAAGCGATCGCATTGAACTCGTACAGGGAGATGTCAACGACCAGGAAAGCCTCAAAAAAGCCATTCAGGGCGTACATGGCGTGTTTTGTAATACCGATTACTGGTCTGCTGGCAGCAAGGCAGCAGAAATTTCTCAGTCGAAGATGATGATCGAAATCTGCAAGTCTGAGAAAGTTAGCCACTTTATTTACAGTTCCCTGGAAAATTGCCTTAAAATCTCGGACGGCAAAGTTCCTGTTCCTTACTTCGACTCTAAAGCTGCTGTTGAGGAATATATTGATGAGCAACGGCAACAGGGAGACGAGTGGTTCCTCAAAAACACTACAGTCCTAGTAACCGCTCCCTATTTAGAGAATTTTGAGGGCTACTTTTTACCTAAAAATCGAATTGAACCCGACGGCAGCACCACCCTAGTTTTTTCAGTGCCGATGGATGATAAGCCTCTAACAATGGTTGCCCTAGATGACATTGGTTGGTTTGCTGCTTACATTTTTGCCAATCCACAAAAAACTTTAGGTAAGACTCTGAAAATTGCTTCAGATAGTCTAACGATGCAGGAATTCGTTAAGATTTTTACAAAAATAACTGGATTAACTGCTGAGTATGAGCCGATCACCCTTCAGCAGTTTAGAGAAGCTAGCCGTCAAGGTGTGCAAGATATAGCTAATAGTCCTGATGGTGATTTTGTCGGAAATATGTTTCAGTTTTGCCAAGAATATGGCATCCACCGAGATTTTCAAGAGTTACGCCATATCCATCCCCACCTCTTAAGCTTTGAAACATGGCTGAAGAAAACGGGTTGGCATGGCGAAAAGCAAGAAGTACAGAAATATCTACAGGATTATTCACAAACTCAAGCCAGCAAATAAGTGCGATCGGTGATTTTTGATTGTTATTAAGTAGTAGCAACCAATCATAAACCCTAATGGAGAGTTTTTTATCATTACCATAAATAGGAAAGTATAGCGCAATTTGCAAATAATTTAACAATTTTGTAAGCTGCAAAAAATGAACTCAATGCTTTAATAAGTTATACATTCTAGATACCGCAAAGTCCTGTTGCATCTTTTACAATGCCATGAGGATAGCAAGTTAGTTGCTCAAATACAGCCGTAAGATCAGGAATAAGCATGAAACTTAAAGGTAAAAAAATTGGCATCCTGCTTGAAAGTGACTTTTATGAACACGAGATTTGGTACTACTCTTATCGCTTTCCAGAAGAAGGTGCAGAACTACATTTCCTAACCCGTCTGTGGGGGCAACCTTATCTCACTTTCAAGGGACATGAATATCATGCACCTTTCGAGTGTCACGAAAGCTTTGAGAACATAGATGAGGAAGAACTCAAAACTTATGCTGCTATCATTGTGCCATCCGCTATGGTCTCTGATCGGCTCAGGTGGACAGAGGATGTTAATAAACTTCCACTAGCTACTGAATTTCTCAAGCGAGCATTTGCAGAAAAAAGTATCCTTAAAGGCATTATTTGTCATGGAATGTGGCTAATATCTCCCGCTCCTGAATTAGTACACGGTCGTCCAGTTACTTGTCACAATAACTTGCACAGTGATGTTGTAAATATGGGCGCTATTTACACCGATCGAGATGTGGTTGTGGATGGAGATTTAGTCACAGGACGCAGCGGCGCTCATTGTCATTTTTTTGCCAATAAGATTATTGAAATTTTGGCATCCTCATAGATAAATACTTTTAATCATGGAGAAAATCCAATGGATCGGATGAGTTTTACATTTTCGGACATGATCGCTGGTTACGTCACCGACTTTAACCGCAGCGAGAAAAGCTTTGGCCTGAAGACATCAGATGGACGTGAATTTAAGGTTGATCTGAGTAGGGTTGCCTATGGTCGGATTACCTACAATTTGGAAGAGCCTTACAACGATGCTACTGGTAGGTTTGCCGAGCTGCTAGCCCCCGGTCAGCATGTGTTTGCCTATGGTACTTTCTACCCTAAAGGGGATGGGCACAAATTTGAGGCTCAGCAACTTGTTTTTCCGGGTGATGCCCCAGAGAAATATCGGCATGAAGAGCAGGATTGGTGGATCAAGCAAGTACGCTCAATTGCCGATAGTTTCCTCTATTGGCAGTTTAACTACCCCGAAAATGAAATCGATTATCGGGACTATCGCACTTACCTGAGGGTAACTGGGGTTAAAAAGCGCAGTGACGACTTCCTCCAAGAAACTGACACCATTTCCCGCTTAGTTTATGGTTTTGCCACAGCCTACCTCATGACCGGAGAAGACCGCTTCTTGGAAGGTGCTGAAAAAGGCACTGAATACCTGCGGGAGCACATGCGGTTTTATGACCCCGATGAAAACCTAATTTACTGGTATCACGGGATTAAAGTAACAGGCAACCGGGAGCAAAAACTGCTTACTTCCGAGTTTAGCGACGAATACGACTCAATCCCAACTTATGAACAAATCTATGCCCTAGCTGGCCCCATCCAAACTTACCGGGTGACTGGCGATCCGCGTATCCTCAAAGATGCGGAAATGACCGTCGATTTGTTTGAACGCTTCTTCTTAGATAAAGAAGGCGTTGGCTATTTCTCCAACATTGACCCCATCACCCTTGACCCGCGTGCTGAGTCACTAGGACGCAACCGGGCACGCAAAAACTGGAACTCTGTCGGCGACCATGCTCCCGCTTACCTGATCAACTTGTGGCTGGCAACAGGCGAACAGAAATACGCCGATATGCTGGAGTATACATTTGACATCATTGCGAAATATTTCCCAGACTACGAGAACAGCCCGTTTGTCCAAGAAAAGTTTCATGAAGATTGGAGCAAAGACCAAACTTGGGGAAATCAGCAAAACAGCGCCGTTGTTGGGCATAACCTTAAAATTGCCTGGAATATCCTGCGGATGAATAGTCTTAAAGCCAAAGAAGATTACGTCACTTTGGCTGAAAAAATTGGCGACCTCATGCCCGAAGTCGGCTGCGACCAGCAGCGGGGTGGCTGGTACGACATGGTAGAGCGGGTGAAGTACGAAGGGGAAGATAAACACCGCTTTGTATGGCACGACCGGAAAGCATGGTGGCAAATGGAGCAGGGGATTTTAGCCTACCTAATTCTGCATGGCATACGCAAAGATCCTGAATACTTGAAACAAGCCCGTGAGGGTGCAGCCTTTTACAATGCTTACTTCCTCGACCATGACGACGGCGGCATTTATTTCAATGTCCTAGCTAACGGGGTGCCTTATTTAGTAGGCAACGAGCGTTTTAAAGGTAGCCACTCAATGAGCGGTTATCACTCAATGGAACTGTGCTACCTGTCAGCGGTTTACACCAACCTACTGATTACTAAGCAGCCAATGAACTTTTACTTCAAGCCCCAGCCGGGGGCATTTAAGGATAATATTTTGCGAGTGTCGCCAGATATTCTCCCCCCTGGCAGCGTCAGGATTGGCGAGTGTTGGATCGACGAGGAAAAGTATGACAATTTCGACGCGGAAGCCTTGACGGTCAGATTGCCGGATACGAAAGAACAAGTGAAAGTAAAAGTTCAAATTGTCCCAAATCAGTCACCGTAGTTGGGGAAAGAAGCAACATGGAGATCAAGGTCAAAACACTCCAAGTAACAGCAATCGAAGCTGCTGTTAACGTGGATGCCAATAGTACGCCTCCAGTAGAAGAGCAGATCAGCGTCAATACCCTCCAACAAGTAACAATGATAGAAATGGCGGGTGATATAGATGCTAGTACTGCACCTCTAGTCCAAGAGCAGATTTTGCCACTAGCCCAGCCAGGAGCAAAGCTGCTCCTAGATATGACAAAGGTGCCTTATATGTCTAGTGCTGGCTTGAGGTTTTTACTGTCGCTATACCGACAGATAACCAATAAAGGTGGTCAGCTGGTTTTGGTAGGGCTTGCCGAGGAGATTAAGGACACCATGTCCATGACTGGATTCCTTGACTTTTTTACCACTCGTGACACGCTTGATTCAGGATTAGAAACTCTCAATGTAAAGCTTCAGGTTCTACCCACGTAGGCTCTGAATAATTTTGAGTTTCAAGTTTTGAGTTAATATTTAGAACTCAAAACTTCCTCCTTGTCCCTACATCAGTTATTGAGGCGGAAATGGATCTAGGAAGAATAGACATTCATCCCACCCAAACTTACGGCGACTTCAAGCTGCGTCACGGGCGTCCGTTGCCTTTCGGAGCCACACTGGTGCCGGGGGGAGTTAATTTCTCTATATTTTCCCGTCATGCCCAATCCTGTACTTTAGTGCTCTTCAAAAAGCATGCTCCAGAACCGCTGGTGGAAATTCCATTTCCAGAACAGTTCAGGATTGGCAACGTTTTTAGCATGATCGTATTCGATCTAGATATCGAAAACCTGGAATACGGCTACCGCATGGATGGGCCTTTCAATCCCAAAGAAGGCTACTGGTTTGACAAAAGTAAAATTCTCATGGACCCCTACGCCAAAGTTATCGGCGGTCGGGATATTTGGGGAGAAACGCCTGATTGGGATAACATTTATCACCATCGAGCGCGTCTTGCCTTTGACGACTTTGACTGGGAAGATGACCGTCCTCTGGAAATTCCACCAGAAGATCAGATTATCTACGAGATGCACGTCCGCAGTTTTACTCGCCATCCCTCGTCTGGCGTCAAGCATCCGGGAACATATGCTGCCATCCGCGACAAAATCCCTTATCTCAAAGAGTTAGGCGTCAACGCTATCGAACTTTTACCGATTTATGAGTTCGACGAGTTTGAAAACAGCCGCCCTAACCCGGAAACAGGGGAAATGTTGCTGAATTACTGGGGTTACAGTACCGTCGGCTTTTTTGCACCCAAGGCTGGCTATGCGGCTACTGGCAAATTGGGTATGCAGGTAGATGAACTCAAAACCCTGGTTAAAGAACTGCACAAACATGGCATTGAGGTGATTCTGGATGTCGTCTTCAACCACACGGCGGAAGGAAACGAGCGTGGCCCCACAATTTCATACCGGGGGATTGACAACCAGACGTACTATATGCTTACGCCGGATGGATATTACTATAACTTTAGTGGCACTGGTAATACCCTTAACTGTAATAACCCAATTGTCCGCAACATGGTGCTGGACTGTCTGCGCTACTGGGCGGCGGAGTATCACATCGACGGCTTCCGCTTTGACCTAGCCGCTATCTTGGGGCGCGACCCTTGGGGTGCGCCGATGGCTAACCCACCGTTGCTAGAATCGCTAGCATTTGACCCCATCTTAGCCAAGTGCAAATTAATTGCTGAGGCGTGGGATGCAGGCGGTCTGTATCAGGTTGGATCTTTCCCTGCCTTCGGACGTTGGGCTGAGTGGAATGGTAAATACCGCGATGGCATTCGCAAATTCCTCAAAGGAGAACCAGGTAAAGTAGCGGATATGGCGCAGCGGCTGCAAGGTTCACCAGACCTCTATGCCTGGGCGGGTCGTGCGCCAGCTACATCAATTAATTTCATTACTTGCCACGACGGTTTTACGCTGATGGATTTAGTTTCTTATAACGAGAAACACAACGAAGCCAACGGCGAAAACAATAACGATGGCGGCAATGATAACGACAGTTGGAACTGTGGCTGGGAAGGACCGACGGAGGATGCGGGCATCAACGCTTTACGCAAGCGGCAGATCAAAAATGCTGTGGCTATGTTGATCGTGAGCCAAGGAGTCCCCATGATCCTCATGGGGGATGAGGTGGGGCGCACCCAAAATGGCAACAACAATACTTATTGCCACGACAACGAACTTAACTGGATGGACTGGACGCTGTTGCAGTCCAATAATGACCTCTTCCAGTTTTTCAAACACTGCATGGCCTTCCGCAATGCTCACCCCGTACTGAGAAATCGCTGGCACTTCCGCAACGTGGACTATGTAGGTAGTGGCTATGCGGATATCACTTGGCATGGAACTAAGGCATGGAATGCTGACTGGTCTGACTCTAGCCGCACTGTTGCTTTTATGCTATGCGGGAAGCATGCAAAGGAAGGTACTGTTGTAGACAACTACATCTACGTGGCGATGAATATGCACTGGGACGCCCACTGGTTTGAAATCCCAGGGCTACCAGCAGGGATGCAGTGGTATATCTTTGCTAACACAGGTGCCACCCCACCTGAAGATAGTTGGCAACCTGGTACGGAACCGCTTTTAGAGAATCAGCAGGGATTGCTAGTGGGCGATCGCTCTGTTGCTATTCTTGTAGGCAAATAGTGTTGAGGGGAATTTTTGAGTGAAAGTTGATTAAACTCAAAATTCAAAACTCAAAACTCAAAACTCAAAACTCAAAACTCTTCTAACTATGGCTTTCAACGCAACACTGGAAACAACCAAGGATATCGCTAAGATCGCTTTGTCTGGAGAATTGGATGCTAGTTCTGCACCAATTTTTAAAACGGAGGTAGAGAACGCCGCCGCCACCCATCCTAAACGTCTTGTTTTAATGATGCAAGACTTGGAATATATGGCTAGTGCCGGTTTGCGGGTGCTAATCTTCGCCAAGCAAAAGATGGGTACTGATGTTGATATCTATATAGTTGGCCCTCAGGAAATGGTGCTGGACACTCTCCAGAAGACCGGATACGACCAAAGCGTAATTATTCTTGATGAGTATGACGCTGCTCAAATAGAAAAGGTATAGGAAAAGGCTAAATATAGACAAGAGTCAAAGGAAAAAATAATTTCTTTTGGCTTTTTTCTTTAGCTTGCGTTTTATTTTTTAACTCTTTTAATTTGAGATGGAACCTTTAACTGTACCCGGAACCCTAGACTCATTGGGAGCGATTGCCACCTACGTGATGGCAGCCGCAGCCGCAGCAGGTTTAGACAAAAAGGCTTCTTATAAGCTCCGTCTAGCGGTAGACGAAATTGCCACCAATATCATTATTCATGGTTATGAAGAAGCAGGTCGCAAAGGGACGTTGGACTTGCAAGCCGATCTCGACGAGCAAACTCTAACCATCTCCATTGAGGATACAGGTGTAGCTTACAACCCCAACCAGGCTGAGAAGCTAGAAGAGGAGGTGTTTAATCTGCCATTAGAACAGCGAAAGATAGGTGGAATGGGATTGTATCTGGCTATTCAGGGCGTTGATAAGTTCCTATATGAACGATTTCAAAACCGGAATCGAAACATCTTTGTGGTGAATAGACACTATAGCAATTAGCGTTCATAACCAGCACCTGATGCAAGTGGTGGTGCGAAACCTGCTATGGCATCAGACTATTTCTACTTCTCCCTCAGCCGTAAGTTAGTCAAGGACTTGCCGAATCTCAATAATTGATACCAAATCTGCGCTCTTACTACCCCTTCAAAATTTAGGCAAACCGATATATAACAACTCAAGGACAACCCCAGTTACCAGTAAACACACAATACCCGCAACACCAGCTAAGGGTTTCTGCGCGATACCCGTCATCCATTTAGAGCCAATGCCAGTATAAGTAATCAGCTGTGCTGTATCCAGGCAAGACAAGCCCCAAATCCAACCGGCGTGGAGTCCACAGGCTAAGGCTAAACTGCCACCATCCACCCAAACAGCCAAAGTTAGTACCATCCCCATTAGCCACAGTCCCGGTAGCTGGGGCACGGTTTCTTGTCGCTCCCAAACTAGATGTAATAAAGCAAAAATCAAGCTGGCGATCGCCGCGGCTACCCAGATTGAGTAGTCTTGCTGGAGTTCATTAAACAGAAACCCCCGAAATACCAACTCCTCAGTACCACTGATCCACAGCCCTAATAACAACACGGGCAGCAATATCGGACTTAGACGCTCCCTATTTTCCCAATGCCAATCGACCCAACCAAGCGCTCTTTGGACAGCAAAAATCACTGCCAATCCCAGTACGCCTAAGACTAGACCTAGCCCCAAGGACATCAGTGCCGCGAGATTCAGCGTTCTTACACCATAATCTAAAAAAGAAAGCCCCTCAACCCAAGATGCCCCCCAAACAATTAGGGGCGCAATTAGATAGAGGGAAGCGAGTATTGGTAGTTTTTGTTCTGTGGTCAGAGGTTTGGGGGGACGCCAATGCAGCAAAGTTGCCAGGGGAATCACTACCGGCAACCACACAGCCATCCAGACTACAAAAAAAGCGATCGCTTTTAAAAAAGCTGGAGACGTTCTCAGTAACGCCAGCCATTGGTCAGTTGCTTGGTCCAACAGAGCCATTAAAACTGCAACAAAAGTAAAACCGACCCTATATCAAACTTGAGCATAAGATGGGTTAAATTTAACCCATCTTTTAGCTGAGCCTACTTTGCTGATGATGCTGCTTCCAGAGCTTCATCTTCTGTCTTGCTTTTATCACCATCCACCTGAATTAGGTGAATGTGCTTGTACCCCAGTTTAATTTCAAACTCATCACCTGACTTTAATCCCATTGCCTCAGTGTAGGTTGCACCAATAACAATTTGACCGTTTTTGTGGACACTTACGCGATATGTCGGCTCTCGACCGCGCCCATCTTTTGTTCCCTCTGGATCGAGGGGAACACCCTTAGCACCTAGCACGGCATCATAAAAATCTGTTAGATTTACGCGAGTCTCGCCGCTTTTGGTTACAGTGTAATAACCGCACTGTTTTGCTGTTTCTCGCCGGGGGAGGTTTGAAAGTTCTTTTACTTTTTGAAGCAGTTGTCTTCCAGTAAGTGGAGTTTTTGCAGTTTCCGTCATTACCTTACCAAATATCCTTAAATTTCGAGGATGGTCAACAAAGTTTTCTGCCAAAATTTGGCTCTATAAAAAATATATCGTCAAATACCTCTGCGTTGACAATAATTTTTACAAGTTAGTTCTGAACTTCATCCATATCACTGCCAGAGCCAATATCTCTATCACTAGTTAACCCTTTTTTGTGCTGAGTACATCAGTGTATACAAGATTGAGCATTCCTGCCCAGTTAACCAGTGTAAAACAAAGAGGGCAGTGCTTGTCTACAGTTAAGATAATTCAGTCTTAAACTAGAAGTAGTGGCAGGTGTGAAACATTGCCAAAACCTAAAAACCAACTCTGAGAATCAACGGCTTAAGGTCAATCTCCCTGACTGTTCAGTAGCTGGTGTAGGCTGATTATATAAGACGTATGTAAGATGCAAGTACTTTTTAAGGTGATCCGGCAGGCTCAAAATTCCTCCGTTCGAGTTCAGACTTATCAGCTGGATGTGGAACCAAGTAACACAATTCTGGATTGTCTAAACCGCATTAAGTGGGAACAAGATGGCAGCCTAGCTTTTCGGAAAAATTGTCGCAATACAATTTGCGGCAGTTGTGCTATGCGAATTAATGGTCGCTCGGCTCTGGCTTGTAAAGAAAATATTGCCAGTGAACTAGCACAATTAAAACCGCTATCTGGCTCGGGAATTCCAGAAATTACTGTGGCACCAATGGGAAATATGCCCGTAATTAAAGATTTGGTGGTGGATATGCGTAGCTTCTGGGATTGCCTGGAAGTTGTTGACCCCTATGTCAGCACGGATGCGCGACAAGTTCCAGAACGAGAGTTTCTACAAACACCAGCAGAGCGATCGCAGCTAGACCAAACGGGCAATTGTATCCTCTGCGGTGCCTGTTATTCTGAGTGCAATGCCCGCGAGGTAAACGAGGATTTTGTTGGTCCTCATGCCCTAGCAAAGGCTTACCGAATGGTAGCGGATTCCCGTGATACCCAAACCGAAGAACGTTTGGAGAAATATAATCAAGGCACTCAAGGAGCTTGGGGCTGTACCCGCTGTTTTTATTGCAACACTGTTTGTCCGATGGGTGTAGCACCTTTGGATCAAATTAGCAAAATTAAACAGGAAATTCTTGACCGCAAGGACGCCCAAGCTAGCCGCTCTATCCGCCACCGGAAAGTATTAATTGATCTGGTAAAAGTAGGAGGGTGGATTGACGAACGCCGGTTTGGTCTCCATGTGGTGGGTAATTATTTTAGAGACCTTCAAGGGTTAATCAGTCTGGGACCACTAGGGTTACGGATGCTGGTGCGGGGCAAATTTCCCTTTGGATTTGAGCCATCATTAGGGACAGCAGAAGTGCGATCGCTCATTGAATCAGTTCAAAGGCTTGAGTCCCAAGAGCATCCATCTCAACAAACTAACTCCAAAGGCGATGCATTATGAACCCTGAGACTAATCCCTCTAGTGAACAATCAGCAGAAACTTTCAACCAACCGGAACCGGCCTTTGGCTGGACAGCATACGCAGAGCAAATCAACGGGCGTTTTGCTATGGTGGGTTTTATCGGTTTGTTGCTGCTAGAATTTTTCACTCGTCAAGACCTATTTAGCTGGCTTGGTCTACGCTAATTAAATAATAAGTAAGCCAACTTAATTAAACTCAAGACCAATGTAGGCTGAGTTGAGGCACGTAGGCGCAGCCTGAGCGCAGAGTAACCCAACAGTTGCGAAGCTTTGATGGGTAAGGCTTGCCCTCTATTTATCCTACAAATAATTAAGTGGCTTTACTTAGCAGGCACAGCCGTCAGAAATTGGGATGGGAAGTTTACTTCCCATCCCAATTCCTTGCCTTCAAAATCTACCACTAGCGGACTGTCAGCAGGTAGCGACCTTGACCTCCCTGTTCAGAGGTGTTAACAATCACGCGATAGACGCCGCTGCTGGGTAAGGTGACGCTTAGGCCAGCATTAGGATTGCTCTGACTAATATCATCATTCTCAGCAATTTTGCGACCATTTGGAGCCATCAGTATCAGATACGGGTCAAAGTCAGGACTAGCCAGTGTCATCGTTATAGACTGACCAGCACGACCTTGAATGGAATAAGCCCTGTATCGGCTGCCGTCGGCAAGTACTGGCGTATCACGACCAAGGATACCCTCTTGCCGCAGAATCACGCGCTCCTGCCGCACCTGAGTGCGACTGCCAGTTGTTGCCGCTATTGCTCTGATACCGTAAGCCCCGCTTTGCCCTCCCTCCGTGGAGTTAGCAATCACAACGTAGGTACCATTGGCTGGCAGTACCCCGGTAATTTTGGCATTTTGGTTACCGCCACCATCATCATCCTTAGCAAGTTCATTGCCATTAGGGGCAAGGAGAATCAAGTAGGGATCGATCTCCTGGCTGATCATGTCAATCTGAATCCGCTGACCAGCCCTTCCCTGAAAGCTGTAAAGGTCAAAAAAGCTGTTATCTACTGGTAAAACATTGTCACCACTAGCTAATCTAGCACTGACAGCCTTACCATTCAGGGGTAGTTGTTGAGGCTGTTGACTTCCAGCACCCGCTCGCTGCTGCTGAGCGGTGCGAGCAGCCGTTCCTTGGCGCACTGAGGCTAAGAAAGGCTGCACCCGGTCGATGGAGATAGCAAAACCAATGCCAATATTGCCGCCAGTGCTAGCAGTAAAAATGGCAGTATTGACACCCATTAATTCTCCTTGGCTATTCAGCAACGGTCCTCCAGAATTGCCAGGATTAATAGCGGCGTCCGTTTGGATTAAACCGCGCTGTTTGTCGATACGGCTGACAATACCAGTGGTGAAAGTTCCTTGAAATTGACCGAAGGGATTGCCGATCGCAAATGCTCGCTGACCCACCTGTACAGCTGAACGAGCGATGGTAATGGTAGGCAGTTTATTTTGCCCTCGAATTTTGAGAACAGCTAAGTCTAGACCGTTGTTACCAAAGGCAATGATATCTGCTGAAAGACGCCGACCATCTGACAGCATGACGGTAACTGGACTACGGGCCTCTGCCACTACGTGAGCATTGGTTAATACCAAACCATCTGAGCTAATAATGCTGCCACTGCCAGTGCTGCTACCAGTATTGATAGAAACCACAGCTGGACTGGCTCGTTGATATACCCGAATATTGATTTGTTCGTCAACGTTTTGGGCAAAGGCGCTGTTTGGCTGCGGCTGGCTCAAGTGAGATAAATCGAGTAGGTCAACTGGAGCGATCGCGTTAATGGCAGTAGCAGCGATGGCAGCGCCAGCAGCTAACATTCCGGAAGTTGCAAAGCGCACGAGTTTGGTACTCATTTGATTAATGTTTTTTTTAACCCCGTGCGACTGTTCTAGCATATTGTGCAGCGATCGCCAGCCCCCAATGATATTATGTCCGATGGCATCGATAGCGTCAGCAGCACCGAGACAACTCTGACAAGGGGACAACTTACCCTTACTCCCTGTTGATCTATGTAAGTCTTGTCACTGCTTAGCGCTCATTTTTAAGGCGATCCGAAGCCGCAGAAATACCTCGATCCACAACGGCAATGTGCCACTGACCTAGCTGGCTGGTTTCAAAAGCAACATAGCGCCCATCACCTGTAATTGTAGGATGGCGCACCGAGCCTCGGACACTGCCGGTGAGCAGTTGCGAAGTTTGAGAAAGTCTGTCGTAAACCAAAACATCTGTCTTGCCCCGCTCTCTAGAAATATAAGCAATAAACCTGCCATCAGCACTAAGGGCGGGTTGGTCTTGGCTAGAGTCCCGGCGATTGAGATTGGGTAAATCAACCAGATGCCGTTGCTGCAAGTCGTAGAGGAAAATATCTCGATTGTTATTGCGGTCAGAGGCAAAGGCAAGATATCGCCCATCACTACTATAGGCGGGGTACTCGTCCGGCATCTGGCTGTTTATCCCGCCGGTGAGAATCTGCGGTGGGTTGAAAAGCCCGGTGTCAAGACAACCACCCAAAGTAAGGGAAAGCAAAATTAGTGGCAAGCCCCACTTCACTAGAAATCTCAAGGGAGATTTGTCAGCACACTCAGAGGTTGACCGGCGCGATCGTAGACTAAAATATCCCACTGACCATTTGCACTAGATTCAAAGGCAATCGTACTGCCATTGGCACTGATTGTTGGGTTTCTCACATCTGCCTGTAAGTTTTCTGTAAGATTCCGTAACTGGCGCGTCTCTCGGTCATAAAGGTAGATTGCAGAGCGACCTTGGCGGTTGGCAGTAAATACAATATAACGACCGTCCTCAGAAACAGATGGGTGAGAGGCGATCGCATCAAGGGCATTTAGTCCTGGCAAATCAATTAATCGCTGATCTACGGCGTCAAAAAGATAAACATCCTGAGTGCTATTACGGTCAGAGATAAAGACGACATAACGACCGGCAACTTGAGGCGTCACTTCCGCCGCTGGACTATTTAAACTCCGTCCTCCTGGATCGAAGGGAAAGCTGAGAAGGCGTGAGGAAGCATTACAGCTGCTCAACAAACTAGCTAGGAGGATGGCTAATATATATACCAAAAGCTTCACGCTTCAGCGATAGGGAGATGTGCTGCCATCAGGAATATCTAATTCAATATTAGGTCCCCGGTCGAGAACTTCAATGTCCCACTGCCCACGGCTATCGCTTTCAAACGCAATGTAGCGACCATCAGGACTGATACTTGGGCTTCGCACCCAGCTGCGATAACCGCTACTCAGAACTTGCGACGATCTTGTACGGCGGTCATAAAGTGCCACTTCCGGGCGTCCTTGGTCGCTGGCGATGTAGACAATGTATCGACCATTACGGCTAAGACTGGGACTTTCCGCGATCGCATTACTTTGATTTAATCTCGGCAAATCTATAAACTGACGCTGCTGCAAGTCGTACAGCAGAACCTTGCGCCTACCATCACGGTTAGAAACAAAAGCCACAAACCTGCCATTGCCGCTCAAGGCTGGTTGCTCGTCAGTGTAGCGGCTGTTTAGGATCGTTGGTCCCGTTGGGCTAGTGACTGGGCTACAGGCTGCAACTAAACCAGCAATACTCAAGCCAATGCCCAAGTTAATCCACCAGTATCTTGCTGATCTGCAAGTGAATTTTTTCACCTTTGTGGGTGTGACGCTTCACCGCAGCAACTTAATAGTCAAAATTATCTGAGTTGTCGCTCTCTTCATCTGCTCGGTCTATAGGTTGGTAATCCACATAGTCTGTTGGTGTTGCTTCCACGTCCGTTGACCGCTGGGACACAGGATCTTGGGCAGGACGAGAACGATTTTTTCTTGGTCTAGACGCAGTTTCTGAACGGCGTGCTGCTGGACTAGAAGGGACACCACCGCTGGGGCGACGAGGTTTTTTCACTACACCACCAGAGCTATCTCCCCAATTATCATCAGCCCAATCATCATCAGAACGCCTAGAAGAAGCCCACTCATCTTCAGAGCGTTGAGGCGAACGCCCTTCTGGACGGGGGGAACGCTTTTTGGCTGTACGCTCTCCAGAACCTAATCTTTCATCACCAGCCCGTCGGCGCGTCCGGCTGCGGTTTTCTCCCTCGTAGTCTTCTGCACGGCTACGGCGAGGATCTGGCGTTCCTACAATGCGGCGGCGTGGAGGCGGCTCATCCACAGGAGGCTCTAGTTCCTCTAACTCCGCTGTATAATGATAAGCTTGGCTAACCGGACGGTCATCGTCCACAATCGGCGTATTGCGCTTGGCTTGCGCTGTAGCAACGCCGCGCATCCGAATGCTTTCCACTGCAAAAAATATCACAGAACTAGTCAAGAGAAACTGACCAAATACCAGGATTGGGTCTAGCCGCCATCCCTGGAAAAGAAGGATGAAGCCACACAACAAACCGATCGCCGCAAAAAATATGTCGTGGTCTCGTGATAGTTCTGGACGTACCGAGCGCAGGAAGTATAATCCTGCACCCGCCACTGCCAAGAAAATGCCCAGAAGACTGGCTGGGCCAAAGCCAAAATTTACCATTGCTGCTCTCCCAAGTCAGATCTATGTTAGCGAGTTACATTGAAAAAAGTTTGCACGCTGGCTGGGCATATTGAGTTCAGGCGTCCTGGGAGGGAGAGACTGAGTGACCACGACCGGCAGCAGATGAATGCTTATGAACATACAAAACCTCAGTTCACTGGGATAAAACCATGCTTCGCGACCTGCTAACTGGTTTCCATTCACTGAGGTTTTTTGTAGTCAGTTTAGGAACGCTGGATTTTATCCTTTTGGCTAATAAAGATCAGCGCTGCTGATATTGGAATCACTACAATCAGCGCCCCCCAGAGCAGGCTATACAAAAAGTTCGCTAATGAAGGGGTCATAAAATCTTGGTCCTCTCTTAGAACAATTTCTTTGTTCCAATTTTAACAGAACTGCCGTGATTCTTCGTCCTAGTCTTCATCAGCGGATATGAAGGCGATGCCTAAAGTTTCCAGCCAAAAGAGAAGACGCGCATCGAAAGCGGAAGAAAAACATCAAACTCGCTAGGATCTACGATAGTAGACAAATTTAGCTCCGTAGGACGTCTATGACCGCTAGCAATCAGCTTTTGGATATGATTTTGGGTGTGATTCTGGGAGGAATGACCTTGTTGTTCATCTTCCGGATTGTGCTTACCTGGTATCCCCAGGTAGACCTCAATCGCTTTCCGTTAAAGGCGATCGCCTTGCCCACAGAACCATTTTTGGTACCGTTGCGAAAAATCATACCCCCGGTAGGTGGCGTAGATATTACACCAATCGTTTGGGTAGGTATTTTTAGCCTGCTCCGGGAGATTCTACTCGGCCAACAGGGGTTGCTCACTATGATGGCTTCGGTGAACTGAGCAAAGAGGGCAGAAGCATAAGCAGTCTGCTATTGCCTATTGCCCATCACCTCGCATCAATTCCTCAACGAAGTTCGTGTAAACCTCACCCTCCAAGAACTCTGGTGTTTCCAGAATCTTTTGATGGAAGCCAATTGTGGTTGGTACACCAGTAATGGCGCACTCCCGCAGTGCCCGTCGCATCCGCTTAATCGCCGCAGGACGGTCAACACCCCAAACAATTAATTTGCCAATCAGAGAGTCGTAGTAGGGCGGTATTTCATAGTCGGTGTAGACGTGAGAATCCATGCGAACTCCGGGGCCTCCTGGTGGCAGATAGCCGCTGATCCGTCCCGGTTGGGGACGGAAGTTACGATCTGGGTCTTCTGCATTGATTCGGCACTCAATAGCATGACCTCGGAGTACTACCTGCTCTTGAGTCAATGGCAATTTGTCCCCCTGAGCAATGCGGATTTGTTCAGCAATCAAATCTAAACCACAGATCATTTCGGTAACTGGGTGTTCGACTTGAATTCGGGTGTTCATTTCCATGAAGTAGAACTTGCCGCTTCGATCTAGGAGAAACTCAACTGTACCAGCGCCAGTATAGTTAATCGATTGAGCCGCCATCACCGCCGCCGCACCCATTTTCTCTCGCAATTCTGGGCTGAGAACGGGGCTAGGGGCTTCTTCCAGTAGCTTTTGATGACGCCGCTGAATAGAGCAGTCCCGTTCGCCCAGATGGATAACGTTACCGTGGCTATCGGCTAAGATTTGAAATTCAACATGGCGAGGACGCTCGATAAATTTTTCTAGATAAACCCCAGGATTTCCGAAGGCAGCTTCCGCCTCACCTTGAGCTGCCTGGAATAGCTTGACAAATTCGCTCTCTTCTCGCACAAGGCGCATACCGCGTCCTCCACCACCGGCGGTGGCTTTGATCATCACGGGATAGCCAATTTGACGTGCTATAGCCAGTGCCTCTCGCTCCGAAAGCAATATGCCCTCACTCCCTGGTACCGTGGGGACACCAGCGCGTTGCATAGTTTCTTTGGCAGTAGATTTATCTCCCATTCCTCGGATGGCTTCTGGAGTTGGGCCAATGAAGGAGATTTGGTGGTCGGCACAGATTTCTGCAAATCGAGCATTTTCTGCCAAAAAGCCATAACCAGGATGAATCGCCGTAGCATTGCGCGTCAGGGCGGCGGCAATGATGTTGGGAATGTTCAGATAACTTTTGCTACTGGGGGGTTCGCCAATGCAAACAGCTTCGTCAGCCAGTTGGACATGGAGGGCGTGCCGATCGATGGTGGAGTGAACCGCAACGGTAGCAATGCCCATCTCCTCGCAGCTGCGGAGAATACGCAGGGCAATTTCCCCCCGGTTAGCAATAAGAATTTTTGAAAACCGCATGTTCGGCGCTTTTATATCAGTATTCAGTAGAATAGAAGTTTTCGACACCCGCAGGAAGATATCTTAAGACTAGACGAGATGTGCTCTCCTTGCCTGATGTTGCGAATGTTGCGAAGAATTAGCGCCTTTGGAAGAAAATTAAGATTCCTGCCATCTTGTATGCTAAAGTAAAATCACATAACCTATGCGGATGTGGCGGAATTGGTATACGCGCACGTTTGAGGGGCGTGTGGCGAAAGCCTTGCGAGTTCGAGTCTCGCCATCCGCATTATCAATTTTGGATTTTAGATTTTGGATTGAGCGTCAATCTAAAATCTGGTCGTAGCATAGTAGAGACGTTCCGCCGGAACGTCTCTACTTCCTTTATGGAATCACCCTAGAGGAGATGGGCTTTATAGGCACAATTGTTTATTATTTAAATAGAAAATGAACTTTTGTAAATAATTTTGACCGTAACTTCCAGACTTACTAACAGCGTTATTGAGCCAACTAGCTGGCATGCTCTTCAACCTTTATGGCAGGGAGGGGAAGAAGTTGTGCAGAAAGGATTGCCCCATACCCAGCTGGCACCAGCATGGCAAATATTACTTTTGGGGGATGGCTCCCCCACCCGTCACCTACAACTTTTGACTGGTGAGCCAACGGAAGTGGACGTAATTGATATGTCGCCCATTGGGATGAATGCTGATGGGGCACCTGATTTAATTCAAGCGGTGCCGGGGCCGCGAATTCGGCGTCAGGTGTGGTTGCGAAAAGCTTCTGGACAGCGGCTGGCTTATGCGACTTCCTGGTGGGAAGCTTCTCATGTAGATGAGTATTTGCAGAACCGCTCTTTGCCAATTTGGGCTAGTCTAGCTCAACTGCGTACTGAGTTGTATCGAGATGTGCAAGGGATTTACTACGGGCACTCACCGGCACTAGAGGAAGCTTTTGGAGAGAAGGGGCCGTTTTGGGGGCGTCATTATTTGTTTTGGCATCATAAACAGCCTTTTACGCTGATTTATGAGGTTTTTTCTCCATATTTGACTAAATATTTAGGCTCTATGCAGCTGCTCTAGCAATAACGCACGGTAACCTGCTTGAAGTTGACGCATTAGCGTAAAGTTGGGTTTCACTCTGTTCAACTCTAGCAACGAGGCGATCGCATATCCGCTTCTTTTGATTAATTCCACAAAAGCTAGCTCTTTCGTACTTAGTATGCTAAATCTTTAGGATAATGCCAACAAAGTAAAGCTAGTATTTCAAAATTGTTAAAGTTTATCAAACCAAAACTACTACATTTTAAGAGCTTTAATTTATTTTTAATCTCCTCAACTATTGCCTTAGTTGCTCTTTGTTTAAAAGACCTTGCTATCTCTGCTAACTATCTTGTGATGGTAAACGTACTCTTTTTATAGTACGGTTGTGCCTTCTTTCACCAATCCATGAGCAAAGTCAGAGATGAGCCAGAGGATAAATCAGATGTTTGACAAGATAAAAGCTTCAAACTCTTCTAAAGCTTGACTAACGCCAACCTCTCTACCACGCTGCATAAAATGAGGGATAACCTCTGCAACTGCCACGCTCGGAAATATACTGCTTGTCTCAGACATCACATACTCACCTTCTTGCAGCACGTTGATTGTGAGCTTTCCTCCTTCATAAATCCATAACTCCGGTACTCCCAAAGCAACATAAGCATCAACAGAGGTTTTTGAAGTAACGTCGGTTTCAATCGCTAAATCTGGCGGTGGATCTACATTTAAATCCAATCGTTCTTTACCAATGACAGCTTGGTAATTCTGGATGTAAAAGCAATCATCTGGCTCAATACCTGCTGCCATCCCCTCTCGCTTAAAAGTCGTAGAACCAAGAGGTTCCCAGCGTCGTTTCTCAGCTTTAAGTAATGCCTTTACTAAATCTGCAAGCATTACTTTTGAGCGCTCGTGTTCTGGTAAAGGTGCCATGATTTCCAGAAT
>JAESFH010000242.1_pt1 | contig 26787 bp, 23 predicted proteins | sample 9269381 | NCBI WGS metagenome assembly JAESFH01 (sample SAMN14504062, study PRJNA617094) | algae metagenome | isolation source: Aphanothece sp. CMT-3BRIN-NPC111 and co-occurring heterotrophs from well... | place: USA: Clark Mountains Wilderness, California | collected 2010-04-18
CGCCGACATTGTAATCCCAATCGCCCGGGGTCTTGCCGTCGGCCTTGAGCGAGCCGTCCATCATGACCGAGGTGAAGCCGGCCTGGATCGCGGTCATGCAGGTGGCGGGCTCGTTGCCGTGGTCGAGGTGCACGCAGACCGGGATATGGGGATAGATCTCCGTCACCGCGTCCATCATGTGCTTCAGCATGACGTCGTTGGCGTAGGACCGGGCGCCGCGGGAGGCCTGGATGATCACCGGCGCATCGACCGCGTTCGCGGCCTCCATGATGGCGAGCGCCTGTTCCATGTTGTTGATGTTGAACGCCGGCACGCCATAGGAATGCTCGGCGGCGTGGTCGAGAAGCTGACGCAGGGTGATGCGGGCCATGGGGTTCCTCCGCGGACTCTTGGGCCGGAACTACCCGGCCGGGAACATGATAATGTCAATGTAGGCGCTCGGCGCCTGGACGCCAGCACCCGATGCGGCCGGGCCGCCTTTTGTCAGCCCTGGCGCAGGGCTTCGACGCCGGGGAGCTGCTTTCCTTCGAGCCATTCGAGGAATGCGCCGCCCGCCGTCGAGACATAGGTGAAATCGTCCGCCACACCCGCGTGGTTGAGGGCCGCGACGGTGTCGCCGCCGCCCGCCACCGAGACGAGCTTGCCCTGGCGCGTACGCTCCGCGGCGTGCCGGGCCGTCGCCACCGTGCCCTGGTCGAAGGGGGCGATCTCGAAAGCGCCCAGCGGCCCGTTCCAGACGAGCGTTGCGGCGTCGTTGATCGCGGCGTTGATGCGCTCGATCGACTGCGAGCCGACATCGAGGATCATCTGGTCGTCGGGAATGGCGTCGATCCCGTAGGTGCGGTTGAGGGCGCCGGCCTTGAACTCGTAGGCACAGACCCCGTCGACGGGCAGGAGGATCGCGCAGCCGGTCTCCCGCGCTCTCGCGATGATGCGCAGGGCCGTTTCGGCGAGGTCCTTCTCGGCCAGCGATTTGCCGATGCCAATCCCGGCAGCGTGAAGGAAGGTGTTGGCCATCCCGCCGCCGATCACGAGGGCGTCGACCTTGCCGACGAGGTTCTCGAGCAGGTCGATCTTGGTCGAGACCTTGGCGCCGCCCACGACGGCGACCAGGGGCCGGGCCGGGGCTTCGAGCCCCTTGGTGAGAGCATCGAGCTCCGCCTGCATGGAGCGGCCGGCATAGGCCGGGAGCTTGCGGGCGAGCCCCTCGGTCGAGGCATGGGCCCGGTGGGCCGCCGAGAAGGCGTCGTTGACGTAGACGTCGCCGAGCTTGGCGAGCTCGGACACGAAGCCTGCCTCGTTCTTTTCCTCGCCCGCATGAAAGCGGGTGTTCTCGAGGAGCAGTACGTCGCCATCCTTGAGCGCATCGACGGCGCCGGCGGCCGACTCGCCGATGCAGTCCTCGGCGAATGCGACCGGCTTGCCCAGATGCTGCGCCACCGCCTCGGTCACGGGCCGCAGCGACTCCTTCGGATCGCGACCCTTCGGGCGGCCGAAATGGGCGAGCAGGATCACCCGCCCGCCTTTTTCAGCGATCTCGCGGATCGTCGGCAGCACGCGCTCGATGCGGGTCGCGTCCGTGATGCGCCCGTTCTCCATCGGGACGTTGAGATCGACCCGGACGAGAACGCGCTGGCCCTTCACATCGGCCTGGTCGAGCGTGCGGAAGGCTTTCATCGGGACCTCGTCGGTCAACGTGGAGGGATGCGGTGGCGCGGCAAGGAGCTCAGATCAGCTTCGCCATGGCGACGGCCGTGTCGGCCATGCGGTTCGAGAAGCCCCATTCGTTGTCGTACCAGGACATGACGCGCACGAGCGTCCCCTCCATCACCTTGGTCTGGTCGAGGTGGAACACGGACGAATGGGGATCGTGGTTGAAGTCGATCGACACGTTCGGCTGGTCGGTGTAGCCGAGCACGCCCTTCAGCTGCTGGTCGGCGGCGCGCTTGATGGCGTCGTTGATCTCGTCCTTCGAGGTCGCGCGCTTGGCCACGAACTTGAAGTCGATCACGGATACGTTCGGGGTGGGGACGCGGATCGAGGTGCCGTCAAGCTTGCCGTTGAGCTCCGGCAGCACGAGACCGACGGCTTTCGCGGCGCCGGTGGAGGTCGGGATCATCGACAGGGCCGCGGCGCGGGCCCGGTAGAGATCCTTGTGCATCTGGTCGAGCGACGGCTGGTCGTTGGTGTAGGAGTGGATCGTCGTCATGAAGCCCTTCTCGATGCCGACCGCATCGTTGAGGACCTTGGCGACGGGCGCGAGGCAGTTCGTGGTGCACGACGCGTTCGAGATCACCATGTGGTCCCGGGTCAGCTGGTCGTGGTTCACGCCGTAGACGACCGTGAGGTCGGCGCCGTCCGCGGGGGCCGAGACGATCACGCGCTTCGCGCCGGCCTCGAGGTGGGCCTTGGCCTTGTCCTTCGCGGTGAAGATGCCGGTGCACTCCATCGCGATGTCGACGCCGAGCTCCTTGTGGGGCAGCTCGGCCGGGTTCTTGATCGCGGTGACGCGGATCTTCTGGCCGTTCACGACGATGGAGTCGCCCTCGACCTGAACGTCGCTGGGGAAGCGGCCATGCACGGAATCGAAGCGCAGGAGGTGGGCGTTCGTCTCGACCGGTCCGAGGTCGTTGATGGCCACCACCTGGATGTCGGTGCGCCCGCTCTCCACGATGGCGCGAAGGATGTTGCGCCCGATACGTCCGAACCCGTTGATCGCGACCTTCACCGGCATTGTAGGAACTCCCTTGATACGACGAGGCGGCTGAGCCTCACATCACATAATGTGCATTCCGACGTTTCGTGAGGCCGGAGCGCCTCACAGATTGTGTGTCCTGAGGATCCGCTCCGCGACCGCTTCGGCGGTGATGCCGAAATGGCGGTACAGATCCTTGTAGGGAGCGCTCGCGCCGAAGCCGCTCATGCCGACGAAAATCCCGTCGGAACCGATGAGGGCGTCCCAGCCGAACCGAACCGCGGCCTCCACGGCGATCCGGACGGGCGCATCGCCGATGACGCTTGCACGGACATGGGGAGGTTGGGCCAGGAACAGGTCGAGCGAGGGCACCGATACAACGCGCACGGCGAAGCTTTGTTCACCGAGAATCTTCTGGGCCGCCAGCGCGATCTCGACCTCCGAGCCGGAAGCGAAGATCGTGGCGCGCGCCTTGCCGTTGGCAGGCGAGAGCTCGTAGGCGCCGGCAGCCGACCGGTTGCCGTCCGTGGCCTCGCGGCGCACCTGCGGCAGGGTCTGACGGGTGAGCGCCAGGACGCTCGGTCCGTCGCGGCGCTCCAGCGCCAGCTGCCAGCACTCGGCGGTCTCGACCGCATCGGCGGGGCGGAACACCCGCATCTTGGGCATGGAGCGGAGCGCGGCCAGGTGCTCGACGGGCTGGTGGGTCGGCCCGTCCTCGCCGAGCCCGATGGAATCATGGGTCATCACGTAGACGACCGGGATGCCGGCGAGCGCGGCGATGCGCATGGCGGGGCGGGCGTAATCGGTGAAGACCAGGAAGGTCGCGCCGGCCGGGACAAGGCCGCCGTGGAGCGCCATGCCGTTCATGGCCGCCGCCATGCCGTGTTCGCGGATGCCGTAATGGATGTAGCGGCCCGCGAACGAGCCGGGCTGCACGGCTTGCGCCGCCTTCGTCCGGGTGTTGTTCGAGGGCGTGAGGTCCGCCGAGCCGAGCACCAGCTCCGGCATCGCGGCCGTGATGGCCTCGAGCGCGATCTCGCTCGCCTTTCGTGTCGCGACCGCCTGCGGCTCCGCCACGAGGCGGGCTTTCAGCGCCTCGATCGCATTGCCGAGGCCCTGAGGGCGGATGCCCTGCAGCCGGCGCTCGAACTCCGCCCGGCGCTCGGCGGGAAGCGCGGCGAGGCGCTCCTGCCAGGCCTGGCGCTCGGACCGGCCGCGCCGGCCGGCCTCGTTCCAGGCGCTACGGATCCCGTCCGGGACCTCGAAGGGTGCGTAGGTCCAGCCGAGCGCGGCTTTGGCGCCGGCCAGCTCCTCCGCTCCAAGCGGCTCGCCGTGCGCCTTGGAGGTGCCGGCCTTCTTCGGGGCGCCGTAGCCGATCGTCGTCCTGCACGCGATCATGGTCGGGCGGTCGGATTGCTGCGCCTGATGGATCGCCTGCGCGATCGCCTCCGGGTCGTGCCCGTCGACGCGCAAAGCCTGCCAGCCGCAGGCCTCGAAGCGCTTCACCTGATCGACCGAGTCGGACAGGGAGAGCGGTCCGTCGATGGAGATGCCGTTGTCGTCCCAGAAGACGATCAGGCGGCTGAGCTTCAGGTGGCCCGCGAAGGCGATCGCCTCATGCGAGATCCCCTCCATCAGGTCGCCGTCCGAGGCGAGGACGTAGGTGTGATGATCGACGAGGCCGTCGCCGAATTCGGCATTCAGCATGCGCTCGGCGAGCGCCATGCCGACGGCCGTCGCGAGCCCCTGGCCGAGCGGGCCCGTGGTGGTCTCGACCCCGGGCGTCATGAAGTTTTCCGGGTGGCCCGGCGTCTTGGAATCGAGCTGGCGGAACCGCTTGAGCTCATCCGCGGTCATGCCTTCCACCCCGGTGAGGTGGAGCAGCGCGTAGAGCAGCATCGAGCCGTGGCCCGCCGACAGGACGAAACGGTCGCGGTCGGGCCAGGTCGGGTCGGCGGCGTCGTATTTCAGGGCCTTGGTGAAGAGCACCGTCGCGATGTCGGCGGCGCCCATGGGAAGGCCGGGATGACCTGACTTCGCCTGCTCGACTCCGTCCATGGCGAGCGCGCGGACCGCGTTCGCCAGATCGGAGTGGGAGACGCGATCGGCGGAGGCGGAATGGGGCACGGTTTTTCGATCCACAGGTCGTCGCAAGGGGCGGGCGCGGACCCGAGTGGGCCCCGGCGCCCGGAAATCGCGGGCTCCTTAGCATGGGGAACCCCCGAGTCAAAGGCATCCCCGGGCCCTGATTCCCAGCAATAAACCGGTGGCCCGGGGCTGAGGTCCCCTCGCGGCACGTTGCGGGACCGTGCTGGCGCGCCTAGTCTCTGGTGGTGATTCCAGCAGCCTGGCGATCTATCGGCTCCCGCTCATGTCCTTCACCCTCGACGATGCCTTGAAGCGGCTGGACGGCGCGCTCGACCTCCTCGAGACCTCGGTCGCGCGTCGGCTCGATGCCGAGCGGCGCCGGGGGGACCTCGAGACCGAGCTCCAGATCATGCAGGACGACCGCTCCCGGCTTGCGGTCGAGCTCGACGCCGCACTCGCCCGCCTCCACCGGCTCGAGACGGCCGCGGACGATGTCGGGCAGCGCATCCAGCGCGCCATGGGGGCGGTCCGCGACGTGCTCGCGCAAGCCGATCCGGCAGAAGCATAACAGCCTCGGCGGGGACTCGGCAGGCACGGGTCGTCAGAGGCATACGAAGAGCCCGGCAGGGACGAACCGTCGAGTTCAGGGGGAGAGCGCCATGTCCCAGGTAACAGTTACGATTGCGGGCAAGTCGTACCGCATGGCCTGCGCGGACGGCGAGGAGGCCCACCTTGCCGGTCTCGCGGAGCATTTCGACGGCAAGATCGGCGAGATGCGCAAGGCCTTCGGCGAGATCGGCGACATGCGCCTTCACGTCATGGCGGCGCTCACCATCGCGGACGAGCTGTCCGAGGCGCGCCGGACCATCGCGGCTCTCGAAGCCGAGCTCGAGACGCAGCGCAGCCTCGCCTCGGCGGGCGACGAGCGCAGCCAGGCCCTCGAGGCCCGCGTCGCCGAGGGTATCGAGCGGGCGGCGGAGCGCATCGAACGTCTCGCTCGGGGATTGAACGGCCCGGCCGCTCAAGGCTGAGGGCTTCGGCGCCGCAAGTGCATCGGTTCTCCCGGCGTGCCAGGGATCAAAGACGGCTCCCCGTGACGGGTCGCGACCTCAGCTGAAATCGCGTCGCCCAGATCAGGGTCTAGAACCGCTCCAGGTCCCGGCCCTTGACCTGGTCGAGCGGAGCCACCGTCCCGTCCGGCGTGTAATAGCCCGCCGCCTTCTTGGCCTCGATCTCCACGGCGGCGTCGGGCGGCACCAGCTCGGGCGGGATCGGAACGCGCTCGCCGACCTCGATGCCGGAGCCCACGATGGCGTCGTATTTCATGTTCGACATGGACATCAGCCGGTCGATGCGGCGGATGCCGAGCCAGTGCAGCACGTCGGGCATGAGCTGCTGGAAGCGCGCGTCCTGGACGCCCGCCACGCATTCCGTGCGCTCGAAATAGGTGGCCGCGGAATCGCCCCCCTCCTGGCGCTTGCGGGCGTTGTAGACCAGGAACTTGGTGACTTCGCCGAGCGCCCGGCCTTCCTTGCGGTTGTAGGCGATGACGCCCACGCCGCCGGTCTGGGCCTCCCTCACGCATTCCTCGATGCCGTGCACGAGGTAGGGCCGGCAGGTGCAGATGTCGGAGCCGAACACGTCCGAGCCGTTGCACTCGTCATGGACCCGGCAGGCGATCCGCCGCTTCGGGTCGGTGAGGGCCGAGATCTCGCCGATGATGTAGACCGTCGTGCCGCCGATCGGCGGCAGGAAGACGTTCATGTCGGGCCGCGTGACGAGCTCCGGGAACATGCCGCCGGTTTGCTCGAAGAGGGTGCGGCGCAGTTCGCCTTCGCCGACCCCGAATCGGGCCGCGACGCCCGGCAGGTACCAGACCGGATCGACCGCCACCTTGGTGACCGAGATATCGCCGGACTTGTGCAGGATGCCTCCATCCGCCGCGAGCCGCCGCGCGCCCATGGCGGCCAGGATCTCCGGCATGTTGAGGCGGGCCTTCGTGACCGCGATGGTGGGGCGGATGTCGACCCCGCTCGCGATCTCGTCCGCGAAGACCTGGCCGGCCAGGTGCCCCCAGGGGTCGAGCGAGACGATCTTGCCGGGATCCGACCATTGCGGATGCGGGCCGATCTCGGCGGTCGGATGGGTGTTGTGCAGGTCGGGGCGGGCCAGCGGGTTGAGCGCCCGGGCCGAGATGGCGAGCGCCCGGTAGAGCGAATAGGAGCCGCCATGGGCGCCGATCACGTTGCGGTCGGCCGGGTTCGTCACCGAACCGATCACGGGCCCGCGCTCCTTGGGCGTCGCCGCGCCCCAGCGGATGGGAAAGCGCGTCGTGGCCGTGTTCGGCTCCGGGTGGGAGGTGAGCCGGATATGGGTCGAACGGTTGGGCGAGTTCATCGGACCACTTTCACCCCTCAATGGAGAGGGCTCTCCAAGGCACTGGCCTGGAGAGCCCTTAGTTCTTGAAGAACCTTGTGGAATCTGCGCCAAAGCAGTCGCGGCGTCAACGGTGGCTGTCGTCTCTCCTCCGGAGCGATCGGACGAGGCCCGGTGCCAAGGGGTGTGCTGTCGCGCCGTTCCGACGGCTCCAGCCCATAGGGGAGGGGACCGCCCGCCGCCGAGGTCAGCCCCGGGTCCACGGCCGGCCCGCACCGGGCGGAGCGACCCGGAGGTGCGCCGCCAGCGTGGCTCCGATATCGGCTAAGCTCTCGCGCCGCCCGATCTCGCCCGGCGCCACCTCGGGACCGAAGGCGAGGATCGGGACGTGCTCCCGGGTGTGGTCCGTGCCGCGCCAAGAGGGATCGTTGCCGTGGTCGGCGGTGATCACCGCGAGGTCACCGGATGTCAAAGCGGCACGAATCTCCGGCACCCGCCGGTCGAACGCCTCCAGAGCAGCCGCATACCCGGCAATGTCGCGCCGGTGGCCGAATTCCGTATCGAAATCGACGAGATTGGCGAAGACGAAGCCGCCGTCCGGCAGCACGCGCAAAGCCTCGAGCGCGGCCGAGAGGCAGGCCTCGTTGCCGTGCGGCTTGATCTCGCGCCCCGTGGCGCGGTGGGCGAAGATGTCGCCGATCTTGCCGACGGACACCACCTCCCGTCCCGCCCGCACCAGGATATCGAGGAGGGTGTCCCCGGGTGGGGGAATTGCGAAATCCCTCCGGTTGCCCGTGCGGGTGAATCCAGCCGCGGCGCTGCCGAGGAAGGGGCGGGCGATCACCCGGCCGATTCGGTAGGGGTCGCAGAGGCGCCGCCCGATCCGGCAGAGCTCATAGAGCCGCTCCAGGCCGAACGTCTCCTCATGGGCCGCGATCTGCAGCACGCTGTCGACCGAGGTATAGACGATCGGTTTGCCGGTCCGCACGTGCTCGGCCCCCAGCTCGTCGACGATTGCGGTCCCGGAGGCATGCGCGTTGCCGAGGATTCCGGGGAGGTCCCCCTCGCGGATCAGCGCCTCGGTCAGTTCGGGCGGGAAACTCGGCTTGGTGTTCGGGAAGTAGCCCCAGTCGAACGCGACCGGAACGCCCGCGATCTCCCAATGGCCCGAGGGCGTATCCTTGCCCTTCGAGGTCTCGACTCCATAGCCCCACCTGCCCGCGACATCGCCCTGCAGTTCCAGGCTGGGAGGCATACGGCCAGTGGAGGCCCGGCACGCGAGGCCGAGGCCGAGCGAAACCATATGGGGTAGGGTCAGCGCCCCCCGGCGCAGGCCCGCATGGTCGCCGCGGCCCTCGGCACAGGCCTCCGCGATGTGTCCCACCGTGTCCGCGCCCGTGTCGCCGTAGTCACCCGCGTCCTCGGCACCGCCGATCCCGACGGAATCCAGTACGATCAGCAGGGCGCGAGGCATCCATGGCTCCGGTGTCGGACTCCGGCGCTGCAGGCGCCGGGGCGGGGGCTGGTCGACCCGGCATTAAGATAGGGCAGGCCATCCGACGCCGCAGGTGGCGGGGAGCCATAACGCTCGTGCAACGCAATGATAGCCCCTCCGGCTGTCGCCGGAAGGCTGTCAGCGCAGCTGGTTTCGCCGCGAACGGCGACTGCGCCCGGGCGGCGGCTTACTCCGCCGGCCCCTTGGAGGTCTGGCGGAAGGGGTGCGCCGGGTAGACCCCGAGGATCCGCAGCTCCTTGGAGAAGAAGGCGAGCTCCTCGAGGGCGCGACGGAGCTCGATGTCCTCCGGATGGCCGTCGACCTCCGCATAGAACTGGGTCGCGGTGAAATCGCCCTCGAGCATGTAGCTCTCGAGCTTGGTCATGTTGATGCCGTTGGTCGCGAAGCCGCCGAGCGCCTTGTAGAGCGCGGCCGGCAGGTTGCGGACGCGGAACACGAAGCTCGTCACCATGGGGCCGCTGCCGATTTCCGACCAGCGGGGCGTCTTCGACAGGATGATGAAGCGGGTCGTGTTGTACGACTCGTCCTCCACGTCCTCCGCGAGGATCTTCAGGCCATAGATTCCGGCGGCGAGCCGGGGCGCAAGCGAGGCCTTGGTGATGTCGCCCGCCTCCGCGACCTCCCGGGCCGAGCCCGCCGTATCGCCGGTCACCAGCGCCTTGAGGCCGAGCTTTCGGATGATCTTCCGGCACTGACCCAAAGCATGAACGTGGCTCTGGACCGTCTTGATCGTCGAGAGATTGGCCTCGGGCAGCGCCATGAGCTGGAAGTGGATCGGCAGGAAGTGCTCGCCCACGATGTGCAGGCCGGAATGCGGCAGCAGGTGGTGGATGTCGGCGACGCGGCCCGCGATCGAGTTCTCGATCGGTATCATGGCCAGCCCGGCTCGCCCCTCGGACACGGCCGCGAAGGCGTCCTCGAAGGTCGCGCAGGGCAGGGGCTCCCAATCCGGGTGCACCTCCTGGCAGGCGATATGGGAATTGGCTCCGGGTTCGCCCTGGAACGAGATCAGCTGAGTCATGACGTTGTCCTGCCGGCGAGGAGGGCCCGCGCCTCCTCGAGCTGTTGCGGGGTATCGACCCCGAAGGGCACGTCGTCGACCACCACGGCATCGATGCGCATGCCGGCCTCAAGCGCCCGGAGCTGCTCCAGGCGCTCGCGGACCTCGAGGGGCGATTGCGGCAGTCCCACGAACCGCCTGAGCGCGGCGCGGCGGTAGGCGTAGACGCCGATGTGGTGGTAGAGCGGCCCTTCGCCCGAGGGGGCGGTGGCCCGGGTGAAGTAGAGGGCACGGAAGCGGCCGAGGGCCACCTCGGTGCCCACCATCTTGACCACGTTGGGGTTGGTCTTCTCGTCCTCGCGCTCGATCGGGAACACGAGGGTCGCGATGTCGACGGCGGGGTCGGCGAGAGGCAGGACCGAGGCGGCGATCGCACGCGGGTCGATGGTCGGGAAGTCGCCTTGCACGTTGACGATCAGGTCGTGTCGCCCCTCCGGATCCACGAGTTCCATCGCTTCGGCGATGCGGTCGGAGCCCGAGGCATGGTCGGCGCGGGTCATGACAGCCCGGCCGCCCTCCCGCTCGATGGCTTCAGCGATCGATGGCGCGTCGGTCGCCACCGCGACGGGGCCGATGCCCGCCGCCACAGCCCGGCGCCACGTGCGCACGATCATGGGCTCGCCGACGATGTCGGCCAGCGGTTTGCCGGGGAGGCGGGTGGCGGCCAGGCGCGCCGGGATCAGAACAAGCGGATCGGACATGGAAGCCTCAGAGGAAGCGGGGCGTCCTTAACAAGCTCAGCCTGCTTTGTCATGGCCGCGGCGTCTTCTGCTTCAACCGGAAACCGCAACCGAGTCTCCGGCGTTCTGTTCGGACGGCTCGCGGGTGCGATGGCGCCGCGGTCGCTCGACCGATTTCATCGCTGCTGCGACCACGAGGCTTGCGCAATTCCGGTTGTCAAAGCCCCGTCTGTGCGGCTAAGCAACCCGCGCCGCGTGGGCGTCCGCCCGCGTTTCCCGTCGTTGCCGCTCCCCTTTCGCTCGTTGTGGCGAAGGGGCCGTATCGTTTGTTGTCGCGCCGTTCCGCTCCCGAGGCGAGGAGAGTCCGTTCCATGGATATCGAGACCAACAAGATTTTCGGCGCCGTGCTCGGCTCGCTTCTCTTCGCGGTCGGCCTCAATATCGTGGGCGATGCCGTCTTCACGCCGGAGAAGCCGGCGATCCCCGGCTACGACCTCCCGGCCCCCGAGGAAGCGGCGCCTGCTGGCGGCCAGGCAGCCGCGCCAGCCGAGCCTCTTCCGGTGATCCTCGCCAAGGCAGATCCTGCCCGCGGTCAGAACGCAGCCAAGAAATGCGCCTCCTGCCACACGTTCGAGAGCGGCGGGGCCAACAAGGTCGGCCCGAACCTCTACGACGTGGTTGAACGCCCGGTCGCCTCGCACGCCGGCTTCAATTACTCCGCTGCCCTCAAGGGCAAGGGCGGGCAGTGGACGTTCGAGGATCTCAACGCCTTCATCACCAACCCGCGCGGCGCCGTGCCGGGCACCACCATGGCCTTCGCGGGCATCGCCCAGGCCCAGGAGCGCGCGGACATTCTGGCGTATCTGCGTACCCTCGCGGCCAGCCCGAAGCCGCTGCCGGAAGCTCCGGCGGGCGGCGCGGCTCCCGCCGCTGCCGGGGCCCCTGCAGCCGGCGCAGCTCCGGCCGGTGCCGGGGCTCCCGCGGCCGGTACGGCTCCCGCAACGGGCGCGGCTCCCGCCGCTGGTGGAACCCTACCTGCGGGTGGGGCTCCTGCTGCTGGCGGCGCTCCTGCAGCAGGTGCGGCCCCGGCGGGGCAGCCCGCTCCAGCCGCGCAGTAAAACCCGGCGCATCACACCGTTCCTCGAAGCCGGGCCGTTGGCCCGGCTTTTTCGTACCCGGACCGGCGCTCCCGTTGCAGCGGGAAAAGGCCGCGGCCCTCCCTTGGGCCGGGCTCCCCCACAGGTGATCGCCCGCGCGGTCTTTTCCCTTGCCGTCGCCTCGCTGCCGACAAAGATAACCCGGACCTGGGACGCCACCCGGAGGAGACAACCGCCGATGCGCCGCCTGTCCGCCCGCCTGCCCGCCCTGGCCCTGATTGCATCCCTCGCGGCTGGCCTTGAGGCTCCCGCTGCCGCGCAGGAGGCGCCCTGGCGGCACGGGCTCGCGATGATGGGCGAGCCCAAGTACCCGGCCGGCTTCTCCCAATTCGACTATGTGAACCCCAACGCCCCCAAGGGCGGGCTCGTCCGCTTCGGGGTGCAGGGCACCTTCGACAACTTCAATCTGGCGGTCGAGGGCGTGAAGGGTGAGCTCGAGAACGGGATCGGGCAGATCTACGACTCCCTTCTGGTGTCCTCCTCCGACGAGGTCTTCACCGAGTACGGTCTCCTGGCCGAGGCCGTGCGGCATGCTCCCGATTATTCATCCGCGAGCTTCCGCCTGCGCGCCGAGGCACGCTGGCACGACGGCAAGCCCGTGACGCCGGAGGACGTGATCTTCTCCCTCGACGCCCTCAAGGCGAACAGCCCGCTCTTCGCCTTCTATTACAAGAACGTCGTGAAGGCCGAGAAGACGGGCGAGCGCGAGGTGACCTTCACCTTCAACGAGACCGGCAACCGCGAGCTGCCGCTGATCCTCGGCCAGCTGACCGTCCTGCCCAAGCACTGGTGGGAGGGCACGGCCCCGGACGGGCGCAAGCGCGACATCACCCAGACGACCCTCGAGCCGCCGCTCGGATCCGGGCCCTACCGCCTCAAGGGCTTCGATGCCAGTCGCACCGCATCCTACGAGCGGGTGGCCGATTACTGGGGCCGCGACCTTCCGGTGAACCGCGGCCGGCACAATCTCGGCGAGATCCGGTACGAGTATTTCCGCGATGCCACGGTGCTGCTCGAAGCCTTCAAGGGCGACCGCTTCGATTACCGCACCGAGAACGTCGCCCGCCAATGGGCCACGGGCTACGACTTTCCGGCGGCCCGGGAGGGGCGCGTCGTCAAGGAGGAGTTCCCGATCCGGGCCTCGGGTGGCATGCAGGCTTTCGTGTTCAACCTGCGCCGCGACAAGTTCAAGGACGAGCGGGTGCGCCGCGCCTTCAACCTCGCCTTCGACTTCGAGGATTTCAACCGCACCCTGTTCTTCGGCCTCTACAAGCGGATCGATTCCTACTTCGCCGGTACGGAGCTGGCGTCCTCCGGACTGCCCGAGGGCCAGGAGCTCGCGATCCTGCAGGAGCTCAAGGGCAAGGTCCCGGCCTCCGTCTTCACCACGCCCTACAAGAACCCCGTCAACGGCAGCCCGGAGGCGGTGCGTGCGAACCTGCGCGAGGCCGTGAACCTGCTCACGGCGGCCGGCTACGAGCTGCGCGGGCGCCAGATGGTCAACAAGGCGACCGGCGAGCCGCTGACGGCCGAGTACGTCACCTATGATCCCGCCTTCGAGCGCATCGCTCTGCCCTACCGTCAGGCCCTGGAGCGGATCGGGATCGGAATCTCGATCCGGGTCATCGACCCGGCCCAGTACCAGAACCGGATCCGCAGCTTCGATTTCGACATCACCACCCATTCCTGGGGCCAGAGCCTGTCGCCCGGCAACGAGCAGCGGGACCAGTGGGGATCGGAAGCGGCCGACCGGACCGGGTCGCAGAACGTGGCCGGGATCAAGGACCCGGCCGTGGACGCGCTGGTCGACCGGATCATCTTCGCCAAGGACCGGGCCGAGCTCGTCGCCGCCACGAAGGCCCTCGACCGGGTGCTGCTCCACCACAATTACGTGGTGCCGCAATGGACCTCGGGCGTCATCCGCACGGCCCGCTGGAACCGTTTCGGCCGCCCCGAGAAGCTGCCCGAGTATGGCGGCGCCGCTTTCCCGGCCTTGTGGTGGTACGACGAGGCGCTGGCCCAGAAGACAGGGGCGCCGCGGTGAAGCCCGCCCGACGCATGATGCCTTGCACCAAGCCTCTGATCGAGAGAGACCGGACCTCATGATCCACACCACCCGCCGCCGCGTCCTGACGGGCGCGAGCGCCGCCGCCGCCGCCGCGGCGCTTCCGCGCGTGAGCCTGGCCCAGGAAGCCGAGACCGAGACCCACGGCCTCTCGCCCTTCGGCGAGCTGCAATACGGGCCGGACTTCAAGCATTTCGCCTATGTCAATCCGCAAGCCCCGAAAGGCGGCACGCTGGCGATCCAGATCAAGCAGACGACCGGCAACCAGAACTTCGACACCTTCAATACCCTCAACGTCTATGTCCTGAAGGGCGACGGCGCTGCCGGCGTGCCCGCAACCTTCGACTCGCTCATGGCAGGCTCCTCCGACGAGGCCGGGGCCATGTACGGGCTTGTGGCGAAATCGGTCCGGGTCTCTGGCGACAAGCTCACCTACCGCTTCCTGCTGCGCCCCGAGGCACGGTTCCATGACGGGTCGCGACTCACCGCGAAGGACGCGGCGTTCTCGCTCAACGTCCTCAAGACCAAGGGCCATCCGAGCTTCCGCGCCATCCTGACCGAGATGGCCGCCGCGGAGGCCGAAGCTGACGACGTGCTGCGCGTCACGTTCACCCCGAACCGCAGCCGCGACCTGCACCTGGTGGTCGCCGGCATGCCGATCTTCTCGGAAGCCTGGTGGCGCGGCCGCGACTTCGAGGCCTCGACGCTGGAGGCGCCGCTCGGCTCCGGTCCCTACCGGGTCGGCCGCTTCGAGCAGGGCCGCTTCATCGAGCTCGAGAGGGTGGCGGATTACTGGGGCCGGGACCTGCCCGTGAACGTCGGCCAGAACAATTTCGACCGGATCCGCTACGAGTATTTCCGCGACCGCACCGTGGCGTTCGAGGCGTTCAAGAACGGGACGTTGAACTTCAACGAGGAATACACCTCCCGGACCTGGGCGACGGGCTACGATTTCCCGGCCATGCGCGAGGGCCGCGTGAAGCGGGAGGAGATCGAGAACAACCTGCCCGGCAGCGCCCAGGGGTGGCACTTCAACCTGCGCCGCGAGCAGTTCCGCGACCCGCGCATCCGCGAGGCGATCGGGCTCGCCTTCGACTTCGAGTGGACGAACCAGAACATCATGTTCGGTGCGTACCGGCGCACCACCTCCTATTTCGAGAACTCGGACATGAAGGCCACCGGCGAGCCTTCGGCGGAGGAGCTTGCGCTCCTCGAGCCGTTCCGGGCCTCGCTCCCGAAGGTGGTGTTCGGAGAGCCGCCCGTGCCGCCGGTCTCCGACGGCTCCGGCCAGGACCGTCGGCTCCTGCGTCGGGCGGACGAGCTCCTGCGCGAGGCCGGCTGCCGGCGCGACGGCAGCGTCCTGAAGCTGCCGAGCGGGAAGCCCTTCGAGATCGAGTTCCTCGATTTCCAACCGGCGCTGCAGCCGCACACGCAGCCCTTCCAGGCGAACCTGAAGCGACTCGGCATCAACGCCCATTCACGCATCGTCGACGCGGCTCAGTACCAGCGGCGCATGGACGAGTTCGATTTCGACGTGGCGAGCCGCAACATGGGCGGCTCGCTGACGCCGGGCGACACCCTGCGCACCGTCTATGGGTCGGAAGCAGCCCGCACCCCGGGAGGGCGCAACATCGCCGGCATCGCGGATCCGGCCGTCGACGCCCTGATCGAGCGGATCGGCCGGGCGAAGACGCGGGCCGAGCTCGTGGTCGCCTGCCGCGCCCTCGACCGGGTGCTGCGCGCCGGCTATTACTGGGTCCCGATGTGGTTCAAGGCGGGCGAGTGGGTGGCCTATTGGGACCAGTTCTCGCGGCCTCAGACCCGGCCCCGCTACGGGTCCGGCGCGCCCGGCACCTGGTGGTACGATGCCGAGAAGGCGAAGCGCATCGGGCGCGGATAGGGACGGCCTGATGGCGCGAGGGCAGGGAGGCAAGGCGCGTCGGGCGCTGATAGGGATGGTCATGCCGGAAGGACGGGACTTGCCTCAACGAAGTGCCGCGGCTCTGCCGCCTGGCCGGGTGGCCTGACCCCGCCATGCTGTCCTATATCGCGCGCCGCCTTCTGCTCATGATCCCGACCTTGCTCGGGATCATGCTGATCTCCTTCGTGATCGTGCAATTCGCCCCCGGAGGCCCGGTGGAGCGGATCCTCGCCCAGCTCCAGGGCCAGGACGCGGGCGCGACCTCGCGCATCAGCGGCGGAGGCGGAGACTTCTCGGGCGGCCAGGCGAGCTCGTCGGGCGGCGCAGGCGCGGACGCCTCTTCGTCGCGCTATCGCGGCGCTCAGGGGCTCGATCCCGGGTTCATCAAGCAGCTCGAGGCGCAATTCGGGTTCGACAAGCCCGCCCACGAGCGCTTCGCCAAGATGCTGTGGGACTATATCCGCTTCGATTTCGGCAAGAGCTATTTCCGCGACGTGTCGGTGCTGGAGCTCATCAAGGAGAAGCTTCCCGTCTCGATCACCCTCGGCCTCTGGATGACGCTGCTGTCCTATGCGATCTCGATCCCGCTCGGGATCAAGAAGGCGGTGCGGGACGGGACGCCGTTCGACGTCTGGACGTCGGGCGTCGTCATCGTGGGCTATGCGATCCCGGGCTTCCTCTTCGCGATCCTGCTCATCGTCCTGTTCGCGGGCGGCTCGTTCTGGCAGATCTTCCCGCTGCGCGGGCTCACGTCCGAGGGCTGGGCGCAGATGTCCTGGGGGGCCAGGATCGTCGACTATTTCTGGCACATCACCCTGCCGATCATCGCCATGGCGCTCGGAGCCTTCGCGACCTCGACGCTCCTCACCAAGAACTCGTTCCTCGACGAGATCCGCAAGCAATACGTGCTCACGGCGCGCATGAAGGGCCTGTCCGAGCGCCAGGTGCTCTACGGACATGTCTTCCGCAACGCCATGCTGATCGTGATCGCAGGATTTCCCGGCGCCTTCATCAACGCGTTCTTCGCCGGCGCGCTCCTCATCGAGACGATCTTCTCCCTCGACGGGCTGGGCCTGCTCTCCTTCGAGTCGATCGTCAACCGCGACTATCCGGTGGTGTTCGCCAACCTCTACATCTTCTCCCTGCTCGGCCTCGTCGTGAACCTGGTCTCCGACCTCACCTACACCTGGATCGATCCGCGGATCGACTTCGAGACCCGGGAGGCGTGAGGATGATGCCCGCACCGTCATTCCGGTGGCCCGAAGGGTGGGCCGGAACCCAGGAGATGCTGCCGAGGGGATTGCGTCGTCCGGAGTCCGGGCTCGGGCTTCGCCGGCCCCGGAATGACGGGGGGAGGCGGCTCCCATGAACGAGCACATCCCGGTCGCATCGCCCGCGGCCGCTCCGGTCGCGCCCCCATTGCCGCGGGAGGGCTTCATCCGGCTCTCGCCGCTCAACCGCCGCCGGCTGCAGAACTTCAAGGCGAACCGCCGGGGCTACTGGTCGTTCTGGATCTTCACGGTCATGTTCGTCCTGAGCCTCTTCGCCGAGTTCATCGCGAACGACCGGCCGATCGTCGCATCCTACAAGGGCGAGATCCTCTACCCGGTCTTCGTCGATTACCCGGAGGAGAAGTTCGGCGGGTTCCTGGCCAGCACCGACTACCGGGATCCCCTCATCGCCAAGGAGATCGCCGAGAACGGCTGGGCCATCTGGCCGTTGGTCCGCTTCTCCTACAACACGCACAATCTCGACCTGCCGGTGCCGGCGCCCGCACCCCCGACCTGGATGCTCGACGACGAGCAATGCCGCCCGATCGCCCAGCGCAACGGCGGCACGGGCTGCCGCGACATCGAATGGAACTGGCTCGGCACCGACGACCAGGGACGGGACGTGGTCGCGCGGCTGATCTACGGCTTCCGCATCTCGGTGCTGTTCGGGCTGATCCTCGCGATCATCTCCTCCGTGGTCGGCGTGCTCGCGGGAGCCGTGCAGGGCTATTTCGGCGGCTGGACCGATCTCATCTTCCAGCGCGTCATCGAGATCTGGACCGCGATTCCGTCGCTCTACCTCCTCATCATCATCTCCTCGATCATCACCCCGAGCTTCTTCGTCCTGCTCGGCATCCTGCTCCTGTTCTCGTGGGTGTCCCTCGTCGGCGTCGTGCGGGCCGAGTTCCTGCGGGCCCGCAACTTCGAATATGTCCGCGCCGCGCGCGCGCTCGGCCTCTCGAACGCGACCATCATGTTCAAGCACCTCCTGCCGAACGCGATGGTCGCGACTCTCACCTTCCTGCCCTTCATCCTCAACGGCTCGATCACGACCCTGACCTCGCTCGACTTCCTCGGCTTCGGCCTGCCCCCGGGCTCGCCGTCGCTTGGAGAACTGCTGGCTCAAGGCAAGGCGAACCTGCAGGCGCCCTGGCTCGGCCTCATGGGCTTCTTCGTGATCGCCTTCATGCTGAGCTTGCTCATCTTCACGGGCGAGGCGGTCCGCGATGCCTTCGACCCGCGGAAGACGTTTACGTGAGTGGCATGGTACGCTGACAGGAGGAGGTAACCCGATGAACAAGGTTGTTCGCGACCACTACCCTGTTTCGAGATTGCCCGAGGACCTTCAGAGCCAGCTCGGCAGCGCAAGAGCCGTCCGCGTGACGCTCGAAGTCCAGGAGCCGTCGACGAGTTCCCTCACGGAAATCCTGATGGAGGCGAAGCGACTCCGTGAAGAGGGGGAGATAAAGGCAGTCACAACGGAGGATGCCGTGGCGCGCATTCGTGCCCTACGGGATGAGTGGCACTCGTGACGCTCGGCAATCCAACGTCCATCTATCTCGACGCCAACGCAGGCATACGCTTCATCGAGGGCGAGAATGACGGGCTCATCTTCTTGCTGGAGAGTTCCGCCATCGATCCGCTACACCTTCATACGAGTGAATTGACCCTTGCAGAAGTTCTTGTCGTCCCCTTGAAACGTGGACAACAGAAACTGGTGGGCCTCTACGAGGCATTCCTGATATCGGATGACACCCTCACCGTGGTGCCGGTGGATCGGGCCGTTTTGCGGGCGAGCGCCGAGGTCAGGGCTATCCTCGGCAACAAAGGGCCAGATGCGATCCATGTTGCCACAGCGGTCAGAGCCGCTTGCTCGGTATTCATCTCGTCTGACGACCGCATCAAACTTCCAGACGGGATCAAACAGGTGCGTATCGACGACATAGCTAACCGGGACGCTTGGGTATGATCCCACCCCTTCTCTCCGTCCAGGACCTGTCCGTCGCCTTCCGGCAGGGTGGGCGGGACATGCTCGCGGTCGACCGCATCTCCTTCGATGTCGCCAAGGGCGAAACCGTGGCGCTCGTCGGAGAATCTGGATCGGGCAAGTCGGTCTCTGCGCTCTCGGTCCTGAAGCTTCTGCCCTATCCGGCCGCCCACCACCCATCCGGCAAGGTCCTGTTCAAGGGCAAGGACCTGATCGCGGCGACCGAGGACGAGATGCGCGCCGTGCGGGGCGACGACATCACCATGGTGTTCCAGGAACCCATGACGTCGCTCAACCCGCTCCACACCATCGAGCGGCAGGTGGGCGAAATCCTGAAGCTTCATCGCGGACTCGCCGACCGCGAGGCCCGCGCCCGGACGCTCGAACTCCTCGACCTCGTCGGAATCCGCGACGCGGCAAGCCGGCTCGACGCCTATCCGCACCAGCTCTCCGGCGGGCAGCGCCAGCGCGTCATGATCGCCATGGCGCTCGCCAACGAACCGGACCTCTTCATCGCGGACGAACCCACCACGGCCCTCGACGTCACGGTCCAGGCCCAGATCCTGAAGCTGCTCGCGGATCTCAAGTCCCGCCTCGACATGGCGATGCTGTTCATCACCCACGACCTCGGCATCGTGCGCAAAGTCGCAGACCGGGTCTGCGTGATGCTGAAAGGCAAGATCGTCGAGCAGGGCCCGGTCGCGGAGGTGTTCGAGAACCCCCAGCATCCCTACACCCAGCGCCTTCTCGCCGCCGAGCCCAAGGGCCGGGCGAACCCGGTTCCTGCGGGCGCCCCGACCGTCCTCGAGGCCGGTCCCCTGAAGGTCTGGTTCCCGATCAAGCGCGGCTTCCTGCAGCGGACCGTCGGGCATGTGAAGGCGGTAGATGGGGTCTCGATCCGGGTCCGCGAAGGCGAGACAGTCGGAGTGGTGGGCGAGTCGGGCTCCGGCAAGACGACGCTGGGGCTCGCGATCCTGCGGCTCACCTCATCCGAGGGCCCCATCGTGTTTCTCGGCCGCAGGCTCGACGGCCTGCGCGCCCGGGAGATCCGCCCGATGCGCAAGAACCTGCAGGTCGTGTTTCAGGACCCCTACGGCTCGCTGTCGCCGCGATTGTCCGTCGCCGAGATCGTCGAGGAGGGCCTCCGGGTTCAGGCGCGCGGCCTCTCCTACGCCCAGCGCCGCGACGTGGTCGCCCGGGCACTCCACGATGTCGGTCTCGACCCGGCCACCATGGACCGCTTCCCCCATGAGTTCTCCGGCGGTCAACGCCAGCGCATCGCCATCGCCCGCGCCATGGCCCTCGAGCCCCATTTCATGATGCTCGACGAGCCGACCTCGGCCCTCGACATGTCGGTGCAGGCCCAGATCGTGGAATTGCTGCGCGATCTCCAGCGGCGGCGCAACCTCGCCTACATGTTCATCTCCCACGACCTCAAGGTGGTGCGCGCGCTCGCCAACCACGTGATCGTCATGCAGAACGGCCGCGTGGTCGAGGAAGGCTCCGCCGAGGCCATCTTCGCGGCGCCGCACACGGAATACACGCGGGCGCTCTTTGCGGCGGCCTTCAACCTGGAAACGGCGGATACCGGCGTCGTGCGGGAGTGATCGCGCGAACCCGCGCAGCCGGGCGATAGCCCGCTACATCCCGGCCCAGTGCCGGATGAGGTGATGCGCGATCGCGATCGGCGTCGCCGCGAAAAGCTCGTCGGGGTGGCGGCGCTCGACCATCAGCCGGATCTCGTCCTTCGGAAACCAGCGCGCGTCTTCGAGTTCCTCGCGGTCGATCGTGATGTCGCGCGTCAGCGCCTCGCCGATGCAGCCGATCATGAGGGAGGAGGGGAACGGCCACGGCTGCGAGAGCACGTAGGATACGGCGCCCACCCGGATCCCCGCCTCCTCGAAGGTCTCCCGCCGCACCGCGTCCTCGATGGTCTCGCCGGGTTCGAGGAAGCCCGCGAGGCAGGAATACATGCCGGGCACGAAGCGCGGCTGGCGCCCGAGGAGGCAGCGGTCTCCGTCGCTGATCAGCATGATGACGACCGGATCGGTGCGCGGGAAATGCTGCGTGCCGCAGGCGGTGCAATCACGCCGGAAGCCGGCTTGAGCGGGCGCGCTCGCGGCGCCGCAGGTCGAGCAGAAGCGGTGACGCCGGTGCCAGTCGAGGAGGGACTTGGCCATGGCGAGGATTCCGAGCTCGCTCTCGGTGACGAGGCCCTTCACGGCGATGGAGCGAAGGTCGCTCACCAGATAGGCCGGGTCGTCCTGGAACAGGTCCGCGGCGTCGGCCGGCGCGAGCGTGGCGAGGACCGGCCGGCCATCGAGCGTTCCGAGGAACGCGTCCTCATGGGTCGTCGATACGCGCGCGAGATCGTCGCGTCGGAGCAAGCCCGTGGCGGGATCGCCGGCGCGCAGGATCGGGACGTCGCCGGCGATCAGCACCCGCGCGGCATTCGGATCGTCGAGCGTCTGCGGCAGGATCTCGGGGTCGCGTTCGGCGGTGTGGCGAACGAGCGGGTTTGTCGCATAACCGAGGACGGGCTTCATGGGGTTCAGGCTGCCGCTACAGGGGGTGGATGGGATCGGAGTGAACTGGGTCGGCGGTCAGGCGGCCGCGAACAGCCCCTGCGCCCGCTCGAGGAGCGCGGCCGACGCGTGATCGGGGTAGGGTTTCGGGGTCTCGAAGCCCCAGACGGGGCCGGGCCAGGCCGGATCGGAGCGGAAGCGCCCGACCACATGGACATGCAGCTGCGGCACCACGTTCCCGAGGGTGGCGACATTGACCTTGTCGGGCTGGGCGAGCGCCAGCATCACGCGGGTGGCGAGGCGGATCTCGTCCGCCAGCCCGCGGTAATCCTCGTCGTCGAGGTCGGTCAGCTCCACGACCCCGGCCCGGCGGGGCACCAGCACCAGCCAGGGAAAGCGGGAATCGTTCTGGAGGAGCACGCTGGAGAGGGCCAGATCGCCCACCGGCAGCGTGCCCGCGGCGATCCTGGAATCGAGCGCGAAAGGGGAACTCATGCGGCCACGTTAGCCGAGCGCAGCGCCCCTGTAACCAGCTCTCTTTCCCGCTCGGGCCGACGGAAATACGGAGCGGGAGGGTCGAGCTAACACCGTTAAGCCTGCGCGCCTGCGCCGCCTCGGCGAGCGCGTCTTCGGCTTGCGTTCGGCTCCCGAACCGCCCATATAGGCGGCGGGAGGTTGGCGAGGGACGTCTCACTCGCCAACCGGGTCAGGTCCGGAAGGAAGCAGCCCTAACGAGACCGAACGGGTCTTCGTCCAGCCTCCCACCTTCGGTGCCCCTCAGCCTCGGTGCATCCGGGATCCGTCGGGCGCCCTGCCGTTCTCCAACGCTCCGCAGCCGATGGACGACACCTCAGCCGGCACGCCCCCCCTCGACGAGCCGGCCCTGCCGGGGCTGTCCCCACCACGTCCCGTTGCTGGTCCCTCCGACGGACCGGGCCTGTCGTTGTCAAATCCCGCCGAATCGTCAACGCCCGCCAAGTCCGCTCCGTCGGCCTATCGGGTGCTCGCGCGCAAATATCGCCCCCGGTCCTTCGACGATCTGATCGGCCAGGACGCGATGGTCCGCACGATCTCGAACGCCTTCAAGACCGACCGCATCCCGCAGGCCTGGATGCTTACGGGAGTGCGCGGAGTCGGCAAGACCACCACGGCCCGTATCCTGGCCCGGGGCCTCAACTTCCAGCGCCGGGACGGCACCGGTCGCCCGACCGTCGAGCTCGACGAGATGGGCCAGCACTGCGAGGCCATCATCGAAGGCCGGCACATCGACGTCATGGAAATCGATGCCGCCTCCAACAACGGCGTCGACAACGTGCGCCAGATCAACGACGCCGTGCGCTACGCCCCCGTTTCGGCTCGCTACAAGGTCTACATCGTGGACGAGGTCCACATGCTGTCGTCGGGCGCGTTCAACGCGTTCCTGAAGACCCTCGAGGAGCCGCCACCGCACGCCAAGTTCGTGTTCGCGACGACGGAAATCAACAAGGTCCCGGTCACAATTCTCTCCCGCTGCCAGCGCTTCGACCTGCGCCGGGTCGAGGCCGACACCTTGATCGCCCACCTCGCCCGGATCTGCGGGCAGGAGGGCGTGGAGGCGGATCCGGACGCGCTCGCCGCCATCGCCCGGGCCGCGGAGGGATCCGTGCGCGATTCCCTGTCGCTCCTGGACCAGGCCATCGCCCACGGCGCCGGCCGCGTGACCGCCGACACGGTGCGCGACATGCTGGGGCTGGCGGACCGTGGCCAGATCGTCGACCTCTTCGAGGCCGTGATGCGCGGCGACATGGCGCGGAGCTTTGCGATTCTGCGCGGCCAGTACGATGCCGGCGCCGATCCGGCAGTCGTCCTGAGCGATCTGGCCTCCTTCTGCCATGTGGTCACCCGCCTGAAGCTGATCCCGGACGCCGCCCGAGATCCCGGCCTCACCGAGGTCGAGCGGCGTCGCGGCACCGAGTTTGCCGGCAAGCTCTCCGTGCGCAGCCTGTCCCGCGCCTGGCAGATCCTGCTCAGGGGCATCCCCGAGGTCCAGGCTGCGAACCGGCCCGTGACCGCGGCCGAGATGGTCCTGGTCCGGCTTGCCTATGCGGCCGATCTTCCGACGCCCGACGAGGCGCTGAGGGCCTTGAGGGACGGCACGCCGTTGCCCGCGGGTGGTCCGTCTCCTGCGCCGCCTCCACGGTCGTCCGGCCCTTCTGGGAACCTGGCGCTGGCCACCTCGCAGGCCACGCCGCAGCCGCGCCCGGCTGCCACGGCCGAGGCGGCTCCCGCAATCCGCCTGCGCCGCTTCGAGGATGTGGTCGCCATGGCTGGCGAGCAGCGCGACATCGTGCTGAAGGCCGCGCTCGAGCGCGACATCCGCCTCGTCCGCTTCGAGGAGGGCACCATCGAGTTCAATCTCGCGGAGGGCGGCAACCGGACATTGGCCAACGATCTCGCCCGCGCCCTGCAGGCCTGGACCGGCACCCGTTGGGTCGTGGCACTCTCGGCGGAGCCCGGCGCTCCGACCCTGCACGAGCAGGCGAGGGCGGCCGACCGCGAGCGCAAGCAGGGCGCCGCATCCCATCCGCTGGTCCAGGCCGTCCTCAGCCGCTTCCCGGGCGCCCAGATCGTCGATGTGCGCGAACGCGCCGGGGAGGGGGGCGACGCCGCGGCCGAGGTCGAGCTGCTGGGAGAGCCTGATGCCGAGGCGGCCCGCGAGACCGAAGCCGACGACGATCTGTAATGCATCCTAGGCCCGGCCGCCTCGCGCTGGGCCGGATGGGACATCGCAAGGAGCACACCATGCGCGACATCATGGGCCTGATGAAGCAAGCCCAGGCCATGCAGCAGAAGATGCAGGACGTCCAGGCCGAGCTCGACAACCTGGAGGTCGAGGGCGCGTCCGGCGGCGGCGTCGTGACCGTCAAGGTCTCGGGCAAGGGCAACCTAAAGGCGATCTCGATCGACCCGTCGCTCCTGATCGCTGACGAGAAGGAGATCCTGGAGGATCTCATCGTCGCCGCCATGAACGATGCCAGAGGAAAGGCCGAACGCACCATGCAGGAGCGTATGGCCGAGATCACCAAAGGCCTGCCTCTGCCTCCCGGCATGAAGCTGTTCTAGAGCAGCCGGCCCGTTGTCCGCGGAGGCCCGGCCGCAAAGGTGCGGAGATCGGGCGCGGACCCGCTTGGAGAGTAGGAAAGTGCTTCCTATATAAGGGTTTAGCACATTTTCCACAACGCCAGAGATCGGCTTCTCGTCCGGTCCCGAGCCGAACCCTGAAGCCTCGTATCATGCCCCAATCCATTGCCGGTCCCGAGATCGAGCGCCTGATCCAGCTGCTCGCCCGCCTGCCGGGCCTTGGGCCCCGTTCGGCGCGGCGCGCCGCGCTCCATCTCATCAAGCGCCGCGAGACGCTGCTCGCCCCCTTGAGCGACGCCCTGCGCGTCGCCAACGAGCGAATCGTGGTGTGCCGATCCTGCGGCAACGTCGACACGGCCGATCCCTGCACAGTCTGCCGCGATCCGCGCCGTGATGCTTCGATTCTTGTCGTGGTCGAGGACGTGTCGGATCTGTGGGCGCTCGAGCGCTCCGGTGCGGTCAGCGCGCGCTATCACGTGCTCGGCGGCGTGCTCTCGCCGCTCGACGGCGTGCGCCCGGAGCACCTCAACCTCGACACGCTGGTGGCCCGGGCCGCCGAGCCGGAGGTCAAGGAGGTGATTCTCGCACTCAACGCGACGGTCGATGGGCAGACCACCGCTCATTACATCACCGAGCTTCTCGCCCACCTGCCTGTGCGGGTCACCAAGCTGGCCCACGGTGTTCCGGTCGGCGGCGAACTCGATTACCTCGACGAGGGGACCCTCTCGGCCGCGATCCGCCAGCGCACGGCCTTCTGAAGCCGCGAGAGGCGGAGGCTCGGCGGCCTTGCGCCACGTCAGGCACCATTTTTACCATTTGTTACCCGAATGACACGATCCGACAAAACCTGCCACGGCTATGGTGAAGTCGTCTCGTTCTCGCCATAGTCGCACGGCGATTTGCTGCGTGACAGGAGGGGCCGGCATTGAACCAAATTGCGGGCAAGCTTTCGGGCGTCGCTCTTCAGGGGCCTGTGCGGTATGCGGTGGGGGAGCGTGACACGCGGCCCTGGGGCACGTGGGAGGTGCTGGCTACGGGCGTGGGCTACACGCTCAAGCGCATTGTGGTGAACCCGGGCCAGCGCCTGTCGCTGCAGTATCATGAGTTCCGGTCCGAGCACTGGACGGTGGTGCAGGGCACGGCCGAGGCGGAGATCGACGGGGTGTCGCACCGGGTGCCGGCGGGTGGGCATGTGCATGTGCCGCTGCGGGCGCCGCACCGGATCCGGAACGTGGGCCAGGGGCCGCTGGTGTTCATCGAGGTCCAGACCGGCGAGTACCTCGACGAGCACGACATCACCCGCATCGCCGACGATTACGGACGCAGCTGAACGAGCCGTCCGCTCCGCAAAACGACGTCCGAAGAGAGACCAGCAAGGTGCGCCCGCCTCCACCCGGATGATTATCCTGGGCCTCGCCATGGCTGGTCAGCAAGCTGGCCCGGGTTCGGCCAAGGACTCCTTGCCAGATTCCTTCGCTGAGAGCGCAGCGTGCGCGTCGCTCCGGCTGTCCAGGCGGCCTGATGCAGGTGGAACGTCGCTCGGCGGCAAGGCTTTCCAAGATGGAACGACCAGCGTCGGGAGCGTCTCGAGAGCTGCAACTTCGCACCGAACCATCGCTCTCATAAGACTCGATCCGGCTGAAAATCGTGGCGTCTCAACCGTAGCGGATCGTCCGGCGACACCTGGACTGAAAAGCATTGAGCTCAGCAGGTGGTAATTTCCGCAAAGTCAACGTCCGCAAGTTGAAAATAGTGCGGCTGATCCACGTCCATTTGGACCTGATGCGGGTCGCATGGAGCGATGAGCGAATCGAACCGGATTGCGTGGCAAGGCTGCGACGATTCACGAAAACGCAAGGAGTACGATCGCGCGAACGGCGTGTGCCTCCACATGCTGACACCTGAAGCCCGCTTGACGGGTGCGGTGCTGGCACCTAGGCCGTTTTTGTGGGACCTTCCGCAAGCCGGGACCTGATCGTCTGGTCCGATCCCGAGGCAACAGATTGACCACGATAATGGAAGCGAGCGCACCCGTGAGCCCTTGGCTGCGCCGGTGCCAGTGAGGGCGAGAGCGGGATTGACGGGGATGTCTGGAGGGTCTGGGGTGGAGGAGAGCGGGTGCGGGCACGCGGAGGCAGACCTGCGCCTGGAGCCGTCGGTCTCCTCCGGGGCTGGTGTGTCCTCCGGGGCCGGTGTGTCCTCCGGCCGCAGCCTGGCGGCCTATGCGCAGCGCCGCATGCGCCTGACCATCGGCGCCCTGACCGAGATCACCCGGGATCGCACCCTGAGCCCCTGGTTCGTCGCCGTCGACGAACTGCGCCAGACC
>JAESFH010000243.1_pt1 | contig 26743 bp, 27 predicted proteins | sample 9269381 | NCBI WGS metagenome assembly JAESFH01 (sample SAMN14504062, study PRJNA617094) | algae metagenome | isolation source: Aphanothece sp. CMT-3BRIN-NPC111 and co-occurring heterotrophs from well... | place: USA: Clark Mountains Wilderness, California | collected 2010-04-18
CACACCCTTATAGCTGTATACTTCGCCGGGTTTAGTGACTTCGCAGTTACCACCCTGTTCAGCTGCTAAGTCAACGATGACCGAGCCTTCCTTCATACTCTCGACCATCTCCTGGGTAATCAGCTTCGGCGCTGGTTTACCTGGAATCAAAGCCGTTGTGATGATGATATCGACTTCCTGGGCTTGAGCAGCGAACAAAGCCATTTCCGCTTTGATAAACTCATCGCTCATTACCTTGGCATAGCCACCTTGGCCAGTGCCGTCCTCTTCAAAATCAAGCTCCAGGAACTCTGCGCCCATGCTTTGCACCTGTTCTTTAACAGCAGGGCGGGTATCAAAAGCGCGAACGATCGCTCCTAGACTGCGGGCAGCGCCGATAGCTGCCAGTCCAGCCACCCCAGCACCGATGATCATCACCTTGGCTGGCGGCACCTTCCCGGCAGCGGTAATTTGCCCAGCAAAGAAGCGACCGAAGTTATTAGCAGCTTCAACTATGGCACGGTAGCCAGCGATGTTTGCCATTGAGCTGAGGGCATCCATCTTTTGGGCACGGCTAATGCGCGGCACAGCATCCATGGCCAGCACAGTTGCTTTGCGTGCTGCTAGCTTGTCCAGCAGCTCCTGATTTTGGGCAGGCCAAATGAAGCTAATTAATGTGCCACCTTCGCGAAGCAATTCTGTTTCGTGCTTGTTGAGATCCGGATGCATATCTGGCGGACGCACCTTGAGTACAATATCCGCCTCTGTCCATAAAGTCTGAGCATCTGGGACAATCTTACATTCAGCCTGCGTATAGGCATCGTCTGGAAAATTAGCGAACTCGCCTGCGCCAGACTCAATTAACACCTCGAAACCAAGCTTTTGTAGCCGTGTGGCTGTGTCTGGGGTCGCTGCTACACGACGTTCGCCAGGGTAGACTTCCTTCGGGATACCAACCTTCATGCGTGTTTTCGTTTCCATTTAACTGCGTTCCAAGCCCGACTGGGGAGCTACAACAAGTAGTGTATCAGCAGCCTCACTGCGGGTAGTTCTGAATTAGTAAGGATAGTAGCCGATTTATAGCTTTTAGCAATTAGCTTTTAGTGGTAGAGACGTTCCGCCGGAACGTCTCTGCGCGCCGGGGGGCGAGGTTGATTGTCACTATCGACCGACAAGGCAACTGCTATGGCGCGATCGTGATCGCCTAATTCTTGCAATTAATACAGCTATGTCCCACGATAGTGCCAGCAATCTTATAGTTTTTCGGCAACGGCGATAGCCTTGTTACCCTAGGAGATTCCCATGAGCAAAAAAAGCAAACGATCAGATAAAAGTGCTATTTCTGGTCAGATGGCAGCTAAAACGGATGCCAAAAAGACTAAAAAAGAGGCACCGAAAGCGACCGAACACGCGGCTATTGTAACAGCGCCTGAAACAGTAGTGGTGCCGGAACCACCACCCGATCCGGATTATCCACGTTACCGAGTTGAAGCAGGAAAGAATCTGAAACTGGCCGAGATTAATCCAAACGAGTCGGAGCACTACCAGTCCAAGGCAGATGTAAAAGAAGAGTTGGAGAAGCAGCGTCAGCGGATTTCTTCTTTGCAGGAACGATTGTATGCGGAACGTCGGCAGAGCCTGCTGATTGTGTTACAGGCGATGGACACAGGCGGCAAAGACGGAACTATCCGGGGCGTGTTTCAGGGTGTGAACCCACAAGGTTGCCAGGTATCGTCTTTCAAGGCACCTAGTACTGAGGAACTTGAACACGACTTTTTATGGCGCTACCACAATAAGGCTCCCCAGCGCGGCATTATATCGATTTTCAACCGCTCGCACTACGAAGACGTATTGATTGTGCGCGTTAAACAGATGATCTCAGAGGATATTTGGCGCTACCGCTACCATGCGATCAATGAGTTTGAGCATATGCTGACGCTTAACAACACAACTGTCCTCAAGTTTTTTCTCTATATTTCTAAAGATGAACAGAAGCGACGCTTGGAAAGTAGGCTCAAAGATCCGAGTAAGCACTGGAAGTTCTCTAGCAACGATCTTAAAGAGCGTGTCTTTTGGGATCAATATCACGTTGCCTTTGAAGACGCTATCAATAATTGTTCTACTGAATATGCTCCCTGGTATGTAGTGCCAGCCAACAAGAAGTGGTACCGCAACTTAGTAATTGCCCGTACAATTGCGGACACGCTTGAGGCAATGAACCCACAATATCCCGCTGCGGAAGCGGGCTTAGAGAACATTGTGGTTCCAGACTGAGGATAAAGGTGCTGATTATATTGCTTAAGCCGATTGATTAAGTAGAGGGATCTAAAAAAAAACACCTCTATGTTAATTCTCTGCTCCCTCTGCCTCCCGTGCTCCCCTTGCTTTGTGTACATTTGCGTGCGGTTCAAACTATCCTAGGCCTGATAGGAGCGACCACCTATAGATAGAGCTGCTGCTAGAGCTATTCCAGGCAATGTAATCGCCGCTGCTAAGGGAGTGCGTAACCAATTTGGTTGCTCGTATCGTGCCCTATAATAAGCAGATTTGCTTAGGGAACACGGTTGAGCGGAACTGACTGAACCCAACAACACGCCACTGGCGATCGCAGTAGTAGATAGGATCGCTGCCAAATAGAATTTTGGTTTCATCAGATTAACTTCTCCTACTCGTTTTATTGCAGATAACGATGCCTGCGATCGCGAAGCGTTCCCGAAAGGTAGCACGTATCGCCTGCAAATTTCCTCAATTCTAGCTGGCTATGACAAAAATAATTCGTAATTCGTAATTCGTAATTTACGGTTTCAAGTCCAGAGATAAATCTCTGGGGTTAACTCAAAAATCAAAACTCAAAATTTCAAACTCCTGACTTAAGTGAGGTGAAGTGCAAAGAGCGCCCAAGAGCCGCGCTTTCTCAGACAAGCTACAATAGTCCAGAGTACTGCTTAAACATGACCAAAACATTAAATACGGCACTTTCGATCGAACTTGCTGAGCGCATCAAAAGCAAGTCTGTTAATTCGTTTCACAATGCTCACAAGGCAGTATTATTGACCCCAACAGCGACGTATGTTCAAGGTTTTTTAGTCTCTGCTGGCGAACAGGCTAAACCGATTGAGTATAGTTGGCTGGAGATGGATGAACAAATTATCGATCCTACGTTTCCACATCTCAACAAAAATGCTGAAGAACTTTATTATTTTCCAGCACAAAGCTTGAGTGTGAAGCAACTCAAAGCCGTCATTGAAGAAGCTACAGAAGATTATCCAGAGGATGATCCATTGCCTGTATACGGGGAAGCCCCATTTGAATATTACGGCGACGTTATGTTGGGCGGCAAAAATTACCTAGATGCCTATAAAGCGGCAGAGGAAAAGTGTAGGGAGTTGAATTCGCCTAAAATACAGGATGCTTTGCCTTAGGAGGTGCGATGGTCGAAGACCGACCTTCGGTCATCGCATTCTTGAGGAGGTATCCTACAAAGCTCCTGCGAACGCTAAGCGTGTTGCAGAAAAAGCGATACGTTCCTCGGCAGCTAAATTTAAAGGCGAACTAACAAAGATTGGATGCATCCAGTAGTCGATACTTTCCTGGTGAACTGCTGTACTCCAGCTAAAATGTTTACAATATATTAAGAAAGGTAAAGACGTTGCTCAGAAATCAGAGTCAGAATTTATGGCGCTATTCAACTTTGGCAAGAAACTAGCCCTGCCCACTCAAGAAGAGGCATTGCCAGGACGGGCTGAGTCCATACCAGTCCCCGCTCATCATTATGTCAACGGGAATCCGCTTAAGCCTCCCTACCCGGAGGGGCTAGAGATGGCAATGTTTGGTATGGGGTGTTTTTGGGGCGTTGAGCGTATATTCTGGCAGCTTGAGGGAGTTTTCACGACAGCTGTGGGTTACGCGGCTGGGATAACCCCAAATCCTACCTATCACGAGGTCTGTACGGGTCGGACAGGTCACAATGAAGTGGTGCGTGTTGTGTTTGATCCCAAGGTGATTAGTTACGAAGCACTCCTAAAAGTCTTTTGGGAAGGCCATGATCCCACCCAAGGGATGCGCCAAGGCAATGACGCTGGTACCCAGTACCGCTCAGGAATTTATACTTATTCCAGCAGCCAAAAAGAGTTGGCAGAAGCCTCACTTGAGGCTTATCAGCAAGCGCTTAAGGGTGCGGGTTATGGAAAGATATCCACTGAAATCCTTGATGCTCCAGAGTTTTACTACGCAGAAGCCTACCATCAGCAATACCTAGCAAAAAATCCGAATGGGTACTGTGGCATAGGCGGGACGAACGTGGCTTGTCCTGTAATGGCTAAATCTTAAGCCCCTGATAGCATTGGCGGTGGAAATCGCGGCTACACAAATGTGGATTCTCAAAGATAATTGTTTCTCGTGAACTACCCACACTGACTTGGAGTACCAAGTACAGTGTCGGCTTCTGTAATCAACGGCGAGTGCCAAAGCTTAGACTTGCGCCCAAGCTTTGGTCTTGCCTCCCCTCCTACAGCAGAGACGGCTGCACCTTCCGCCTGTATTATTCTGATGCCTTCTGTTCTAATGTTTATCGCTGCATTTCCATCCCGGTCATGATGAGTGCCACAATGGGGACAAATCCAGTCCCTGACATCTAGTGGCATCTCGCTGATCAGCACCAGAGTCTACTAACATGGTTGTCAATATCTCTATACCTTATACCTTTATGCTTCAGCTTCACATGATAATTGGGTTGCCAATTATGACGAGCAACTGTACCAAAGCGAATAGGTTAAATCTGGATAGAGGCAGTACGACGCGGAACTAAGTAAATTACAAAATTTTCTCCTGAAGCTTCTGCTAACTCCAAAACTTCCTGTAAACTTTCACTATGAGCAATTAATTCATTTGCATTATAAGCAACATATTGATTTTTATATAAATCTAGCAACATCTGGCGGTTGCGGTTGAGCCACTTCAGCATTTCACGGCTTTCTTCGGAAGAAGGTGTTTTACTCATATATTTTGCCGTTTATAAACTAGTAATAGCGATCGCAATATTTATTTTAAATATTTAATAAACCTCATCATGAGTTCCGATATCAACCAGCACAATCATCTCTTCCTCTACGTCCTTTTCTTACTTAAATGTATAGATAATCCGGCAGTCATACGCCACATAACAAGCCCATAAACTTGCTAACTGACCGCTTAATTTATGGACTTTCAAAGTTGGGTTAAATATATCACTAATTAGTAATTCCAATGCCTCAAATATTCTTTCCTCTAATTTGGGATTTTTACGAACTACACGCTTAAAAGCCTGTTTAAAACTGGTATTCCAAACTAAAAGCCTCATCCTTCTCCAGTTAGATCTGCCCGCAAATTAGCTATCGTACTTCTTTTAGCTGTACCGGCTTCAACTGATGCTAAAGTTTCCGCCGCCTTCTTAGATATTTCTGAACGTCGTTTTTCAATTCTTCTTTTTTCAATAATTTCTAGTAATAATTCTTGCTCTTCTCTAGAAAGGGCTTCAACATATTCAATAACTTCTTGAAAAGAGATAGTACTTTTCATAGAAAATTTTCTTATATTTGAGTTAAAAACAGATTGGGGTGAGCGATACTCACCCCACCCCATTTTCCTAAATCTTAGCTTCTTCCTTCACCAGCTTTTCCCAACCTAAATCTTTCAGGTTGTTGTTGCGGCGCAGAGGACGAGTTACTAACTCTAGGATGTCACGAGCATTGGTAAAGCCGTGAATCTGAGCGAAAGTGAACTCCACAGACCACTTGGTATTAATACCCCGTGCTTCTAAGGGGTTGGCGTGAGCCATACCAGTGATTACCAAATCTGGCTTCAGTTCATAAATCCGCTGAATTTGGTTGTAATTGTCTGGCTTTTCAACAATCTTAGGCGTCGGTACACCCATTTCTTCGCAAGTTTTTTGTAGCAGAGCTAGTTCAGCGGCTTGATAGCGCTTATCCATGTAGGGGATACCAATTTCTGGGCAAGTCATGCCGCAGCGAATCAGGAAACGTGCCAGGGAAATTTCCAGCAGGTTATCTCCCATCAAGAATACAGACTTGCCGCGAATCAGTTGGATGTAGTCTTCCAGGTTTGCCCAGATTTGCGCTTCCCGTTCATCGAGTCCCTTGGGTTCAATGCCAAACACTGAGCAAATTTTCTCAATCCAAGCGCGGGTGCCATCGGGGCCAATTGGGAATGGTGCGCCAATGAGTTTGCACTTGCGGCGGCGCATCAGGGTAGTGGCGGTGCGACTGAGGAAGGGGTTCATGCCAGAGACGTAGTACCCTTCTTCCAGCACTGGCAGTTCAGTGTAGCGCTTGGAGGGCAACCAGCCGGAGACTTTAATGCCTTGCTTCTTTAGTTCCAGTGTCAAATTAGTAACTACTGGATCAGGTAGGGAACCGAAAAGAACCAGCGGCGGATGGTTGACATACTCGGATTCTTCGGTTGCAATATCTTCTTTCTTTTTACCGAAGTTGAGCAGGGAAGCGATCGCATTCCGTTCTTTCTTCTCTGTTTCCACCATTGGGGCTTTTTCTGGGCAACGTGCAGCCATAGCCGCCAGCACCGTATCTTCCCCTTGGGTAAAGGCGTAGTCTAGACCATTAGCACGGGCTACCACAATGGGAATGCCAATTTCACCTTCCAGTCTGGGGGCTAGCCCTTCCAAATCCATTTTGATGATTTCGGTGGTACAGGTACCAATCCAGACAATTACGCTGGGATTGCGATCGCGCTTAATCTGCAAACACAGCCGCTTCAATTCTTCATAGTCATTTAGCTGAGCCGAAATATCCCCTTCTTCCAACTCCGCCATCGCATAGCGGGGTTCAGCAAAAATCATCACCCCCATCGCGTTTTGTAAGAAGTAGCCACAGGTTTTTGTACCAATGACTAAGAAGAAACTATCTTCTATCTTCTGGTACAGCCACGCCACGCAGCTGATGGGACAAAAAGTGTGATAATTGCCTGTTTCACACTCAAAATTTAAAGCTTCTGGTTGAGCCACCGTCATAAAAAACTTTTCTCCTCTTTCGTCTAAATTTTAGAGACGTTCCGGCAGAACGTCTCTATTAAGAATCTGTCAGCATCCTAGAAGCGTCGGCTTCCTGGGTTTTAAGTGTTGCTGTTTTTTCTGAGCGTTTTATCAATTCCATGTCTGGGTCAAAATTTAATCCCAAAACCTCTATCAACTTGTCTGGATCAGGATTTAGCTGGTAAAAAGGCACCATCAAGTTCCCTAGCTTCGGTTCTAGAGCGTTAATAGCTCCCAGGATGAAGTAAGAAGGAGGTCGTTGCCCACCATCAGGCGTTCTCACCCCCGCGACTTTAATTTGTAGGCTGATCCAGGAACGATTTCCCTGGAAATACTCAATCCACTTCTGCTTCAAGGCAGATGTGAAGTTTTCAAAAAAAGTCATATTGTCCATTTCCTCATCCTGGCGAAATGGGGACTATCGTAGCACTAACCAGACAGGGAATTTTTTCTCTTGACTCCCTAGCAATATTTAGGGACTCAGTACGGCAAGGCAGCGACCACTGCTTTTTAAACCATCATCAAATCCAACTGTTCTTCCTCACTCTTCACCGCTGGTTTCGTCGGATTGAGGTAGAAGTCAGACAGCAACGAGAACAACTCCCGATCGGGGGTGTCATTAGGAACAACACCTTCGGGACGTGCCAGAATTTGGTCAGCAATGTTGAGGTAGTAGTCGCAGACGTAGTTGAGCGAGGGGTCAGACTCTGCCATCTCAAACAATGTCTTGCCCTTGACGCGAGAAACGCGAATATCTTCAATCAGGGGGAGAACTTCCAGCACTGGCATTGGTACTGAGTCAATATATTTGTCAATCAAGTCACGCTTCGAGGTACGGTTGCCAATCAAACCAGCAAGGCGCAGGGGATGGGTGCGGGCTTTCTCACGCACCGACGCGGCAATTCTATTAGCAGCAAACAAAGCATCAAAGCCGTTGTCTGTGACTATCAAGCAGTAGTCGGCATAGTTGAGGGGAGCGGCAAAGCCACCGCAAACAACGTCACCAAGTACGTCAAAGAGAATGACGTCGTATTCATCAAAAGCGTTGAGTTCTTTCAGCAGCTTCACGGTTTCTCCAACCACATAGCCACCGCAACCAGCACCAGCTGGGGGGCCACCGGCTTCAACGCAATCAACACCGCCATAGCCTTTGTAGATAACATCTTCAGGCCAAACGTCTTCGTAGTGGTAGTCCTTTGCCTGAAGGGTGTCAATAATCGTGGGAATCAGAAAGCCTGTGAGCGTAAATGTGCTGTCGTGCTTGGGATCGCAACCAATTTGTAGAACTTTCTTACCACGCCGTGCCAGGGCAACGGAGATATTACAACTAGTTGTGGATTTACCGATGCCGCCTTTTCCGTATACTGCCAATTTCATTAGATTTTTCCTCCTATCGTGTTTTCTTAAGCTGGGGGCTGGAATTTTTCTTTTTTAGGTCGTTGAAAAGCATTATTGTCGAACTTCCGAGGAAAAGAAAGAGGGTTGCCAATTGCCAATAGCCATAATAATGCTCATTTAAGCTTATTAGCGGTTTAATAAGGTAAATATCCCCTTTGGTGACTAATATCCCTTATATAAACCTTTTTATAATTATTTATATAATTAAATTTATAAAAATAGTTACAAAATACAAATCTACCTTTTCTCAGCCCCCCTGCGGGCAAGGTGAAGCAGAGGTGAGAAAAGAATGGTGATTTGAAAACCTCTAGGTTTCTAGAGTTGCGGTACAAGGGTATGAGTCTACTCCTGACTCGCTCGCGCTCTCCTCTAGTTAATACCCATGCAAGCTGTTTAAAGTCCAAGATCCGACTTAGGCACCCGCCTCAAAGCCTTGCTTAGGCTTTATTTAAAAATCCCCTCAAATCCTGGATTTAAGGGGATTTTCTCTTGAGAAACCTTGGCATCGGCTTTTGTAAAAAATAATTACGTTTTCCCTCTGACTTTGCGGGAGGATAATTTTCTGCTTTTTCCAAATTTCGCTAAGATGTAGGGCGAACAACTCTAGGCACATGGAAGGGAGAAGTTAAGGTTTGCCTACGCTTGGGCTAAATATTGACCACATTGCCACTATCCGGCAGGCACGGCGCACAGTGGAACCAGACCCTGTGGCGGCAGCTGTGTTGGCAGAACTCGCTGGTGCTGATGGCATTACAGTGCATTTGCGAGAAGATAGGCGTCACATACAAGACCGGGATGTGCTACTGCTACGCCAGACGGTACGGACTCATCTCAATCTAGAAATAGCAGCCACCGATGAAATGGTGGCGATCGCCCTCAACATCAAGCCTGACTATGTTACTCTCGTACCGGAACGCCGTGAAGAAGTGACGACGGAAGGGGGACTCGATGTTGCTGGTCAGATTGACCGGATGAAGTTAGTGGTAGACAAGTTACAAGGTGCTGGAATCCCAGTTAGCTTGTTTATTGATGCCGAACCAAGTCAGATAAGGGCAGCCGCTATTATCAAGACATTGTTCATTGAACTGCACACAGGTCGCTATGCCGAAGCTACTACTGAAGCAACACGGAAGAAGGAATTAGCCGTGTTAGCCAAAGGATGCGAACAGGCGATCGCGGGTGGTTTGCGAGTCAACGCGGGTCACGGTCTTACTTACTGGAACGTCTATCCAGTTGCTTGCATTAAGGGTATGGAAGAACTCAATATTGGTCATACCATTATCAGCAGAGCAGCTTTAGTAGGTATAGAGCGAGCAGTGCGGGAGATGAAGCAAGCCATGAGGGGAGAGTTTTGAGTTTTGAGTTGTAGGGGCGGGTAATGTTGAAGGATTGTTCTGTTCAGAACCCAGATTCATCTGAATCACCCGCCCGTACAGAATTTTGAGTTTTGAGTTTTAAATAAAGAAGATGCAAACTTACTACTACGTTCTGGCGAGTCAACGCTTTTTATTGGAAGAAGAACCCTTTGAAGAAGTGCTGAAAGAACGCACTCGCAACTACCATGAACGGGAGAAAGAAATTGATTTTTGGTTAATTAAAGATCCTGCCTTCCTGGAAGCACCAGAGATGGCAAAAGTTAAGGCTAAGTGCCCTCTCCCTGCGGCAGCTGTAATTTCCACCGATCCCCAATTCATCACTTGGCTAAAGCTGCGGTTAGAGTTTGTGGCTACTGGCGAATTTCAGGCTCCGTCTGAGACAATCGCTGACCCACAAGCTTCCCTGACGCCAGTTTCTGGATAGCAGCCCTTGTAGAATGTGCTAATTGAAAAGAATTATGCGTCAAACTGCTCTCAAAAGTTCTCGATTCGGTCAACCAAGAAAATTGCCCCTACTCAGTTCTGCTCTGTTAACCGTTGCTTCGTTGACATTGGGAGCATTTCCTGCCAAAGCGCAAGTGGCTACGTCCACTTGTCAACAGCCCCGCCAAGATGAGTATCTGGTATTAGTGGTCAGCGAGACAAAGGAGAGTCAGCAACAAATTCGACGTGCTTTGCCAGGAAGCACCCAAGCCACAGTTTGTAAATATTTAGACAATACTGTGGTGACCCGCATAGGTGGCTTTAGGAGCGTTAAGGACGCCAACAATTGGCTGGGCTATGTGAAGGAAATTGTTACCTTACCGGCCTTTATTGCTCGACCGGCAACACCGCAGGCAGCGGCGTCCCCAAATACTCTGGCTTATAAACCTCGAGCTTTGGGGACTGGCTATGCAGTGCTGGTAGATTACTTCAATCAGCCACAATTAGCTGTACAGGTGCGCCAGCTGCTTGGAGGTGATGTGGGTCTGGTTTCCTTTGGGCAACGCCCCTACTTGCTGGCGATTTACACAAGCAACGAGCGTGAGGCAAATTCTACCTTGCAACAGCTGAGCGATCGCGGCTTTTTGACGATGCTTGTCGATAGCAGCAAAGTAACACTACTCAAGCCACAAGTGATTAGTCAGTAGAGATCTATATCAGTTTGAAGACAAGGGGGACAAGGAGGACAAGAGGGACAAGGGGGTGAATTTAACTAATCAGTTTTTTCCCCAAGCTGGACTAGGCGCTAATAAGCTGGTCCAGCAAACCAGGAAATAGCGATGCCGAGTGCCAACCCCACAATCACCTGAACGGGGGTGTGCCCAAGCAATTCCTTAAGTCGGTCTTCGTTAAACTTGGGATGTTCTTGAAACAACTCGTCCAGAATTTGGTTCAGGATGCGAGCTTGCTTTCCAGCTGCCTGACGCACGCCAGCGGCATCATACATGACGATAATGGCAAAAATCGTGGCGATCGCAAAATCTGGACTCGACCAGCCAATTGTTTGCCCTACGCCCGTTGCTAGAGCGGCTACCAGCGCCGAATGGGAACTGGGCATACCGCCTGTTGTTACCAGAACGCGCAGGTTCACTTTTCTGTGTACTGCTAATTCAATGAAAAGCTTTAATACCTGAGCAATCAGAGTAGCCGATAGAGCCACTAGCAGCACCCTGTTATCTAGGATGTCGCCCAAGTAATGCATTGTTTCCGGGGCTTTGCCTACCACTAACAACTACCTAGTGAGTGCGGTTAGTAATGAAGTCTGCGATCGCCATAAGCGGTATTGCCCTTTCTTCAAAGGATGCCAGTTCCGCCTTGGCCTCGTCAACCAGTTGTTGAGCTTGGCGCTGCGATTGCTCAAGTCCCCAGAGGCGGGGATAAGTTGCTTTTTGCGCCTGCACATCTTTCCCGGCTGTTTTACCTAGCTCTTCTTGAGTTGCTGTGATATCCAAAATGTCATCCACTATCTGAAACGCCAACCCGATATTTTGGGCATAGCGAGACAGCCTTTGCAAGTCCGCTGCCTCTGCCCCAGCCAAAACCGCTCCACAAACTACACAGGCTTCTAGTAGCGCCCCTGTTTTGTGGGTGTGAATAAAATTGAGGGTTTCTAGAGATGTATCTAATTTGCCCTCACATTCCAGGTCAACAACTTGACCACCGACTAATCCCGCTGCTCCAACGGCACGACCTAAGCGAGCAATCACCTGCAACACTTGCTCAGCGGGGACGCCCTTAGTTTCCTTGGCAACATATTCAAAGGCGTAAGCTAATAAACCATCCCCAGCCAGAATCGCAATATCTTCACCGTACACCTTATGATTCGTCAGCTTCCCCCGTCGATAATCGTCATTATCCATCGCCGGTAGGTCATCGTGAATCAATGACATGGTGTGAATCATTTCCAGGGCGCAGGCTGTGGGCATCGCCATTTCTATCGTGCCTCCAGCCAGTTCGCAGGTGGCAAGGCAAAGGATTGGACGCAGGCGCTTTCCTCCCGCCAGCAGCGAGTAGCGCATTGACTCGTAAATCTTCTCAGGGTAGGTAAGAGGAAGGGAAGAATCCAGCGCTGCTTCTACCTGAGCCTGCCGCTCGGCTAGATAGGTTGATAAGTCAAATGGGGCTTCCCGCTGGAGTGAATGAACTTGAGCGGTGGATAGAGTTTTTTGATCCTTTGTGCTTGTCATTACTGCTACCGTGCGGATAAGGCGCTTTTGACGCTAAGGCCGTTTTTATGGGAACCGGCATATAAGCTAGGTTTGGCTTCCCTACTTAATGCTAGGAAATTAAGCCTCAACTATTTTACCAGAACGGGTGGGAATGCCTTGCAAAGAGTGCAACACCAAGGCTGGGAATAAAATAAAAGACCTTTTGAAGAGGAAACGAGGATGCTCAAGGGGCTAGTTGGTACATTATGAATGATGCTGCGTGTAGCTCAATACAGTATTTTGTAACAACATAGCTACCGTCATCGGGCCGATGCCACCAGGAACGGGGGTCAAAAACTGGGCGACGTCCAAGACAGAATCAAAGTGGATATCTCCGACCAAGCTGGATTTGCCAGTGGCATCAGTGACGCGATTAATGCCCACGTCTACCACTACGGCTTTGGGCTTGACCATGTCACCGCTAATAAGTGCTGGACGCCCCACTGCCGCAATCAGGACGTCTGCGCTACGGGTAATTGCTGCCAAGTCGTGCGATCGCGAGTGGGCAATTGTTACTGTAGCATCAGCCTCTAGCAGCATCAGAGCCAGCGGTTTACCTACCAAAATGCTGCGCCCTACAACAACAGCGTGTTTGCCCTTCAAATCAATCTGGTATTCCTGAAGAAGACGCATAACGCCCGCAGGCGTGCAGCTGCGTAAACCCGGTTCTCCCCGAACCAGACGCCCCAAGTTAACGGGGTGGAGTCCATCGGCATCTTTATCTGGATCGATTTTGTGCAGCAGGGAAACTGCATCCAGATGTTCAGGCAGTGGCAGCTGAACTAAAATGCCATCAACTCGTTCGTCTTGATTGAGTGCCTCAATTACTTGTTCGAGTTCTAATTGAGTGGTCTCAGTGGGAAAATGCTGCCCAAAAGAGGCAATACCCACCTTTTCGCAGGCTCGTTCTTTATTCCTTACATAGGCAGCGCTGGCTGGATTATTACCCACCATCAGCACAGCTAGACCCGGAGGACGCTTAATTTCCCCTTGCAATTGCTGAACCCGCTGTTGCAGTTCGGTCTGAATTCTTTGAGCTAGGGCTTTACCATCTAATAAGTTGGCGATTGTGGAGTCCATCGAGGTGTGAGTAGCGTCGTGAAAGGCATTTGTGTCTGCTTGCCTTACAGTCAGACAACAGACAATAACAGTTTTGCAGATTTTTGCTTACTGATGAGGAACGAGCAATATTGAGTATTTTGACCAGCAGACACTTAGCATAGATAGGATGTTACTCATCATAGTGGCGATGAGACCATTCAAAATCAGAGCGATGAAACATAAAAAGGCAAAAGGTGCTCATGCAAAAGAAAAAGAAATTTACCTTTTACCTTTTTACTTTTTACTTTTAGGGGGACTATTCAGCTGTGGAACCTTACCTAACTCTGGAGCCAGTGTCTCTCCTAGCCGCAATGTGCTTATTACCAATATTTGCGACATCAAACGCAAGCAGGATGCTAACTGTGCAATTTACCTCAAAGGCAAGGTAAGCAATCAAGCTACTTTTGTGGGAAAGGGCGCGTATGAATTGCAGGATAGTACCGGCAGCATCTGGGTTGTAACTAACCGCAGTCTTCCAGCTATTGGGGATCAAGTATTAATTGCGGGGAAGGTGCTATATCAAAGGATTCCTATTGGTGGCAAAGATTTAGGAGAAGTATATATCCAGGAGCAAGCACAGCTAGAACGAACCCTAGCGCAGAAGCGGTTAGAAAGAAAGCCATGAAAAATAGACCTGTCGAAGTGGCGATCGCAATTCTCCACGTCTCAGGGCAGTTTCTCATGCAACTGCGAGACGACATCCCTGGGATTATTTATCCCGGTTGCTGGGGTTTATTTGGGGGTCATATTGAAGCAGGGGAAACCCCTTTATATGCTCTCAAGCGAGAATTAATGGAAGAAATTGGCTATATTCCCCTGGCACCAGTACAATTCCGTTGCTATTCAGATTCAGAAGTAATCCGCCACGTTTACCACGCACCCCTGACGGTAGACCTCAGCCAGCTAGTTCTCAACGAAGGTTGGGATATGGGGCTATTAACGCCTGAGGATATTCGTCGCGGTAGCTGCTACTCGGCGATCGCGCGTCAGGTGAGACCTCTAGGTCGTCCCCACCAGCAAATTATGCTGGATTTTATAGATTGGGCGTAAAACCCCTGTGGCTTGTGCCTGGGGATGTAAGCCCGGTCGATGAGGCGTGGGGGATGAGGTGCTAGATTTGAGTATTGTATATCCTACAGGAATTAACCCCTGTGGAGAGTTTAATTCTACTAGCGATCGGGTTTCCTATCAGAAGCAAGTCCGCTCATAGAAGCAATAATACCACCCAGAAACGGGGTGGAAGGGTCAATGTGGAGTCGCTATGATGCAATCAGCAAAGAAACTACCGCGCTGGTTAAATTTAGGATTAGTATTTCCGCTGGCTGTTCTCAATGGTTGGCTATTGCTCTTAGTTTGGCGATATTTTCAACCACTTGTCAGCGTTTTTGTAGCAGCTTTACTGCTGGCTTTTGTTTTAGATTATCCTGTGCAGCTTCTTCAGCAAGCAGGGGTAAAGCGAAACTATGCTGTTTTGTGGGTTTTTCTACTCACCTCGGTGCTATTGGTTGCTATTGGTCTCACCTTGGGGCCAATTATTTGGGTGCAGCTCAATGAGTTGGCTAACCGCCTTCCCAGTTGGATTAATTCTGGCAGCGAACAACTCCAGGCTCTCAATGACTGGGCTGTGACTCGCAATATTCCCATTAATTTGAGTGGCTTAGCCACGGAGCTGGCAGAGCGATTATCGGGTCAACTTCAAGCCTTCAGTGGCCGAATCCTCAATTTCGCTCTTGATACTATTGGCAGTGTCTTAAATGTGCTACTAACAGTGGTCCTGACTTTCTACCTTGTATTGAATGGCGAGCAGCTTTGGGACGGAGTTTTTCAATGGCTTCCCCCTAACGTGGGAGTTCCCGCGCGGCGATCGCTCCGCCAGAATTTCAACAATTATTTTATCGGTCAGGCAACGTTGGCTGCTTTGATCGGATTGGCTATGACACTGGCGTTTTTGGCCCTGCGAGTCCCTTTAGCTCTCTTGTTTGGGCTTGGAATCGGTTTCTTGGCTCTCTTCCCATTTGGTGCGGGAATAGGCTTCACTTTAGTAAGTCTGTTAGTGGCATTACAAGACTTTTGGCTAGGGGTAGAAGTCTTAGCTGTGGCACTGACAATTGATCAGATAAATTCCAATTTCATTGCTCCCCGTGTTTTGGGTGGTTTTACCGGATTAAATCCTGTCTGGATTTTGATTTCTTTACTGCTAGGAGCAAAAATTGGAGGGTTGTTGGGTGTTTTAGTTGCCATACCCTTAGCTAGCTTTATCAAGAGTACTGCCGAGAGTATGCGTACTGATCCATCAAATGAGATGGCGCTGCCTGTTGAGGAGAACCAACACTTCTCTACAATAGAGGTAGCTGAATAGCCGTCTAATGGGGTTTAGTACTCATTAATTCCTAGGTTGGTAATCGCCTTGCTGAATCAGAAGTTTATTCTGATTTAGTGCTGCTTTTGGAGCCTTCTAACCAGTGTTTTTTTATAGTTAATCTTAAGTTATTCGTGAACAAGAGCCTTTACTTCCTCTTGTTCCGTAGATTCATGTTGTATAGTTCAAATACTATATTCTACTTGTGGCTTAGGCGGAATGTAATTTAGTCGCTCCAGTTCAGCAACTACCTTAGCAATGCTTTCCTCAACACTTTCTTCTGAGGTGTAGCAAACAATGTCTGCATTAAGTGGTTCTTCGTAGGGATCGTCAATTCCTGTGAAAGCTCTAACTTCCCCTGCTCGTGCCATAGCATAGAGTCCTTTAACATCCCGCGCCTCACAAACCTCAAGCGGTGCATTTATATAAACCTCTATAAAGTTTTGCGTCATTCTCCGAATTTCATCTCTGGCAGCCCGATAGGGACTAATCGCAGCTATAATTGCCACTACACCATTTCGGCTGAGCAGATTAGCTACAAAACCAATGCGGCGAATGTTGGTGTCGCGATCTTCTCTGCTAAAGCCCAAACCTTTTGAAAGGTTGGTTCTTACCACATCACCATCTAGAAGCTCAACTAGACAAGAGCGTTCTCTGAGTTCGCGCTCTACTCCTTTAGCAATTGTGGTTTTTCCTGAGCCACTTAGTCCTGTAAGCCAAAGTATCAGACCTTTACTTTCCATGATTTTTCTTGGTTATAGTTACCCAAACTATAGCAATCCCTTCTGAGTTTTGGTGTTAGTAGTTAGTTGCAGCGTAGTTAGTTGATGGTGGTTAGATTTGAAATAACGACTAACAACTATCCACTTTCCACTAACCCCGGCTGCTTGACACCTCATCCCTAAAGGGGTGAAGTGTGTCCTCCCTGTGGTTGCCAAAATTATCCCGGCTCACCTACTTAACTGCTGCTCAGGATAAGCTGGCTCGTTATAGGCGAAGCCTTTTTGTTGGCGTAGTCTACCGTAGGAATAGAGTCGCAAGGCTTCCCCGGCTAAAAGTTACACAGTCTCAAGGCTTTTCAGCAATAGTCTTTAGGTAGATATAAATTTACAGGGATGGAAAAAAAGCCTAATAATGATGCGATTGTCACATAGCGATCGCAATATGTAACTAAATACACAGAATTAAGTTTTGTTAAAAACTATATTTTTAACATTGTATTGATTATTAAGTAATTTAACCTGACTGCCTTAATTAGCAGAAAGCTTAAACATTGAAACAGCTAATTTAAAAAAACATTGTTAAATTTCAACTATTTGTAAAGTTAGGCGTAGACATGACACATACTTCTGTAAAACCTCCCGCAATGACTTCCAAATCCGTGTCACAACCTTCTATAGCTCCATCTACCAAGACAACAGCTTCTCCAGCTAAAGCCTTGCAAGAGATTGTCAATAGACAAATTTCAGGAAGATTGACAATTAGCGACCCCAACGATAATTCTCTATTTTGGCGAGTTTATGTTGGTAATGGACAAGTGCATTTCGCCACTACTGCAATGCGTCAAAAAGAGCGACTTTCCTATATATTACGACGCTTATATCCCAATTTTGAACATCTGCAACTAGGAGAGGCACAATCAGATTATGACTTTCTTTGCAGTTCTTGGCAGTCAGGCAAACTATCCTTACCACAAGTTCGTAATCTAATTTTTTCTCTAACTCAAGAAGCTCTTGTACAGTTACTTGCCTTGCCCCAAGCCGCGCTTCAGTTTGAAAGAACAGTTGGGCTTGACCCTATACTCTTATCCGCTCCTTTCAAGCAGATTATTTTGCCAGTACGAAGATTTATTAATCAGTGGGCACAATTACGACCGGAAATAAGTTCTCCGTTTCAACGCCCGTCCGTGACAAATCTAGAGCAATTCTCCCAAGTTCTTTGGCAAAAAGTTGAGAGTCCTGAATGGATTCAATTACTCAGCGATTCTCTAATGCAAAATCTTTGTATTTATGAAGTAGCCTATCGATTAAACATGGATGCCCTGGAATTAGCCACATCATTGCAGCCATTAGTTCAAGCAGGCGCTGTAACTATTGCTCCTTATCGCCTTCCTCAAAAAGATAATCGGCCTGTAATTGCCTGTATTGATGACAGCAAAACTGTACAGCGGAATGTTCAGCTAACCCTAAAATCTAGCGGTTATCAAGTTTTGGAATTGATGGAACCAGGACGAGCTTTAACTACTTTAGCGCGGCACAAGCCAGCTTTGATATTAATGGATATCTCTATGCCAGAGATTGATGGCTATGAACTTTGTCGCCTGCTAAGGCAATCAACGCGGTTGCGGGAAGTCCCTATTGTGATGTTAACGGGGCGTGATGGTTTGGTAGATAGAATTCGCGCTCGCATGGTCGGAGCAACTGATTACATGACAAAGCCATTTGCCCCACAGCAATTACTGACACTAGTACAAAAATTAACTAGTTCTTCCCAGCTGGAGGTGAAGTAGATGAAAACAGTTTTAGTGGTGGAAGATTCTCGTGCACAACAACGCCTGATTGTGGCTTTGCTGCAACAAGTCGGTTTGAAGGTTGCTTTAGCAGATTCAGCAGAGTCAGCTTTAAAGTGGCTAGAAGATAATGGTCAACCGGATTTGATTGTATTAGATATTATCATGCCGGGATTGAGCGGACTGGATTTATGTCGGCAACTGAGAGCTAACCCGCAATTAAAAAACGTTCCGATTGTTTTTTGCTCTTCAAAAGCTCAGGATTTCGATCAGTTTTGGGCTTTACGGCAGGGAGGAAATGCTTACATCACTAAACCTTTTGATCCTAGCGATTTAGTTTCAACCGTTTGCGAGCATCTTAACTAACAACACTGCTTAGTAAGCGGCACCTCGATAATTTCTTTTAGGTGCTTTTTTAGGTGGAGATTCATTCACTGGCGGTGATGGCTGTGGTGGCTCAGAACTACTACTGTCTTTCAAGTTTAGCGATTTAGAATTACTCTGAGCGTGAGGCAATTCTAAGTTTGGGATATCCTGAGACTCTGTCAGGCTAGAGTTTTTCAGCTTGTGAGAGTCGATCTCTCGCTTTAATGCTATCAAACAGGAGACGAGGGGATCGTTCTGTAGTAACTTCCCATTCAAACCTGCCAGCACACGTTTGACCCCAGCTATCACTCTCATTGATAAGGTCTCTAGTTGGAAGGCTGGTAATAAATCAAAAGCTCCATAATTAATAGCTGTCTGACGTTCAGATGGTGAAACTTCCTTTTTATCTCCATTAATCAAGATAATTTTTAAGGTAGGAAAGTTTTGAACGCACCATTGGCAAAAAGTTTCAGGATTCAAATTGGGTAATTGCGTATCAATTAGCAGTAAGTCCGGGAATAAGCTGCCCGCTTGCTGAATTTTTATCAAAGTTTGGCGCGGGTCTGCCTCTGGTGATTGAGCGATCGCAGAAATTTCTTGAGACTGTAGGGTCTGCTGCCATATCGCCCTCTGAACTTGTGAGGACTGAATAATTAAAACGGTTGGTGGTGAGTTATTCATAAAATCAAACTAATTTCAACAGCTGGGTATTAAATAAAGGACATTGCCATAAATAATTAATCTAATAAAAGCTTACTCATTTTTTCCTTGGCGGCACTATTGTTGGCTTAAAATCGTCGTCCTTGTCTTCGTCAAGTAGATGGTTAATGGGGTAGAAATCAGGCCAAGCAGATGCACCGTGTTCGTATACATCTATGCCAAGCTTATCGCCCTGGGGATCGACGCGCAACCGCCCCATTGCTTTCAGTACACCAAACATTAAGAAAGCGAAGATGACAGTGAAAATAGCAACTGAGGCTACACCAAGTACCTGTATGCCAAGCAGATCAAAGCCTCCGCCCAGCAACAGCCCAGCCTTCTTGGTTAGTGTCAGTTGTGGCTGGCCTAAAAAGCCGATCGCCAGCGTCCCCATCATGCCGCAGCAGCCATGTACAGCGAATGCACCAACTGGGTCGTCAATTCTAAATTCTTCAATGATATCTACTACCACCAGCACTAACACGCCAGCCACCAGCCCCATTAAGACAGCAGCCCAAGGCATCACAAAGCCGCAAGCAGGAGTAATAGCAACTAGCCCTCCCAAGGAGCCATTAAGGGCACAGAATAAATGCCATTTGCCGATGCGGAAGAATACGTACAGCAGGGCAGAGATTGCCCCAGCACTTGCTGCTAGGGTTGTGTTCACTGTCACCAAACCAATCAATCCAGGATTGCTTGTTCCCAGCGTTGAGCCTGCATTAAAGCCATACCAGCCAAACCACAGAATCATTGCGCCAAGTGTCGCCAATGCCAAATTATTCGGCTCCGGCGGCTGATCCCAGATCCGATTGGGGCGCGGTCCTAGCAAATAGGCTCCCACCAAAGCTGTCCAACCGCCAACCGTGTGTACTACAGTACCGCCAGCGAAGTCGTGAAATCCTGCCTTGGCAAGCCACCCGCCACTATTCCATACCCAATGCACAATAATTGGATAGCTGATGGCGGCCATGATAGTGCTGTAGATTAGGTCGCCAGTGAAATCCATCCGTTCGGCCATTGAGCCAGTGGTGATAGTACTAGCAGTTGCTGCAAAGGCAAACTGGAAAAAGAACAGAGAAAAGGTGGTAATACCTGCACTAGAGCCGCCGGAACCTATGCCATAGTTGGCAGCGGTATTTTGCAGGGTAAGGGCAGAACTCAGGAAGAAGTTATCCGTGCCAATAAGCCCGCCAGCGCTCGTCCCATAAGCAATGGCAAAGCCCACTGCCCACCAAGCAATAATAGTGACGGCGGCGTCGATGAAGTTCTCTAGTAAGGTGTTGACCACAGCCGTCTGGCGTACCAGCCCTGCTTCTAACACGGCGAAGCCTGCTTGCATAAAGAAGATGAGGAAGCCTGTAAGCATCACCCATACGGTGTCAATGGAAACTTGTAGTTGCACTGTTGTTTGAGCAACTGATTCCAGGGTTGGTGGACTGGCTGCCTCAACAACAGTAGAGCCGAAGCTTGCTAGAACCATGGAGCCGATAGCCAGTGCCAGCAATCGCTGCCATAACCGATTGCGCTTATTCATCGCTCTCCTTGTTAATAAGAGCTTAATTTTCCTTAAATAAGAAATTAAACTTTCGCCTCTTTCTATAGACTTATTTTGTATCTGTTATTTGAAAGATGTTTGTATAAATAACTACATAACTTTAAAACGTTTGTGGAGCAAGCAGGGTAGGCAGCAACTCTTTACCAGTGAGTAAGACAGCCTGGCAACAGTATTAAAACGATTTTAGATTGACTTCATGCCAAGGGTGGGCGAGGCTTGAAGCAAATTTCACGTTGTTAAAGTTTTGGTTGATTAATCTTCCTCAACGGCTGGGAAATAGTGATATTTCAGCTGAGGCTGCTCCAATTGGCGATCGCGGGAGTAGTCAATGTTCACCAAGAACTTGATTAAATTGTTGCTGCTCTATACAATGAACTCATTCCTGCTGCCTGATGTTAAACAACTATCTTAAGGTATAAAAAGTAATCTTGGCTACAAAAATTTAAGCTGCATATCTAGAGCAGGTTGAGGGAGGAGTACAAGTTGGCATAAGGGGGAGGTATAAAGAATACTCATACCAGTAAAGCTCCCAACCTTACTCTCTGAATCTTCCAATCCAATAAGATGCTGTCTTAATTGCATCACAGCTTCAATATGTATCGTGATAAAAACAACGCATAATAGAGGAGATTAAAACCCTCTATATGCTCTAAGTCTGTAACCAAATATACTAATTTAGTTTTGTGCTTTAAGTTCTAGTTTTTCGGCAATGAAAATTAAGCTTAATAAATAAGTGTTAATTAAATATGAACTATTGGATTTAATTTAAGTGCCTTTGTTTCTTTTGTTTTAACCAATACTAAGCCATATATACATGATACACCGAGAAGTTTCTGTAAGTCCTTCCCCATCCGCGACACAAGCTCCTATATCTCCATCCGCCAAGACAACAGCCTCCCCAGCTAAAGCCTTGCAGGAGATTGTTACCAGGAAAATTTCAGGACAACTTACCATCGGCGATCCCAACGACAATTCCATATTTTGGCGAATTTATGTAGGTAATGGGCAAGTGCATTTCGCCACCAGCCCCCTGGGTCAAAAAGAGCGGCTTTCGTATGTATTGCAACGAGCTTATCCCGAGCTGGAACATCTGCAATTAGGAGAGAAGCAAGCAGATTATCAATGTATTTCCGGTTACTGGCAGTCAGGAAAACTGTCCTTACAACAAGTTCGTCAGCTGATTTTTACTCTTACCCAAGAAGCTCTTGTACAGTTACTTGCTTTGCCCCAAGCTTCCCTTCAGTTTGAAAGAACAGTTGGGCTTGACCCGTTACTGTTATCAGTTCCTCTGAAGCAAACTATTTTGCCAGTACGCAAGCTTATCAGTCAGTGGGTACAGCTGCGTCCCCACATCGCTTCTCCATTTCAGCGACCTGTAGTGAAAAATCTAGAGGAGTTTTCCCAGCTTCTTTGGGTAAAGGGTAAGACTCCTCAATGGATTCAATTACTCAGCGACGCTTTAATGCACAATCTTTGTATTTATGAAGTAGCCTATCGGTTGAATATAGATGCGCTGGAATTAACTATGCTCTTGCAACCATTAGTGCAAACAGGGGCAGTGGTAATTCATCCTTATCGCGCTGTGGAAAATGATACTCGACCGATGATTGCCTGTATTGATGACAGTAAGACTGTACAGCGGAATGTGCGGCTAACCCTGGAAGCTAGCGGTTATCGCGTCTTGGAATTAATGGAACCAGGACGAGCTTTGACTACTTTAGCGCGGCACAAGCCTGCTTTGATATTAATGGATATCTCCATGCCAGAGATTGATGGCTATGACCTTTGCCGCCTACTAAGGCAGTCAACGCTGTTACGGGAAATTCCCATTGTCATGTTAACGGGGCGCGATGGTTTGATAGATAGAATTCGCGCTCGCATGGTCGGGGCAACTGATTACATGACAAAGCCTTTTGCTCCGCAGCAATTGCTGGCACTTGTCCATAAATTCACTTATGCTTCCGAAGAAGAGGTCAAGTAAATGAAAACAGTTTTAGTGGTAGAAGATTCTCGTGCAGAACAACGCCTGATTGTGGCTTTGCTGCAACAAGTCGGTTTGAAGGTCGCTTTAGCTGATTCAGCAGAGTCAGCTTTAAAGTGGCTAGAGGATAATGGTCAACCGGATTTGATTGTTTTAGATATTATCATGCCGGGATTAAGCGGACTGGATCTATGTCGGCAACTGAGAGCTAACCCGCAATTAGAAAACGTTCCGATTGTTTTTTGCTCTTCAAAAGCTCAGGATTTCGATCAGTTTTGGGCTTTACGCCAAGGGGGAAATGCTTACATCACTAAACCTTTCGATCCTAGTGATTTAGTTTCAACCGTTTGTGAGCATCTAAATTAGCGATTCTGAGCAAAAATAAAAAAGCTCAAGCTCCCAGCTTCGGTGTTGCCAAGAAAATCCAAAATACTTGCATCCAAAATCGAATGATAGACTACTTTTATGTGCAGCTAGGAGCATCGGTGAAGGTAGCTCTACCTCTAGAGAGTACAGTAGAGGTAATTTCTTTAAAACGAGGAGAAATTTGCCCAATCCCAGGGGTCGCGCCTGCTTTGTTAGGAGTGGTAAATCAGGGAGGTAGATTGCTATGGGTTTTAGATTTAAGTGATTTATTAAAGCTCGAACCTTCGCGAGGGCAAAGCGTTTTGCGTAGCAACTTATCGCGATCGCAGGAGCGCTTATCATTATTGACAATCGCTGGCAATTCCGCCACTTCACCTAGAGAAAAAGCTGAACACCAAATTGGTTGCCTGGTATCGGCTCTCAAGGGAATAGTATCCCTTAATCCAGCCCAATTTAAACCTGTACCTGCAACCGTTCCCTCTTCCATTCGCGAATTTGTGTCTGGGATTACTGAAATTGACTCCTCACCTGTTGCTATTCTCAATAGCAATGCAATTTTTGCTGCCCTACAAGCTTCAGTTCCTACTACTTCCCTAATACATCAATGACAGTAACACGCAACGGTTATCCTAATACCGACGAGCCTCAAGATATTGAGCCTATTGAAACTGAGACTGAAAGTGAATTTGTAGATTTGGTGGTCAAGATCAGCCAAGCTAATGCTTTAGAGCGCTCAGGCAAAGTCAGTGAGGCGATCGCACTTTATCAAGAAGTCGTAGAGGCAGATCCCGCAGGAAATTTGGGGACAAGCGCCCGTAAAGCTTTAGAAAGGTTAGAGGTTCCTGCCCCTAAGTCGCTAGAGGAGGTATTGAGCAACGTCCAACCGGAGACTATAGATACTGCTACTTCTTTTGAGGTTCAAAAACCTCAAAAGCAATACCGTGCTACTCGACGCGCTGCATACTCTCCTTTGCAATGGTTTTACAACCTACCTATTAGTCGTAAGCAGCTGATTGCTTTGTTGACTGCTGAAATTCTTTCTCTAGGTCTTGTTGCTCTAGGAGTAAGATGGATTATCACAACAGGCTTACGAAGTCAATTACTTAACCAAGCTAAATCAGAGGTAGCTGTTACAGAGGCTAATTACAATATCAAAGTAAATCAAATGGGGTTTGGCTTCCGGGGGCAATCAGATAATATTGCGATCGTGGCGGCGGCTAAAACTCATGCTCAAGGTCAAATATTGAATCCAGTTCTGCAAAATCAGGTTGAGCAGATTCTCCGAAATGAAGTCAAAGCCAGAAAAATTGAATATGCCACTTTAGTAGGCAAGGATCTGCGGATTATTGTCAATGCCAATGCCAATCGCAAAGGAGAGATATTTAATCCCAACAATCTGGTTAAAGAAGTTTTAGCCGATCCGAGGCAAATAAAAGCAAGTGCGATCGCTCCTTGGGCTGAACTCGCCAAAGAGTCACCACCTTTGCCGTTAAATTTTGCTAAACAGGATGCACTGATTCGTTATACGGTGACACCTGTTAGAGATCCAGTTAGCAAAGTAGTCATCGGAGTTTTGGTTTCAGGAGATATTGTCAATGGCAAGGCACCTATTGTCCAGGAAACTTTAAAAGCATTTGGCGGGGGTTATAGTGCCGTTTATTTACGCCAACCCACAGGAGAATTTGCCTTGGCGACAGCCCTCGATCAAGGGAATGCCACAGCATTAGACAAAGCGCAACCGAACGTAGGCTTGCCAGATACCTCTATTTTGGAGGGGGTAGCTAAGGCTAATGGAAAATTAGTCACTCAACGAATAACGATTGGGGCACAAACTTATACGGTAGCTGCCAAAGCATTGCCTAATCTTTTTAAAGAGGCAGGTAACGGTTCAGTTCCTGTTGCCAGCGGTGAACCAGTTGCTATTTTAGTGCGAGGAACTCCAGAGACAGCGCTAAACGAGTTACTCTACCAGAGCCTGCTGCAAGAATTAGGAATATTTTTCTTAGCGTTGCTAGTGATTGGAAGTTGGGCGCTGATTCTCAGACGAGCAATTGTTAAACCGATCGAGCATTTGCAGCAAACCGCTCAAGAATTCTCTGACGGCAATGAGGAAGCAAGAGCAAGAGTTTTTGCTACAGATGAAGTCGGGAAGTTAGCGATGACGTTTAATGAGATGGCGGACAGTATTAATGCCTCTGCCAGAGCCATGGAAAAACAAGGTCAACTGCGACAAGCAGAAGCCGACTTTCAACGGCAGGAGAAAGAACGTCTACAGCAAGGGGTAATTAACTTGTTGATAGATATTGAAGGGGCGCAACAGGGCGATTTGACTGTGAAAGCCAAGATTGATGAAGGTGAAATGGGTTCGATCGCCGATGCCTTTAACACTACTATTAGCAGTCTGCGGAAGATTGTTTCACAAGTAAAAATAGCTGCTAATCAGGTACATGAATCTGCTTTTAGCAGTGAAGCCTCAGTAGAAAAACTCGCTGAGGAAGCTACAACCCAAGCCAAAGTTATTGCTGAAACTCTCCATTCTGTAGGAGAGATGGGACAATCTATTGAGTCCGTAGCTGTTTCCGCTCAAGAAGCCGCAGCAATCGCTCGTCAGGCACTAGTAGCTGCTGAAGATGGGGATAAAACAATGGATCAAACCGTCAGCAGTATGGGGAATATCCGCTCTAGTGTGGCTGAGACTTCCAAAAAAATAAAACGTTTGGCAGAATCTTCTCAGGAAATTTCCAAAATTGTGGGAATTATATCAGGTATTTCTGAAAAAACTAACCTTTTAGCATTTAATGCTTCCATTGAAGCATCCAGAGCTGGAGAAAATGGTCAAGGGTTCCGTGTAGTTGCTGATGAAGTGCGACGCTTGGCTGAACGGGTTACAGATTCCGCTAAAGAAATTGAGCAACTGATTAGTACAATTCAACAAGAAACTGCCGAAGTTTTGCAAACAATGGAATCGAGTACCCAGCAGGTGGTAACGGGAACCCAATTAGTTGCGAAAACTAAAGAAACTTTGCAAGGATTGGCTGGCATTAGCCGAGAAATTCACCAAGCCGTACAATTTATTTCCGCGACTACGGTTTCTCAGGCTCAAGCTTCTCAACAGGTTAACCAGACGATACAAGAGGTGGCGGCGATCGCGCAAAGCACCTCTTCAGAATCAGAAGCTGTTTCCTCTTCTTTGCAGCAATTAGTCGAAGTTGCAGAAGAATTGCAAAGCTCTGTATCTCGATTCCAAGTAGAGAAATAATAGCAGGGGGAGCAGAGGGAGTAGGGGGAGCAGAGGGAGCAGGGGGAGCAGAGGGAGTAG
>JAESFH010000244.1_pt1 | contig 26684 bp, 30 predicted proteins | sample 9269381 | NCBI WGS metagenome assembly JAESFH01 (sample SAMN14504062, study PRJNA617094) | algae metagenome | isolation source: Aphanothece sp. CMT-3BRIN-NPC111 and co-occurring heterotrophs from well... | place: USA: Clark Mountains Wilderness, California | collected 2010-04-18
CGCGCCATGACCCGACCTCCCGTGGAGACAAGCCCATGGAATCATGCATCTGCAGCTCGCTCAACGGCTTTCGCGCACAGGTCTCGCTTATACCAAGTCTCTGAAGGCGTGACTCGTTGGAGCTGTTCGAGGCGGAGCAGGTCTGACTATCGGTCTGCGCGACTGGACCCATGGGTTCTAATCATTGGGACTTGGCATGAGGGGATGCTCAAGGAACTCGGAGTCCTGCGAGAGCTTACGGCGCGCGGGCGGTACAGGGCCTGGGGCGTCGTGTAGACCAAGACTTGACCAAGTCGGGCAGCCAGTCGGCTGTCCCTACAACATGACCGCGCCGCAATTTCGGTCGACCCCTATTGCCGGTGACCTGCGCCAGGGCTTTTGTCCTCCTCAAGAAGACGCTGGAGGCCGTCAAGCTTTCAGGTCATTGCGCTGCCCTCGCCGGCTGCTCGTCATGGTCATTGGGCAACACAGTCAGCGAGCTTTTGTCACCAGCCGGGATCGGCGCATTGATGGTGCACACCACTCCGGCCGGGTCGTAGTCCAGCCGCACCTCGCCATCGAGTTCACGTGCTAGCCCTCGCTCGATCAGACGGGATCCGAACCCTCTGCGCCGGGGCGGCTCGACAGGTGGCCCGCCCCTCTCGCGCCAGGTCAGACGCAAGCGGCAGTCGGCGCCTCTACCGACCAGCAACCACTCGACCGTGACCCGTCCTTCTCGGGTCGAAAAGCCCCCGTACTTGGCGGCGTTCGTGCACAACTCATGCAGCGCCATAGCGAGGGCGAGCGCCATTCGCGGCGGCAGCGTCACAGGCGGCCCTTGAACCTCCAAGCGGGCCTGCTCGTCTCCGCAATGCGGCTCGACGGCCTCACGGACAATCTCATCCAGATCCGCTCCCTCCCAGTTCTCTCGGGTGAGAACGTCCTGTGCCTTAGCCAGCGCCATAAGGCGCGCTTCAAACGTTGCACGAGAGCCTGCCGCTGCCGTATCCGCACGGAACGTCTGCATGGCGATGGATTGTACGGTGGCCAGGGTGTTCTTCACCCGGTGGTTCAGCTCATTGACGAGAAGGCGCTGGTGCTCCTGGCGCACAGCTAGCTCGTCCATCAGCCCGTCAATGGCCGCGCCCACAGTGTCTAGTTCCCCTCGGTTCGCTGACATGCCCGTGCGGGCATCTTGCCGGCCATTGCGCCATTCTGTGATGGTGCGGACCAACCGTGCGACCGGCTGTCCGACAACGCTGCGCCCGATCAGCCAGGCCAGGAGGAAGGCCACTAGGGCTCCAAGGGCTGCGAGCGCGGCGCCGCGCCGGGTGGCCCGGTCGACTGGTGCGAAGGCCTCCTCTTCCGAGAGCCCTGCGCTGATATAAAGCCCCGTCGCATTGGCGGCGGGCGGTACATAGCCGATAATGCGGCGGGTTCCGTCCTGACTCCAGATCTCCCGGCTCCCCGGCGATGACGACTGCACGAGTGGGAGGAACGCCTCTGGAATGCGGGTGCCAATGAACCGCTCCGGCAGAGGCTCCCGGGCGATGATGACGCCGTTGCGGTCAGCGATGGTGAGCGCGCCGCCGCGCGTGAGGGCACGGCCCCGCAGGCGCTCACCAAGCCAGCCCAGGTCGAGACCGGCCGCCACGACACCGATCAGCGTTCCAGTGTCATCCCGAACCGGCAGGGCCATCGGCAGGTTGGCCTCACCTGAGATGCGGCTGACGGTGTACTCACCGACGGTGAAACGGCCATTCGCCAGAACTGCCCTGAAATACGGACGGTCGGCGAGGCTCGGGACGGGGGAGGCCGGCATCTCGGGGCGGCACCGCACCCGTCCATCGCGATCCAGGATCGTAATGGTGGTCAGATTGGGCGACTGCGCCTGAAGATCGGCGAGATAGGTATTACAGGCTGAGGCGTCTAAGGAGCGCACAACCGGCGCCCGAGCGACCGCGCGCAGGAGCCCTTCAATTCCGCCCACGATGCCGTCGAGTTCCTGCGCGGCAAGCTGCCCGAAGCGGATGGCGAGCTGATGCACCTCTGCCTCGCGGCTGCGCCGCAGCGATACCTCATTGTAGGCGAGGATGGCCAGCGCCGGGGTAAGCGCCACTGCGGTCAGGATAAACAGCCTGATCTGCAACGACAAACGTGCCTCTCGGAAGGCCACTCGGAGTCTCCCCTCTCGCCACCGGAGACCGCGGTGGTAAGGACAAGCTAGAGCAAAAGCGCACAAAGCCCAAGCCGTGCCCTTCTCCGCTTGCCCTTATCAGAGCGACTGCTCCGCCATACAAATCAGCCGCATCCAGGTGCTTCTGTATTCCTGAGCTTAGGTGCATCCTTTCTGGATCAGCGAATTCTGAGGGAGGCGGTCGTGCCCCACCAATTCATCCTCCAAGCTGATCTTCAACCCAATGTGATAGACTTTGGACGCCTCAGCTTTCTGAGCCACCCGCTATCCACTGGCGCCAAGCACCTGACGATCCTGTCCGTGAGCGTGCTGCCCAGTAAAGGCCACGACTTCCACTTTCACCCGAACCAGGAAGAGGTGATCTATGTGCTCGCTGGCACGGTCGAAGTGTGGGTAGAACGCGAGAAGCGGATCCTTAATGCCGGCGACAGCGTATTCTTGCCGCCTGGAGTCATACACGGCGCGTTCAATGCTGGCGCGGACGAGGCCAAGGTTCTGCCGATCCTCGGTCCGTGTGTTGGTGAGTTGGGGATCGAGATAGTCGACGTGTCTGGCGAGGCACCCTGAAATACGCTGAGAGCCAAAGCGATCTAGGAACAACTACGTTCCGCAAAGGCAGTTATGCTAAATCGAGGTGTTTCGTCGTGTGCATCCTTCGTCGCACGAAATGATACAAAGCAAGGCTTAGCGGGTTGTCACCTTCAATCTCTCTTGGCTGCGCCGGGCTTTCCATGCCTGCCCCGTTCCAATGGGGCTTGCCTCAGTGGAACGGGGCCGCAACTGGCAAGTCCGGAACGGTAGCCCTCCTCTTGCAGCGCCTCACCCTTAGAGGAGGCACCTTGCGCTTAAGGCCGCCGCGGTGAAACTACTCCTCTGATTGCGGAGGACAGGGGTGGCGACCAGCGGAGCAGGGAGGGTCGAGCGGCGCTTAGCAGCGATCTATGCTGCTGACGTGGCTGGATACTCACGCCTGATGAACCACGATGAGGTTGGCACTCTTCGGGCCCTTTCTGCTCATCGAGAGGTCATGGATCGCCTGATCGGGGAGCACGGTGGCCGGATCGCCAATACGGCAGGGGACAGTATCCTAGCCGAGTTCCCAAGTGCTGTTGACGCTGTTCAATGCGCGGTCGAGGTCCAGGAGGAGCTAGCAAAGCTCAACCCGGCGGGAGATCTGGAACACGCGCTGCGCTTTCGCATCGGCATCCATATCGGAGATGTGATGGTTCAGGGCGCAGACCTGCTCGGCGATGGTGTCAACGTTGCGGCTCGGCTAGAAGGCATTGCTGAGCCAGGAGGTGTTTGCATTTCCGGCACGGTCTACGAGCAGGTCCGGCAGGCGCTCCCTTTAAGCTTCAAGGAACTAGGCCCGCAAAAGCTCAAGAACATCGACCGGCTGGTCCAAGCCTACGCTGTTCCGACCCAGGGTCTCGGTTTTGTACGGGCCGGCGTCGCCACAGCGACCGCACCTGAGCAAAGCCCCGCGCCGACGCGTCCGAGAAGTACGACCCTTTATGCTGCTATCACCGTCGTGCTCCTGTTGCTGGCAGGCGCGAGTGGCACAGTATGGTGGATGTCAATCCAACAGCGTACCGAGCAGCAGAAGACGGGCAGCATTCCGGTGCAATCCGACAAGCCTTCGGTTGCCGTGCTGCCGTTTGCAAACCTCAGTGACGACAAAGCTCAAGAATATTTCTCCGACGGGATCACCGATGACGTAATCAACGATCTTTCTAAGGTGGCTGGGCTCTTCGTTGTTGCTCGTAATTCTACCTTCACCTTTAAGAACACAGCGGTGGACGTGCGAAAGGTAGCTACGGATCTCGGTGTCCGGTACGTGGTGGAAGGTAGTGTGCGCCGAGCCGTAGACCGGATCCGCATTAACGTTCGGCTGGTCGATGCAGTAAGCGGCGGGCAATTGTGGGCTGATCGCTATGAGGGCGAGATGGGAGAGGTTTTCGGGCTGCAAGACGACATCGCCGGGAAGATCACAAGAACATTAGCGGTCCAGCTAACTTCCAAGGAACAAGGGCAGATTGCCGCTAAGCGAACCGATAATCCTGCGGCCTACGATGAATTCCTGAAAGGTTGGAACAAATATCTTCAGCAAAACCCAGGGGCCGCGCGCGAAGCGATCAGTCACTTCGAGCGTGCGATCCAAATTGAGCCAAACTACTCTCGCGCTTATGCTGCGCTCGCGGCAACATACTGGCAGATCGAAAGGAGGCACTGGCAGGAGGAAAGGCTCGGACTGAGATCAGTGCACGATGCGCGCCTGAAGGCTGAAGAGTACATCACCAAGGCACAGCAGTCGCCAACTTCTCTCGGTTATCAGGTCGCTGCGGCCATTCTGTCCCAGCGGGGGATGCACGAGCATGCGATTAGAGAGGGCGAGCGAGCAATTATTATGGATCCTAACGACGCCGACGCCTACGTCGCGCTCGCCGGAGCGTTGAGCTTAGCGGGTCAGCCCGCCAGGGCTATCGAGCTGATACTCCAGGGCATGCGGCTCAACCCGTTCTCCCCGCCTTATTACTTCTATGAACTCGGACTGGCCCAGTTCGGACTGGGACAATTCGAGAAAGCGGCGGCAAGCTTAGAGAGGGCTGTCGCTCTCAACTCAGACGACCGGTGGTCCTATCGTGTGCTCCTCGCCGCCTACGGCCATTTGGGTCGAGTAGCAGATGCAGAACGGATCTTTCCGTTGGCTGAGAGAAATCGACAGGGACTAGACCCGCTCTCTATTCGTGGAACGGCTTTCTGGTACCCCTTCAAGGAACCAGCAGATTGGGAACGCATGGCAACCGGTCTCAAGCAAGCCAATGTTCCTGATTAGAGCCCTCAAAATTTCATCGCCTGCCCTGGTGCGACATCCAAGACCTGAACACTAGATCCTACAGCCCTCTTGAATTCTCCAGGGGTTCGGTTGACGACCGGAAAGGTGCCATAATGGATTGGCATCGCCATTTTCGGCTTGATCAGCTCCCTTACGGCGTAAGCGGCCTCTTCAGGACCCATGGTGAAAAAGCCTCCGATGCATACGAGCGCTAGGTCTGGCTTGTGGAGCTCCCGAATAAGCGCCATGTCGCCGAAGGCGTTAGTGTCTCCCAAGTGATAGATCTTGAAGCCGTTCTCCATTTCGATCACGTAGCCAACAGAAACTCCGGCTCCTCCGCCTTGTCGGATAGAGGCAGACCCGTCAGGGCTCCGGATGCCCAGAATGTTGTAGTCGATTGATGAGCTGTGATCGGCTCGCACCATGTGGATCTTGATGCCGCGGCCGAGCGGCTCCACCGTGCCGCCTAAATTCATGGCAATGACGTTATTCTCGTCCAAGAGACCCAGCGCGACGAGATTTCGTCCAAACTCGTAGTTTGCGAGAACCTTTGCTCCCGTCAGACGTGCCAAATCAAGCAAGTCGAGCACATGATCCTGATGGCCGTGTGTCACCAGGATCAGATCCACTTTTCCAACGGCCTTCAAGTCTCGATACTCAGGCGGCGTTCTCGGATTTTTGGTAAGGAAAGGATCAACCACGATCACTTTGCCGGCGACGCTTGTGATACGGGTCGTTGCGTGCCCGAGCCAAAGCACCTCAACTGGTTGAGCTGCTGCATAATGGGGAACGGCAAGAAGAAAGAAGCTCAGCAAGAGCGCCCACTTGGCATTCATCGGAACCTCCGGATGGTTGCTTATGCTTTCGTACTACTCTAAGACGGTGTTCCACGACGCCATGCACCGGCCCTCGCCGCTTCAAAGTGCAAGGTCCCTACTATAGCGGGTTGGCTTGGCAGATAAAGCACGAGGGCAGAGCCCCACATCGTTGCCAAAGGCGAAAGCTTCGATAATTGCGTTGTGCAGAAATCTGAAACTCGCAAATGCGCCAGACGCAGGTCTCGTGCCGCCGCTTGCCCGTTCCAATAGGGCCTGCCCTTGTGGAACGGTCCAGATTGGCGCCAGCCCGTTCTAAGAGGGTGGCCCCAGGTATTTGGATCAGGGCAGCCGCCCACATCTAGAGGCTTATGGAACAGCTTAACGCAGCAGCATTGGACGCCGGGGTCCGTTCCTGCGGCCGGATCCCGTGACAGGGCTGCAAAACGGCAAAGATGTAGGAAAGGGTCTCCCGCCAATGAGGGGCCTGTGACTGGGGCTGGAGAGGTAGGGGAGGGTAGGGGCGAGTCCTTGCTCATGCCGCCTTGTGCCGGATCTAGCTTACTGGGCGGTCGTAGCGGGAGCATATCTTCACGGCTTTAGGGTTATGCAATTTGCGAGAAAGTCGTTATCTCTCAGTGGAGGTTATGCAGTCGACGGTGACCTAAGTCATTGATGCATATGCGATGCTATCTGGCTGAAAATCGCAGTGTCGGTGGTTCGATTCCGCCCCTGGGCACCACTTATCTTTCAAGGGCTTAGCGGTCCGCAATTCACCTAAAACCTGAAGGTCTGTTACCGAGTGTTCTTCTCGGTGGCGGAGGCGGCCCTCCGCGCCGCCCTGATCGCCGCGCTCGAGCGCCATCTTCTCGTCTACGGGGCCGGCGGAGAGAAAGAGGCCCGCCGGCTCATCGCAGAGATCGCAGACGAGGTGCTGAAGGAGGTGGGGGAGAACGGGTGGGAAGTTCCAAGCGAACCTACTGAGGCGGCTGGTTCGCCTGCGGAGGAGGAACGGGATTGCCGGTCTGCTGCGGCGGGTTCCCTGGCTGCGGAACCACAATGATCGTTGGCTGCTGCGGCGACGAGGGCGTCTCGGTGGGGCGCGCTGCTAGCACAGTCTGAATGGCGGCAAGTGCGGTACTCATCGTGCCGCTCATGTATGAGCCGAATGAATACACGAGGGCACCCATTCCGAGAAAGGAAGCGAACGCCGTTCCAACCACCCAAAACTTTACCGCTGAAACAGACTCATCGATCCGGTCGAGCTTAGCCTCGACGCGCTCGAACCGCTTGTCATGCTCTGCCAGCTTTTCCCAAACGCGGTCCATACCCCCAGATGTGCCACCTCCGTCACCGTGGGACAAGTCGCTCTGACGAGACGCCACACCTTCCAGTTCTGCGAGGCGCCGCCACAGCAAATCTGTTGAAACGTCGGCAGGGCGGCTACTGGAGTTCATATTTTCACCGCCTTACCGATGGCATCCATTGCCTTATTGATCCTCCCCCTGGTTTCCTCCAGGCTTTCGGAAGAACGCTTTTGCAATTCTTCGTCTTCTGAGAAATTGGGGATGTCATGACAAGAAACAGCTGTAGTAAGCGCTACCATCGCAGCTGTTAAATCTAACAAGCCTTGCGCCAAATGAGCAATTCTCTCGCCCTCTGTTAACGTCGATCACGCCTCACACCGGATGGGTTGCTACAGCGGCTACAGTAAGAACCAGCGTTAGCGCAACTCCCGAGCTCATCCACCTCATCCCCTGCTCTGAGTGTGGGGTTAGCTTTCGGCCTGCGCTGCTTTCGATGGCCTGGCTGGAGGCCCCGCATACTGCTGAGCCGTCGCCCGGATGCGATCGGCGTGCTCGTAAATCTCGTCGAGGGTGTCGATCTTGACCCGCTCCTCCTTCTCTCCGTCGAACAGGCTGATGAACTTGACGGAGCGGTTGAAATGAAGGCGGGCGAGTGGGCGGCGATTGTTGTTATCGACGAGGATGCCGCAGTACGTCTTCTGATCTCTCATAACGACGCGAGCGGGTTTCAAGATGTCCCGCACGATGGCGCGGATGATCATGAAGCCCTCGCGTTCTTCCTCAGTCGTGACGACCTCTTCCTCGTCGACAGGCGCTGGAATTCCTGCGGCAACGTCCGCCACCTCGGTCTCAGCCAGGGCGGTAGAGAGCCGGCTTTGGACTGAGTCCCGGATGACCTCCCGGAATGCAATCTTCACCATTGGAGTGAACTGATCGCGTATTGCTGACGTGAATCGGCCGACATTTAAACCAGCTATCAGTATGCGCACAAATTCCTCAGACGGGTTTTCCATCTGAGTCATAATTTCCTTCTTGATCGCACCTGTATATTTGAGGCGATGAGCCGACTGAAGGATGCCATCAACGTTGAATTCGCTTCGTGTGAACTTCTTGAGTTCTCCAATGAGCTGACTTTGGAGGTCTGAAAGATCAAAAGTAAGGAACGGCCGCTCGTCCAGCTTGTTCGGCGCCTCGAGATCGGTGTGGAAATGGAATGTACGGCCATTGGTCAAGATCGCGAACCGGGCCGACGTAACCGAAAAATAACGGTAGAGCTGGGCGAGATGAACCTTGTCCAGGTTCGTCGTGATCGGCTTGCACTCGATCAGGATGCGGATCTCGCCATCTACCTTGATAGCGTAGTCGACGCGTTCACCCTTTTTGCCTACGGCGTCGGCGGTGAACTCTGGAACGACCTCTTCAGGATTAAAGACGTCATAATCAAGCGCGCTGAGAAACGGCAGGATGATCGCCGTCTTCACCGCCTCCTCTGTCAGCATTGCACTGGAGTGCGTCTTGATCCTTTCGGAAAGCACACGAAGCTTTTCGTCAACGCTCATGTACTGCCCCCCTTGATTCGCCCTGCGGTCCCTGTCCGCTTTTCACACTCTCCACAGGTTGTAGAAGCTTGGCTGCTTTAGACTTTGTGCGGATGGCGGTGGGCCACTCGGTGGCTACCATAGCCTAGTAATAACCATAGTAATCAGTAATCCATTGATAAATAGAGTTAATAAATGAGTGTAACGCCCATATAAGGGAGCCGACTACGAACATGATTACACCAAGTGGAATATCAAGAATAAACGCTACAATCGCCGTACGTACGTCCAGCTTCCCAATATTGGATCCTGCCATCCACAGCATTCCACTTACCGAATCCCATTCGGGTGACGCATCCCACTGGAAGTCGAATATCCAGACAATGCTCTGATAAATTGACACAATTATTCCGCCGACCATGAGCGCCGCACTAGCAACCAGGATTGCCCTGCGAAGCCTTTCAATTATTTTGCCAAAGTACACTGTCGCCCCGTTATCTAGCGTCAATTGTGGACGCCTTCTTGTGCCCTGTCGGCCTCACCGTAAAAGTTGGTCCGGAACCCCACGATCTGCTCTTCGCGAACCACCGGGGTTTTCGGATCTAGGCGACGTTGCCGCTAGTGTCCTGGGAAAGACCATTTCCGCACTTCATCCTCTGCTCTGAGCATAGGAAGCGCCCCGCCTAGCTGCCCGAGCCTGTAGGCTCCTGCTTCTGCCATTCTTACCACAGGTTGTAAAAGCTTGGCTATTTTAAACTTTTGGCGGATGACGTTGGGTCATCTCATGCTCTGTCGACGTGCCTAGTACGTCACGTCGTTGATGATCTGCTTGATGAGCGCCAGCACCCGCACCGTCCGCCCTTCCTCCTCGCTCGGGTCGTGAAAGACCTTGGCGGGCACCAGGATCGGCTTGTGACGATCATTCGTTGACCGCGGGTGGAATTCGTACCGATCCGGGAACACCACGAGCTGCTTCGCCGTCCACTCGTGGGTCTGCCAGGCGTCGCGCGTCTGCTCCACGACCACGACCAGGTCGTCCCGGAGGACCGCCTTGGAGTCGATGTCGTTGCAATCGAGCCCGACCACGCGCGCGCGCGGAAGCAGGGGGATGGGTTTCAAGTTGTTCATCGAGTCGCCGACGACACGAAACGCAATGTGCCGCGCCCAAGGGAACTCCCGATCCTGTGAGGCTGTGACGTACTCCATCTCGGTGAGCTCATACTGAGGCGCCTCGCGCCACGCCCCGGCCTCGACCGGATCGATCACCGGGAGATGCGGCGAAGCGAGCTTGCCTGAGTTCCTACCACTCAGTTCGTCTGCACGAACAGGAACGGCCGCCCGGATGGGGCGGCCGTTCCTGCTTTCTGGACTGCCATCCAGGCTGCCGCGCCGGACATCTGCCTATGCGGCTTCCTTGATCTCGGCTCCGATCGAAGCGATCAGACCTGCGACTTCGCTGGCGGGGCGCGGGCGGCTGAAGAAATAGCCCTGCACCTCCGTGCACCCCTCGGATCGGACGGCGGTCAGCTGATCCTGCGTCTCGACACCTTCGGCCGTGGTCGACATGCCCAAGCTCGCGCTCATGCCGGTGATCGCCTTCACGATGGCGCCGGACCCGCTCCGCAGGGGCAGATCCTTGATGAAGGAGCGGTCGATCTTGATCTTGTCGAACGGGAACTTGCGCAGGTAGCTTAGGGACGAATACCCCGTGCCGAAATCGTCCATCGAGATGCGGACGCCCAGGTTCCGAAGCTGGTGCAGCGTCGAGAGGGTCGCCTCCGTGTCCTGCAACATCACCGTTTCGGTGATCTCGAGCTCCAGCCGGTGGGCCGAGAGACCGGAGGCCTGGAGAGCAGAAGTCACGTCCGAGATCAGCGTGCGGCTCTTGAACTGCATGGACGAGAGGTTCACCGCCACGCGGACATCCTCGGGCCATGTGGCCGCCGCCGTGCAGGCCTGTCTGAGCACCCAGGCCCCGATCTCGGTGATGAGGCCGATCTCCTCGGCGAGCGGGATGAACTCTGCGGGCGACACCCACCCGCGCTCGGCATGGTTCCAGCGCAGCAGCGCCTCGAAGCCGCTGACCCGGCTGGTCTCGAGATTGACGAGCGGTTGGTAGTAGACCTCGAACTCCCGACCCACCACGGCTCGGCGCAGGTCGAGCTCCAGCATCCGCCGGGACTGCATCTTGGCGTCCATCTCGGCCTCAAAGAACCGGTAGGTGCCGCGGCCGTCGCCCTTGGCGCGGTAGAGGGCCATATCGGCCAGCGTCAGCAGGCGGTCCGGATCGTCGCTGTCGTCAGGGGCAAGGACGACGCCGACGCTGGTCCCGATCACGACCTGATGCCCGCCGAGATCGAAGGGTGCGCTCAGGGCGTCGATGATGCGTTGCGCCACCGTGACGGAGTGCTGAGGCTCGCTCGCCCCCACCTGCACGATCGCGAACTCGTCTCCCCCGAGGCGGGCAACCGTGTCGGACTCCCGCAGACAGCTGCGAAGCCGCGTGGCGACCTCCTTCAAGAGCGCATCGCCCACCGGATGCCCGAGCGTATCGTTGACGCTCTTGAAGTGGTCGAGGTCGAGGCAGAGCACAGAGAGCTTCTCGCCGCGTTTCGCGCGGGCCAGGGCCCGATCCAACTCCTGGCGGAAGCGGACGCGATTGGGCAAGCCGGTGAGGGCGTCGTGATGAGCGAGGTACGCGATCTGAGCCTCGTTTCTCGTCCGCTCCGATACATCTTCGAAGGTCGCCAGCCAGCCACCGTCTTCCATGGGAACATAGGAAACCGAGACCGTCCGGTCGCCGGTCAGATGCCGGTGGAACACGCCAGCCTCTCCCGTCGAGATGAGCGCAGTATACGCGTTGTAGATGTCGTCGGTCGTCTGACCGGGATAGTTGCCGATCGCCTCCCCGGCCTCGATCATGTCCCGCAGGTGCATGCCCGGCACGACTGCCCCGTCGGGAAGGTTGAAGATGGTTTTGAAACGGGGGTTGCTGAGAATGAGTCGGTTATGGGGGTCAAACATGCACAACCCTTGTGACATGCTCTTCAACGCCGCATTCAACTGGGCGGACTTGACCGCGTGCGACAGGTGCAGCCGCTCGGCCAGCAGGCCAAGCGCAGCAAAGGCCAGGATCCCGAAGACGGCAGCGGCAATGCCGATCGCGAGCACCGGGCGCGGCAGCCCCAGCGCCGCGACCTCGACGGAGGGATTGTGAATGGCCTCGACACCGCCCATGCCGATGAAATGCACGGCCGCAATCGCAGCGGTCAGGATGGATGCCGCGGCAAGGACCGGCCAGCGCGTCATCCTGCGCGCGAAAACGAGCAGAGCCAGCGGGGCGAGCAGACATCCGGCAATCACGGACGCGGCTACATGGGCTTCGTCCCAGATGAACGTGCCAGGAATCTGGACACCAGCCATGCCGACGTAATGCATGGCCGCAATGCCGAGGCCCGTGATCACGCCCGCACCGGCGATCCCTGCAGGGCTCCCGGCGCGGTCATAGACCAGCAGCGCCCCTTGCGTTGCCAGAACGGCGACCGCCAGCGACCCGAGCGTTGTCGTCACCTCGTATCCGACCACCACGCCGGGATCATATCCCAGCATGGCGATGAAATGCGTGCACCAGATCCCCGCGCCGACGGCAAAGCTTGCGGCGGCCCGCCACCCGATCCGCCTGATGGGGTCGGTTGCGTCGTTTGCCTGCTGGAGCAGGTGAAAGGCGGCAATGTTGGAGAACCAACAGACCAGGGCGGCCACGACGACAAGGCCGGGGGCATGCTGCTCGGTGAGGCAGGCAAACGTGCGAAACATCTCGAAACGTCCGAGTAGGAGTGGTCGCACGCTTCGAGCAGGTGGGCGGAGCTTGGCTACTGCATAGAGTGCGTCAGCGCGACCATAGCTTGCACCGCTCTGCGCCGACATTCCCCTGCATGTCCTAGACCACCCATCTTACGCAGAGGTCGGTTAGTCGAGCGTGAACGGGCCATAAGTGTTAAGCGGGCCTTGCCGTGTATGTGCTCTAGCGGAAGCCGATAGTGTGCCCCTCGGCCTCCAAGTATACTCCACCAAGCTGGGTTAGAATCCCGAAGGCGGCCCGGACCGGAGCTTGAAAGAGACGCCTCCATAGGAGGTGTACGTGCTGAATGGGAGTTCGGTCCGGCCCACGGACCAGAATAGAGGAAGAGCCCGTGACTTTCCTGCGGGACTGCTCCAGATCAAAGATATGCGACGCCTTCTGACCCGTCTCCTCAGTCTGTGGCGCCCCGGTGCGCGGGGCCGCACGCGGTCAGCAAAGCATGATGGTCTCACGGCGGTGGAGTACGAGGCCGTCACGATTATCGCTTACGAGGGGCGGAAAGCTTATGCCCGCGCGTGTGAGCAGGCTCGCTACTGCCGGCAGAACGGCAGCGTGGAGGGCTTCCAGTTCTGGTCGGAGGTTGCAGGAGAGGTCCGCCGTAGAACCAGGGGGCGGATGCCGGAGGAGCGGTAGGCCCCGGCACGCCGCACCCTTCCAGCGTGGGTCCCACGCCGGCGCACGGACCGAAGCGGCTCTTGCGCCCGTCCGGGCCACTCGACCCGTGCCGGGCATGATGAAGGCCCCCATCCAGCAAAACGCCAGGGGCGGTCTCGCCGAGGGGAGCGGATGAGCCGCTCCCCTGCGCTCCAATCCGGAGCCATAGGGAGCCAGGGACGCTTTCGGGTATTGCCACGCTTAAACTTGACGTGGTTCCCGACAGGAGGAGTCCGTCTGCCGGGACCAGGCTGGTGCCTTGGAGGCTGGACTAGGCCTGTCGCAGGGCACGTGTCAGGCTCGGAGGCTAGAGCGGGCCCGTCGCAGGGCACACCAACAGGTTCGCATGCGCGGTCCTGGCCTCAGGCGCCCGACGCCGTGGTTGGATCCGTACCATCATGCTCCACAGAACGTCCTAATCGGAACCGACAGAGTCCTCCGAACCGTCGAAAAGCTGGATCGCCGTCAGCGGGCTGATCGAGGAAATCGCGTGTTTGTAGATGAGCTGTGTATGGCTGTCCCGCATCAGGGCTACGCCGAACCTGTCGATATGGGTGATATAGCCCTGAAGCTTGACCCCATTCACAAGGAAGATCGTGACAGGAACCTTGTGTTCCTGAAGGTGGTTGAGAAACACTTCCTGGAGGTTCCGAGTACTATCTGAAGCCATTCCTGGCCTCCCATCGTCTCTGAACGCCGAAGGTTGCAGTTTTATTCAGCTCGGGGATTCGTCGTCCTATGGTGGCAGAGATCGCCGGAGCCGTCGATCATCGAACCAATCGCCTCTTGGCGGCTCTCGACCCAAGGGATTTTACCCCGCTGGCCCCCTTTCTCGAGGTCGTCGAGCTATCCAGGGGCAAAGTTCTCTATGAGACCGGCGACACCATCCACCATGCCTACTTCCCGCACGATAGTATGGTGTCCCTGGTCACAGTCATGCAGAACGGCGAAACCGTCGAGACCGCTGTCTTTGGCCGCGAGGGGGTCGTCGGCTTTTCGGGTGCTCTGGTAGCCCGGCAGTCCTTCGGACGCTACATCGTGCAACTCCCCGGCACGGCTTCCCGCATTCCGCTTGTGCGGCTTCGGGAAGCCTTCGACTCGAGCCCTGCTGTTCGCGCTATCCTTCTCCGCTTCACGGAAGCTCTGCTGGCGCAGACTTTCCAGACGGTAGCCTGCAACGCGGTGCATCCGGTCGAGGCTCGCTGCTGTCGCTGGATTCTGAGCACGCGTGACCGCACGAACACCGATACGCTGCCTCTCACCCACGAGTTCCTGGCCGAAATGCTGGGCGTGCAGCGACCGACAGTCAGCCTTGTCATACGGACCTTCCAGACCGCGGGCCTCATCACCCAGGGTAGGGGCGTCATCACCATCGCCGATCGTGCCGGGCTCGAGGAGGTTGCCTGCGAGTGCTACGGCACCATTCGCCGCAGCTTCGAGCGTCTGCTACCGCGCACCTACGCGAAAGATTGTTAGCCGGCACAAACGGCCAGCTCAGCCCGGATCGACAACTGTTAAACTAAGAATTCTTGGCAAGAGAGCTCCGAGTTTGTCTGGTTCCCGACAGACGAATCGTGCCACGTTCCCTAAATGTTAATAAACTGTAAAAATGACATGGGGCGGCAATGACCGAGCAGCTAGGGGCTGACATTTGTGGGCTGAAAGATACAGATTTCGGATATTACTCTCCAGCTATGCTTCCGCTGGCGCAATCCCTGCTCTCAACCTTGGCCAATATCGAACTTGAGTTTGAGCAAGAGCGTGACAAGGTCCGCAGTATAACGGATTCTGAACTCAAGGGCCTCATGCTGGCGCGGCTCGAGGCCAGGCATCTTACCAGGCGTGAGCCTTACGTCCGCCAACTTGCGCGCCTTGCGACCTGCGTTTTTCCAGGAGGGTCGCAAGACGATGCTGCCTCGTGAGCGTTGATAGGTGTAGCTGACGATGGGGCAGCGCCATGGTGGAATATCATATCGAGTTCTGGCGGGACGGCGTCCGAGTTCGTAACTTCGAGAGCGACGTGCACTGGACCCTGGACGAGGCCGCTCAGAGGGTCCGCGATCTGCTCCGCGAAATGATGAACGACCCATCCATGGACGATTGGACGGGGTGCCGGTTCGAAATTGCACGATCGGATGGTCGCTCGGTTGTCCAGGTGCCCATCATGACAGCGATGGGCGCACTTGCCCGGCAGATCGGCCATTGATCCTGCTGCTTTCATCGAAGCTTCGGACAGGAAGCAGATATGTGGGAACCAGGCGATCCTCCCTGCGGACGCCGGCCCACAACACTGAGGTTTCATCGAACTTACACGCGAGACGCCGATATTTCGACAGACGGACGACCGAATGGTCGGGAAACGTCATCACGGGGCAGTTAGACGGAATTGATGCAGATGACCGCTCATCGTCAAGGGTACGACGCACTAGGCAAGCCGCGGGCGAGACGCGCTTCCAAGCGTCAGCCACAGCATCTGCGGTGTATGTTCCCTATCACCCGGGAGCGGCAGGTTGCATTGATCGAGGAGGCTCGTGCGGCTCGCACCGCTCTCCGCCGGGACGTGGATACCTCGCATCCTGCCTCGTCCTCGCAGTCCGACAGGGAGCCGAAGCGTTGTGTGGGAGCATCGGTCAAATGAACACGGGCGACCGTAACAAAGAGGGAGAGCCTGCAGAGCCGTTGAATGTATCCGCGGCAGGATCCTGCAGCCTCGTGAGGGTCGCAATTACTTGCCCGGATGACCACAACCCGCGCTTCTTCGGTCGTGTTCTGCTGGAGAATAGGGACGATCGCCGTCAGCTCAAGCAGGCTAATGACAATCGGCGGCACCTGATCCGGAACGTGATCAACACGGCGCAGGGCTTTCACACGGTGGTCGCAGAAGTCCTTTTCGGGCCCTTCAAATGCGAGACGCAGCGCCGACTCGTCGACCGGGATCAGAGAACCAGCGCTCCTCACCCAGGCACGTCCTTCTGGCACATTGTCCTTTGGCGAGGCCGGTGACCTGCAGTATCAAGGCCGAGCGGTATGCCGGCTATCATGGCAACCGGTCGGCGGCTGCATGAGGCGGATTGTCGTTCAGCCTATACCTCAGACCGCCGGGCCTCAGCGCTCCGACCCAAGGCCCTGCTCCTTAGACCCGGGGTGCGCAGCGACGGTTACAACCGAACACGCCTTGCGCCAGGCCCGCTCGTTCAGATCACCCCGGTTTCCGTCGAGATGGCCGGCCACGACGGCTGCAGCTTTCGCTCGACCATTCGCCCGCTGCCTGTCGGGTAGAGCCCAGGCTTCGAACCTCTTGGACCACGGTTCCCGTTTGGCTGTGGCTGCAAAGGGGCACACCGTCAACGCCGCGGTGACAGGTTGTCAGCGACCAGCAGCGCTTGCTCCCCTGAAGCCGGCAGAGCACGGACGTCGTTACGCCTGGGGCGAACTTGGTCTTCATTCTGCCGCAAGAGGTGTTAGCATAGACCCCAGATGTAACGGCACGCACAGGTTCAGATGACGCGACTCACCCTTGTTGTTGACGAACGGGAGTTGAGTACGATCCGAGCGGCGCTCCTCCTCCTGCAAGAGCAGATCAACGCTCTGCCCGAGGACTTGGCCGATATGATGAGCGAGCGGGGAGCCCCCCTGACCGAGAGGGAAGTCGGCAGGCTTGCTCATAGGCTTGCATCAGGTTCACGCCCGCTGAACACCTCAGACGGGGCAGGCGCTTCCGAAATGGTAATCGAGGTGGAGCGCACTCCCCAGACCATCGTTGCATTGACGTAGAGCCTGCCGACAGGCGGACCACACCCTAACCGCACGACAAGGAAGCGTCTCCCGCGGGAGACGCTTCCTTCGACTCGGCTCGAGTCCGCTCAGATTTACGGGCGCGGCGCAGCCGGGGTGGTAGGTGTCGCGGGTGCCGTCGTGGTCGGCGAGTTATTGGGCGTCGCGGGCGCTGTGGTGGTGCTGCCAGCGTTGTTGGTGCTGCCGGTCTGATTGGCGGCATCATCACCGCAGGCGGCAAGGGCGAGAAGACCAAGAATCGGCAGGATCGTACGCAGGCGCATTGCTGTCTCTCCAAGAGGGAAGGGATGCCCGTCAACTCCTGCGCGCCACGAAAGTTCACTGTATCGCGTGTTGTTGCACCCATCGAGAGCTGCGGCAAGTCAAGAACGCTCGCCTAGGTTCCGGCAATAGCCGTTACCGCTTGGATTGGAGCAACCGTAAAAATGAACGCAGGATGAATGATCAATTATGATTGAAGACGGAAACATCACGCTAATATCTCAGTTATTCTTACTTTATTGGGAGGAAAATCATGAAGAAACTCGCATTAATTGCTGGTGCTGGTCTTCTCGCTCTGGGAAGTGTCGGCTCGGCCGAGGCGCAATGGTTCCACGACGATGACGACTGGGGTCGATCCCGGCATGTGATCCGCGAGCGGATTGTCGTTCGGCAGGCTCCGGTGATCCGTGAGCGTATTGTTGTGCAGCACGTCCCTGTGGTCCGGCGGCGCGTAATCTACGAGGCGGCCCCGGTCGTGCGCCAGCGCGTCGTTTATAGACCTGCCCCGGTCATTCGTCAGCGGGTGGTGTACCGGCCCGCTCCCGTGATCCGGAAGCGTGTCGTCTATCGGCAGGCCCCTGTCGTCCATCGGCGGGTGGTGTACCGCTCGGCGCCTGTGATCCGGCAGCGGATCGTGTACAGGCAGGCTCCTGTCTACCAAATACGGCGTGTGACCTACCGCGCAGCTCCCGTGGTGCGACGGGTGGTGTACCAGCAGCCCCGTGCTCGCATCGTCTACAGCCAGCCCGCTTACAGCACCCGGGTGACCTATCGTCAGCCCCGGCGTGATCGCGTGGTGGTCCGGAGCACCGTTCGGAACGATGTCGTGACCACCGGCTCGACCGGCGATCGGTGGGATAGAATGAGGCAGCGCCGCATGATGCGTGATTGGTAAGACGAACTGGCAGCGGGTCGACGGTAGGGCGGCTCGTTCTTGAGCCGCCCTTTTCATGTGTTGCTTGGCTCGAGCGACCTGCCATCTGCGGGCCCGTTGCCTCATTGTGGCATGTCGGTGCCCCGGGGCGTCAGATCGGGGATACGGCATCGAGCGAGCTGCCCCGAACTCGGAGGAGCGGTAGCCCTGCACCCTGCAGCGGAGGGCATCCTTGTCGCGAGCAGTCCAGGATGAAACGTGGCGGAGCCCGGTTTCGGCGTCTCAGGGGAACGAGTTCTGGGTAGGCGCAAAAAGTTGCTCTGGAGCAATCCACTTTCGCAGTTCAGCCTGCTTTGAGCCTGGGGTCCTCAAACGGAGAAGAACCTCCCCGGCCCAGACACAGATCATCCTGTCATGCCCGCCGGACCATACCCAAGAACTTGCGGAGCAATCGCCAGGACCGGTGCGGCTTCCCACCAGCGGAGTACTCGGCTTGATCGGCTGCAGTCGCGCCCGGCAGCTGTGGCGGTTCGCCGTGCGGGTCGATGAACTCCTCATAGAAACTCCGAAATTCCTGCAGGATAAGCTCCGAATCCTCGGCTGCCATCTCGCGAAAACGTCCTGGCACTCCCTTGTTATACCGCGTCGGCCGTTCGCCCTTCACGATTTTCTCGACCTTGGCAGGATCGGCATCCAGTCCCAACTGCCCGCACAGGCGCCGCACCGTATTCTGCGTGTCGAACGCGACATCGTTGTAGTACAGCGGCATGAAACCAGGAAGTCGAGCCCACGCCAAGAAGCGTGGCACCTGCTTCCGGATACTGTCGAGCGCATCCTCCAGATCCTCAATATTCGAGAATCCCTTACCACCTCGGGCGCGCGACCGGGCGCCATTGTCGATCAACGACAGGGCCATCTCGCGCAAGTCGCGATAAGCGCAGTGGCCTAGAATGCGTCCCTCCTCCACCCAAGCCTTCACGGCCGGTGTCGGCGCGTGGTGGGTTTTGAGGACGATCGGATAGCCCCGTTTCTCCGCCTCTCGTTCGATCGCCTCCAGTTGCTCGAGGCCCAAACTTGTCACGAAATTCTGGGCCGCGTCGCCCGGAATGGTGCTTTTGGGAAGACGTGTCTGCGGAAATCCATTCTGCTCCAGGATCCCCTTCGTGAGTTCGAAGGCGAGCGTGCTGCCACACTTCATCATGCCATAGCTGATATAGATCAGTGGCGTGTCCGACCTGGGTCTTGAGAACTCTGTGATCATCCGTCGATTCTTGCCTGCTCTGCCGCCTACTGGCGCTCGGTCTGGTGAAGATGGGCCGCCACCGTCGTGGCGACCGGCCACGCGGTCTCTACGGCCGTCGGCAGCATCCAGATGCGCCAGATCTCCCAATGAAGGACACAAGGCACCGGGCGCGTCGAAGGCTTTGAGGGCGGCCAGCCGCGGGAGCCGAGCCCCTCTGGCTTCGATCAACATATCACTTGGCTTCCCCGGAGACTATGAAACCGGCATCGCCGAGCGCCTGCGGCGAGCGCGCCTGGCCGGTAACCACAATGCCTCACAGCTAGGGCTTCAGGAGCATGGATTGCTCCCGCATGCCGGATGAGGCCACAGTGCCCGACAACGGGAACGGGTCCGCGGTCCTGGCGAGGGAGCTGATGTCGGAGCCCTGATCGAAGCCAAACGACTGTAGAGCCGTTTCGACTTGCGTCGAATCAGCTCTCCTCTTGGTGTCGACGCGTTTTCTTCACGTGAGCCGGATCCACCTCACGCGAAAACGCTCTAGGCTGCTGGCCCGGACCGTTGAATGTCGCGCCTGAGCTGACGTGCTTGGTGGGAGCCCCGATCCTGCGGACGACCAGCTCGCTTCGGACAAGCCGCAACCGCGGATCCGCGCTGACCTCCGGAAGCCGTAGTGCGCAAGTCCAGTTCTTGTGACGCGACCTCGGCATGGGCTGCGGAAGCGAGAGACGCCAAAACCGGGCGTGACATCGAGCAGTTGTTTCCCATTCCTCGCGAGTGCGCCCACGCAGGCGCGCCGCTCCCCACGAAGCCCTCCTACGACTTTGGTTAACGGTATTGCTAAGTTTCGGTAAATTTTATATATGTGCCCGACATGCTTTCGGGGGAGAGTTAAGTGACCAGTGTACCGCATATTAGTTCAAGGACGACGCGTAGCCATCCGGTTTTCATCACTGGCACGGCGGATCCAGGTACACAGGTGTATCTGTTCAGCACGGACGCTATCAACGAGAACAATTTCGAGGCCTGGCTCGTAGGTGACTATTCGAACTATACTATCCTGATTGGCGTTGCCGATGTCGGCGCTAACGGCAAGTGGTCTGTCGAAATCTCTCAACTACTCCCGCTTTCAAGCTCGGCTACGAAAAAAAACTTTCAAGTCTACGCGGTTGCGGTTGATGACGAGTTCAACGTTAGTTCCCAAGGGCAGGGGCTCATCGTCTATTACCCGGACGGCAGGGATGGTTTCGCGGACACACTCACCGGCAACGATGAGAACGACGTCTACAACGGTCTCGGTGACGATGACGTAATCGCCGGGAACGGCGGTGACGATTTCATTCAGGGCGGCAACGGGAACGACACCATCTCCGGTGGGAGCGGTAATGACCGCCTCTACGGCGACGACAGAGCGGGAACAAAGACCGGCATCGACTCCATTGAGGGTGGAAGCGGTGACGATTTCATCGATGGCGGTGCTGGAGCCGACTCCAATCTCAGTGGCGGTTCGGGCAACGATATTGTCTCCGGTGGCGACGGCATCGATTACCTCTTCGGAGATGGAGGGGAGGACATCCTCAATGGTGGGAACCATGCGGATTTCCTGGATGGGGGCGCGGGCCGCGATATCATGCGGGGAGGCACCGGCGGAGATACCTATTTCGTCAATCACATTGACGACAAAGTCGAAGAGACCGGGAGCGATATCGATACCGTCAACGCCAGCATCAGCTTCAAGCTGGCCGCATCTGACATCGAGAACCTGACTCTCGTCGAAGGCGCTGGTGCAATTGACGGTACCGGCAATAACGTCCGGAATGTCATCCAAGGGAATTCCTCGGCAAACAAGCTCTCCGGCCTTGATGGCCACGATGACCTATTCGGCGGCGACGGAAGAGACATTCTGCTTGGCGGCAAAGGCGAAGACGACCTTCACGGCGGCAACCATAGGGACACGCTGACCGGCGGGACGGGGGCTGACGATTTCTTTCTCGACGACACCGGCGCCTATGACATCATCACCGACTATCGTACGTCTGATGGCGACCGCCTCGTGCTGGAGCTTCCAGTATTCAATACAGACAATGTCACGTATGACCCAACGACCGGGTTTGTGATGTATCATCACGAAAACGGCCAAGACATAAAGTTGGCGTTTCTGATGAACAAGCCTCTGCAGGTGACATTCGAAGATTTCCCATAGAATACGCTATAATACTCGCGAAGGAAATTACCTGCGGCTCGGCTGCGAATTTTGCAGCCGAGCCGTTTTATGGTTGGGACGTGATTGCCGCCAGGGCGGAGTCCTATTTCCGTTCCGGTCGAGCTCCTTACAGGCGAAGCGGACCATATCGAGCGATCGGGAGCTTAGTCGGAGTTCGTGAAGCAACGAGCCGGCGCGTCGGTCTTTGCCGATCGGGAGCGCCGAGCGCGGCGGCTCGCCGGAGCCTTGGGTGAGATTCGCTGACCTAAAGATCATCAGAGTGCCATCTGAAAGTCCCTTGGTTGCCCAGATCTGGGCGATCCTTCCGTGTTCCCCGTGGAATTGAGGGAGGGCGTCATGTCCTCTGGCGAGCATCTGACCCGACCCGAGCACCGGGAAGCGGTGCGCCTGTCGTGGCAATCCAGGCATGTCCCTGTCGGCAGCCTATTCATTGGCGCGTTGCTCTTTGCAAGCGTCATATCTGCGGTGTCCATGGTGTGGGCCTACGGACCCGTGAATGTGATGCCGTAGGCAACGCGATGATCCCTATCTGTGGCCAGGCGCTCTACCGCCGCCAAGGGAATCGGCGATCCATCATCAGCCCATTGCGGTCGTCCGCTCAGCACGAATGCGCGAGGGCGCCGACAGGGCGAATGCCCTGTCAGGCCATGGTAAGGGGGTGCCGCCTTGATGGCGGGCATTGTGCCACTCGCCATTCAATGGGTCGGCTGCGCCATCGTCTCGACTGGGTCTGTAGGTCTATCATCGCTTTTGGATCTTGGCGGGCAAGTCACCTGGTGACGACATCCTGATTCCTGGACCGGCGGACATCGTCGCCTCGGCAGGCCGAGCTCTCGGGCTCTACGATCCTTGGGAAGGTGGACATCTCTACCTCTTCCAAGGCATCGAACCAGATCCTGTCGACGGTCCCTGGGGACGGCATAGACCTGCGGCCTGGAACGGTCATCCCCCCGTCTGAACTCCCGAAGCGTCCAGGACCGAGGTCAGTCCAATCTCATATTGATAGTAGAGGTCGCCGGGCGACTGGTCCCGCACGGGCCGGAATCCAGCCAACGAGCCTGTTCCGGTACCGTCGCCGTGTCGGCAGGCTGCACCCGTCCGGTGTCGCCCTCATGCGTACACCGTCGCGTAATCTGCAACCAACCTTAAAACGCCTATTTACCTACGGGAACAAACGGTTTCTACTAAATTGCTTTTGTGTGGATCTGATCAAGCCATTTGGGTCAACATCAGTGACCGTTCTAGTCAAGTAACGGCTGTTCCGAGCGTAACCGGGAGGGATCATGGCAATGATGAAGGACGACACTTCAAAAGGCCCAGCCGCGCCGAAACCCGACAAGGTGCGCCAGCATGTACGCGCACTTCTGGTTAAGCTTACCGAGCACGTGAAGCAGAAGTCAGTGGACGGCCCCGGCTCTATCAAGGCCAAACGCGAAGAGCAGAACTCCGGATGTGTCGAGTACGTCTAGACGCCACTCAGACCATGTAGCGGCGGCGGCTTCAACTTCCCGGGCGAGGGCGTGGAGGATCTCGATAGCCTCTGCGTGCGCTTGACCCAAGTCTGCGACTTCCATCCCTTCCGTGTTGCAGATCACCTCCGACCCGTTCACGAGGTTAAAGTAATAGTGCATCAGACCTCTCCCGGGCAGTTCACCGTTCGTATGTTTATGCGGCAAATGCGGTCTGGCACCTTACTCTCGCTGAGATCTCCAACAGGCTGACTACTGTAATAGAAATTCAGTTGATATATGCTACGCTATTTACCTATATTTTCGTTCAATACCCGATAGGATGAGACGGAGGGTGGGGACCGTCCGAAGCGGAAGCAGGGTGAAGATGGATGCCTCCCGGCGGACCCAACGCTCCGGCGGCTGAAGCAGGAGACCTCACGGGCCGTTGTTCCTGCACTGGCCGATGATTCAATCGGCCCGTACGTCGCTCTGCCGGTGCGAAGAGGTGGAGATGCCCCATGACCTGGGTCGTGCCCTTTACCTCGCGCGACTGCGGCATCAGCCGGGGTTCTTCAGAGGACTGGGCGTCAGCTAGGATAACAGAAAATAGGCTCAGAGGATTGGAACCGGGAGCGAGAGAGCAAATTGCGGGATTTCCCGACTGGGACGCTTAGCCCTCACCCTCCAACGGCCGTACACAGGGGCCAAGACCCGTGCCGTTCAACCTCCCGATCGACCAGCCCAGGGAATTCCCATGATGCCGGATTCAAAGACGGTGGAGCGGCACTCCGTGGACGGCCCGGGAGCAGGTCCGCGAGCTTGTGTCCGGACTGCAACACGCCCCCGACTTTTCGGGGCTGCCCAGAAAATGCCCAATAGCTAAGCCCATTCATTAGCTTGAGCGCCCGACAATGAACCAGAACCCCACTCGGACGCGAACGAGGACACCGATGTACAGAGTCATTTCAGCATCCGTCGTTATCTTAGCTCTGGCGGGAGCGGGTTGCACCACGACGGAACAGGGCGCGGGACTAGGCGGGCTGTACGGGGCCGGCACAGGTGCGGCCATCGGCGCCCTCGCCACGGGGCGCGCTAGCGGAGCCCTCGCCGGCGCTGCGATCGGAGGAGCGACAGGTGCCATGGTCGGCGCCGCCACCGCCGCTTCTGCTTATCCCGTCGGTGCCTATCCTGTGGCAGCGCCTGTCGTCGTAGGGGCACCTATCGTGGCAGCAGCTCCGGTGGTCGTCGCCGCACCCATTGTTGTTGGCGGCCGTACTCGCGTCGTCAGGAGGAAAGTCGTGTATCGCTAAGCGCTCCGCAGACGGGGGCGTACTCGTCCTCTATGCAGCGGCACCGCGACGTGGTCCACGCCGCAGCAACCTTGAGGTTGCTGCGCGCGGTTGTCTACCAAGGCAAGGCAGACAAAGGGAGGCCGCCGCTCGGAAGGAGTGACCGAACGGCGGCCCTTGCCATCTCTTCTGGGGTTCTCATGAAGTGGTAAGGTTGCTCAGGCCTTACGCTGAACCAACCTGCTGACTGGTTCCCGGTTCCCATAGACTTAGGTCGAATGGCCTAATCCACCGCCACTCGTTGTCGATCACGATCATGCCGGGTGGTTCTCAACCTGAGCTAATCGCACGGCCGCGCTTATGGCCCGGACTGAGCGCTCGAGCGTCGCAGGCAGGATCTTGTCATGCAGTGGCAGGGCTGCGTGCGCTCGAATTCCCGTGGACACGAGATTTGTGGAGTCCGGATTGAGCCAGCGGTCGTCGGAGGCACCCACCTGGCGAGCGAGGGCGCCGGAGTGTCCCGCCTTCCGGGATCCGGCCGCCAGTGTCCGGCTGATCGCCCGCAGCCAACCGGCTGACCTCACCCAAAATGACGAGGCAGTGGTGGAGCCGCGGATCGGGCGCACCCTCTGACGTCAGGCCGCCAATGTGGAACGGCCGGCGGTGGATTTGTACTTCTCATCGGCCATACGCCAATAGACCTCCTTATCGTATTTCTCCTGCAGATCGGCCATTTCGGCTTTCAGCCTGCCGAGATCCTGGCTCAAGCGCCGCTTCGACCGGCCGGCGGACAGGCGCGAAATCCCCAGTACCAGCACCAGCGCGGACGTGAGGGCCGCGATCGCCGGGGAATGAAGCTTCCAGACCTCAGAGGCATGTCCGAACCATGGCTCTGCATGTTCGATCCACAAATTTAGCTGCGGCTGAAGGTGCCCCCAGAGGCTCAACACATGTTCCATTGCCTCACCTGCTTCGTCGTGTGCGATGACAGCAGGATAGACGGTCTCCCTTGGGCAAATAGCGAGAAACGTCTCAGACTATGGTACCTACGAGGCCATGCTTCTCTCGTGCGTAGGCATCGGCTGCAGATCGTCGGTGGGTGAGGCGCTCGCAGGCGAGCGTCCGGTTCCAGTTTGCGCGTGCGACCAGGAGCGCTGTTCCTGCCCCGGCGCTAGGGTTGCGCCATGGCAACCCGGGAGAGCACCCTCGACATGCTATCGTGGAAACCTTCTGGGCAGCGCGTCACACGTCTATTTGGACGTCGATGGCGAGCGCTCCGAAAGGCCATAGCCGATGCCCTCGCGGATCCGTCGGAAGCGGAGGAGAGGACGCGCAAGGTAGAGTTTCCAGTGCCCGGGGAGCACCCTCGTGAGTGATCGCGGCGATGTGCCCGATACAGGCGATCGGGATCGCTGAGCAGCGGCTGCGGATGTCTTGTGACCCGATGTGTGGGCATGCACGGCAGCGTGAGTCGCTCCACAAGATCGATATACAAAAGGAATAAGCTCAGCGATAATCCTCAGGCAATCGGGAGGAAGTACAATGAAGCGACGCACGTTTCTTTCAACAACCTTGCTCATCGTCGGACTGATTGCCGCTGCCGGCCCCTGTGAGGCACAGGCACAAACGAGCACAGGGTGGATCTCACTCTTCGACGGCAAGAACCTCGACAATTTTACTCAGGTCGGCGACGCGAACTGGCGCATTGAGGACGGATCTGTCGTAGCCGACAAAGGCAACGGCTTCCTTGTGACAAAGAATTCCTACGGGGACTTCCAGCTTCGGGTGGAGTTCTGGGCTGACGAGGACGCCAACAGCGGTATATACATACGCTGTAGCGACCCGCAGAAGATCACCGCTACAAACTCTTACGAGGTGAACATCTACGACAAGCGCCCGGAGCCTGCCTACGGCACAGGTGCGATTGTGGATCTCGCCAAGGTGGAGCCAATGCCGAAGGCAGCGGGCAAGTGGAACGTCTATGAGGTCACGGCCAAAGGGCCGACGTTCACCGTCGTCTTGAACGGGCAAAAGACCGTCGACGGAGTTGAGGACCGCAAGTTCGCGAACGGTCCTTTCGCTCTTCAGTATGCGCCCGGTGTCGTGAAGGACAAAGGGGTGATTAAGTTCCGCAAGGTCGAGTTGAAGCCGCTCTGATCACTCAGACCGACAATGCTAAAATAGAAGACGGCTTACCTATCCCTCCTACATGGATATGCTCATCCGTCTTCCGCTTAGAGGCTGTTATGGACCTGCCGCGAGTTGAGCGGCCTGTTTGAGCATGATGCAGACGAGAGCGACGACGTGCAGGTCCGCAAGGGTCTGGGGCAGCCGCTCGTAGTCGCGCACGAGGCGCCGGAAG